>OMCH01000203.1_pt1 | contig 34292 bp, 21 predicted proteins | sample 1674341 | NCBI WGS metagenome assembly OMCH01 (sample SAMEA103958164, study PRJEB25191) | human gut metagenome | biome: human-associated habitat [ENVO:00009003]; feature: intestine environment [ENVO:2100002]; material: feces | place: Germany | collected 2013/2015
GCCATAGTGCTTTTTGAAGGCTCTGTTAAAATACGACAGGCTTTCAAACCCCACTTCACCGGAAATAGAAAGCACCGAGCTGTCTGAACTTTGCAAAAGTCTCGCAGCCATGGTCAGGCGGTAGTCCTTTAAATAGTCAACAAACGATGTGCCCATGGTTTCTTTAAAATACCTCATAAAATGAGACTCGGAAAACCCGGCTACATCAGCGATATCAGCGATAGAGATTTTGTCGGCATAATTATTTTCCACATATTTGAGCACAACCTTCATCTTATCAAGAGTCTTTTTACTTTTTAGTGGCTTTGTCAGATTACGGCAGCGGTTATCAAGCACAAAAAAGAATTCGTAGAGCTTGCTCTTTATATAAAGCTGATAGCCCTGCGGCATCGTCTTGCAAATCTCATCGCATGCATCTATTGGAGCCACGACATCCTCGTAGTATGGATACACCGGTGTAAAAACCGTCGGAACTGTGAATCTGCCGGTTAAGAGAGGTGTAAGAAAATCCTCCTTGGTGTAATCGTACTTTCCGGGAAGCAGCATCGACAGGGAAAATATGATATTTTCGTACTCCATCGATTCATCCATATATTGGTCTATAGAGTGAAGCTGTCCCGGCAGAATCAGCACAAGGCTTGGCGCTGTGACATGGTACTCCTTAAAATCCACAGATATATGACCGCAGCCCTTCTTTATATAGATAAGCTCCATGTCATCATGCCAGTGCAGCGGAACTCCGGAAAAATCAAGGGGAATCGAGCACAGGTAGGTATTGTATGGGAACGTAAGCTCCACATGTGTTTTGTCTTCGTGATAATTTTCATATTCTAATATATTCATGATGATATTTTAGCATATTATTTCTTGAAAAGCCACTAAAAATACCGAAAAATGATAGGATTGTGCAAGTTTTCGACTGTATATTGCAAGAATTGTGCAGTGTAATGGATTATACTTGATTCATCAAATGACACAAGGAAGTTAAGCACGCTAAATGAAAATTAGTTAATTTGACACATTGGCGTGTACACATGATAACAGATTTGGGAGGAAATCAAAATGGCAATCATGCAGGAAATCGAAACAAAGCTTCAGAAGGGAATCAGCGTTAGTACAGACGAGGAAGTATACTACGCATTACTTGAGCTTGTAAAAGACAAGGCAGAGAAAAAGGTTTCAAACAAAGGAAAGAAAAAGCTCTACTACATCTCAGCAGAGTTCCTTATCGGAAAGCTTTTATCAAACAACCTTATCAACTTAGGTATCTACGATGAAGTTAAAGAGACTCTTGAGAAGAACGGAAAGTCACTTGCTGAAATCGAGGAGATCGAGCTTGAGCCTTCACTTGGAAATGGTGGACTTGGACGTCTTGCAGCATGCTTCATAGATTCAATCGCAACACTCGGGCTCAACGGAGACGGTGTAGGCCTCAACTACCACTACGGATTATTCAAGCAGGTATTTGAGAACAATCTCCAGAAGGAGACTCCAAATCCATGGATTACAAAGGAGAGCTGGCTTACAAAGACAGATATCACATATCCTGTAAGCTTTGGCGGATTCACAGTACAGTCAAGACTTTACGATATCGACGTAGTTGGATACAACAACCGTACAACAAAGCTTCACTTATTCGACATCGAGTCAGTTGATGAGTCAATCGTAGGCGACACAATTGATTTCGACAAGGATGATATCAAGAAGAACCTTACATTATTCTTATATCCTGATGATTCAGATGATAAGGGACGTCTCCTTCGTGTATACCAGCAGTATTTCATGGTATCAAACGCAGCAAGACTTATCCTTGCAGAGGCAGAGGCAAAGGGCTCTAATTTACATGACCTTGCTGATTATGCAGCAGTTCAGATTAACGATACACATCCATCAATGGTTATTCCAGAGCTTATCCGTCTCCTTCAGGAGAAGGGCATTCTGATGGATGAGGCTATTGAGATTGTATCAAAGGTTTGTGCATACACTAACCACACAATCCTTGCAGAGGCTCTTGAGAAATGGCCAATCAGCTTCTTGGAGAAGGCAGTTCCACAGCTTATGCCAATCATCCGTGAGCTTGACAACAAGGTTCGCGCAAAGGTAGCTGACGAGAGCACATACATCATCAAGGATGGTCTTGTACACATGGCACACATGGATATTCATTTCGGATATTCTGTAAACGGTGTTGCATACCTCCACACAGAGATTTTAAAGAATACAGAGCTCAACAACTTCTACAAGTTATATCCTGAGAAGTTCAACAACAAGACAAACGGTATCACATTCCGTCGTTGGTTAATGTCTTGTAACCCGGAGCTTTCAGCATACATCACAGAGCTTATCGGTGACGGCTGGAAGAAGGATGCAAACGAGTTAGAGAAGCTTGGCAATTTCATCAATGATGACGCTGTTCTCACAAAGCTTGTTGACATCAAGAACGCAAAGAAGACAGAGCTTGCTTCTTACTTAAAGAAGACTCAGAATCTCGACGTACCTGACAATTCAATCTTTGATATCCAGGTTAAGAGACTTCACGAGTACAAGAGACAGCAGCTCAACGTGCTTTACATCATCCGTAAGTACTTTGAAATCAAGGCAGGCAAGAAGCCATCTACACCAATCACATGCTTCTTCGGTGCAAAGGCAGCTCCTGCATATATCATTGCAAAGGATATCATCCATGCAATCCTCTGCTTACAGCAGATTATCAACAATGATCCTGAGGTAAGTCCATACCTTAAGGTATTCATGGTTGAGAACTACAACGTAACATTAGCTGAGAAATTATTCCCGGCTGCAAATATTTCAGAGCAGATTTCTCTTGCTTCTAAGGAGGCATCAGGAACAGGAAACATGAAGTTCATGCTTAACGGTGCTATTACACTTGGAACAAGTGACGGAGCAAACGTAGAGATAGCTGAGCTTGTCGGCGATGAGAACATCTATGTATTCGGTGAGGATTCACAGACTGTCATCGACAGATATGAGAGAGGCGACTACTGCTCTAAGGATTACTATGACAAGGATGCAGACTTAAAGAAGGCTGTTGACTTCCTTGTAAGTGATGAGATGATGAAGGTTGGTTCTAAGGAGAACTTAGAGAGACTTTACAACGAGCTCCTCAACAAAGACTGGTTCATGACATTCCCAGACTTTGAGGATTACTGCAAGACAAAAGAGAAGGCTTACGCTGATTATGAGGATAAGAAGGCTTGGGCTAAGAAGATGCTTGTCAACATCAGCAAGGCTGGTTTCTTCTCTTCTGACAGAACAATCAAGCAGTACAATGATGAAATCTGGCATTTAGAGGCCTAGAATTTTTCTTCCTCCTTTAAATACAAATTGGGCTTAAGAACTCCTGCGGGTGCATCCCGCGGGGGTTCTTTTTTTGTAGGTCGGGACGTAAGCGCAGGGGACGGCGTGCATACATATTCTTGCGTTCGCTACACTACGCTGCCAAGTGTCTGTACGGATTATGCCCGGAGTGTTTCGCAGGCTGACGAAACCGGCTTTTATGCGCCGTCCGTGGCGCATAACGCCTTGCCCCGCCGTCCATGGCGGTGCATTTCTGTGGTTCTAAGCATAATCCTACAGACACTAGGCAGCTTCGCTATGCGCTCTCGCAAGAGTATGTGTGTACGCCGTCCCCTGCGCTTACGTCCCTTACGTTGTGGCAAAATGTGTGTGGTGACGTGTGCGCACCGGTGGCCGGTGCTTACGTCTTGCTACGCTGTGGTGAGATTGTGGTGACGTGTGCGCACCGGTGGCCGGTGCTTACGTCTTACTATGTTGTGGAAAGATGTGAGATGATGTGTTGCACTACTTACCGATACTTATTTTTTTTATGGAAAAGTGAGGTTTGTGGGCGTGGTGGGGGATACACAGTCTCGTGAGAGCGAATAGCGAAGCTGTCTAGATACTGTTGAATTATGCCCAAGCAACACAGAAATGGCCCGGCATGGATGCCGGGACAAGGAGAAATCGAGCCATGGAAGGCGAGTTTCGACGGTTTCGTCGAGCATAGAAAGCCTGCAAGGCATAATTCATACAGTATCTTGGCAGCGCAGCGTAGCACTCACGAGGCTGTGTATCCCCCACCACGCCCATAAACCGTACTATTGCAGCTTACAATCTCATAATCCGCAGTTCACAGTGGGGAAGAGCCCTAGCAGAAATGTAAGGGCGGGATTTACAAGTTTGGCAAATACATATATAATAAGGGGAAGAATATACACATGGAGAACTATTATGATAAAGAATAAATTTATGGCACTCACGCTTACCGTAGTGCTCACAGCAGGCATGCTTACCGGCTGTGGCTCCGGCGACAAGGCAAAGGACAAGGATGCGTACAGACAGTATGGCATCAACTGTATAGAAAACGGCAGCTATGATGATGCGGTCGATGCTTTTCAGAAGGCACTGGACCAGTCGGTGGGCTCAGTAGGCGCAGAGGAGCTTGACATATGTTATTATAAGGCAAAGGCACAGTATTTAAGCGGTGACGTGGATGGCGCGATTGATACATATACGGCTATTATCGACTATAATAAGGATTCTGACGCATACTATCTGAGAGGCTGTATATATTTTGCCAAGAATGATTCAGACAAGGGCTTGAAGGATTTTAAGACGGCGCTCAGTGAGAATGATGATAATTATGAGCTCTATCTTGGCGTTTATGAGACCTTGTCAAAGTATGGCATGAATGACCAGGGAAAGGAATACCTGGATAATGCCTTAAAGCTTAAGGCAAAAACTGCTGATGACTATATGCAGAGAGGCCGTATATACACCATGCTCGGTGATTATGATTCAGCAATAAAGAGTCTGAAAAAGGCTATTGATGAGAAGCTTGTCAAGGCAAACTACTATATGGGTGAGGTATATCAGAAGCAGGGCGACAATGACAGCTCGCAGAAGTATTTTAAGAAATACCTGGACAGCGGTGAGGCAGATTCTTATGAGCTGATGAATATGGGACAGGCGCAGATGGACAATGGTAACTATGACACTGCGATTACTTATTTTCAGAACGCACTTGAACTTGAAAGTGTGCCAAACAAGCAGCAGATAACAAAGGCTATGATTATAGCATATGAGTATTCCGGCGATTTTGCCACAGCAAAGAGCAAAATGGAGGAATACATGAAGGATTATCCCGATGACGAGGATGCAGCAAGAGAATATCAGTTTTTGGAGACCAGATAGATTATGGCAGATACTATTAAGATAGAGGATATTGAGGAGAGAGTAGTGCTCGTCGGAGTAAGCGAGCAGGACGGTGATGATGCAGATGATTCACTTTCAGAGCTTGCGGAGCTGGTAAAGACAGCAGGTGCGACAGTTGTAGGCACACTTATCCAAAGAAGAGAAAAAATTCATCCGGGCACGTATGTCGGCACCGGCAAGGTGGCAGAGATTGCAGAGCTTGTGGAGAGTACAGGGGCAACAGGCATCGTGTGCGATGATGAGCTGAGTCCTGCACAGCAGAAAAATCTGGAGATGTACCTTGACACAAAGGTTATGGACAGGACACTTGTTATTCTTGATATTTTTGCATCAAGAGCCACAACAAGTGAGGGTAAGATACAGGTTGAGCTTGCTCAGCTTAAGTACAGATTAAGCCGTTTGTCGGGACTGGGAAAGTCCATGTCAAGGCTTGGCGGTGGAATAGGAACAAGAGGTCCCGGAGAGAAAAAGCTTGAGGTAGACCGTCGTCTTATAAATGACAGGATAGCACAGCTTCGAAGAGAGCTGAAAGAGGTGCAGAAGCACAGAGATATCACAAGGGCAAAGCGTGAAAAAAATAAAGTACCGGTTGTTGCGATAGTAGGATATACTAACGCAGGTAAGTCCACGCTGTTAAATCACCTGACAGAGGCAGATGTGCTTGAGGAGGATAAGCTCTTTGCAACGCTTGATCCTACAACGCGCATTCTTGCGCTTGATGGCAAGCAGCAGGTGCTTTTAACTGATACGGTCGGGTTTATCAGAAAGCTGCCGCATCATCTGATAGAGGCCTTCAAGAGCACCCTTGAGGAGGCAAAGTACGCCGACATCATTTTCCATGTGGTGGACGCATCAAATATGCAGCGGGAAAAGCAGATGTTCATAACCTACCAGACATTGGATGATCTTGGTGTAAAAGACAAGAAATTTGTCACACTTTTTAATAAGCAGGATGCCCGCACAGACAACGAACCGCTGCATGATTTCAGGGCAGATTATACTCTTAACATTTCAGCGGCAAAGGATCTGGGATTAGATGAGGTAAAATCTCTTTTAGAGGAGATATTAAGAGAGAATAAGGTATATATTGAGAGAATTATCCCATATGATAAGGCAGGCGTGATACAGCTCATCAGAAAACAGGGCGAGCTTGTGTCGGAGGAATATGTGGCTGATGGGATACAGATAAAGGCATATGTGCCGATGGAGGTGTACGGCAGGCTCGATTAGGGTGCTGCTTCGCTATATCATTATATTAAGCGAGGAATTTAAAATGTCGAAAACGCGTTCAATCCGCTGGGACAAGCTGGACAACACAGCAAATCTGTTCCCTAGTATAGCGGGGGAGAGCATGACAAATGTATATAGGATCTCAGTCACCTTAACTGATGAGATTGACAGTGAAAAGCTGCAGGAGGCACTGGATATAGTGCTTCCGAAGTTTGGTCTGTTTAATGTGAGACTCAGGATGGGAGTATTCTGGAATTATTTTGAGGAAAATGGCAAAAAGGCACCAAAGGTGCATGAGGAAAATACATTTCCGTGCAGATTTATAAGACCGAACAAGAATCACAGCTATCTTTTCAGGGTGACATACTATAAGAACAGAATAAATCTTGAGGTATTTCATGTGCTGACAGATGGCATGGGCGGCATAAATTTCCTTAGGGAGCTCACCTACCAGTATCTGCGTCTCACACATCCGGAGATTGCAAAGCTAAAGGGCGATTCATTGACGCAGGGCACATCCTTAAATAGAGAGGACAGCTTTGTTAAGAACTACAAATCAAGTAAGCCAAGTGGCTTTAACAGGCAGAAGGCGTATCTTTTAAAGCTGGAAAAGGTACCTGATGGAGAGTTTGGGCTGATACATGGCATGATGCCTGTATCACAGCTGAAGCAGGTCTGCCACCGCTATGGAGTTTCCATAAATGATTATCTGGTAGCATGCTTTGTGTGGAGTGTGTATCAGGAGTGTTTTCACGGCATGCCAAACGATATGCCTGTCAGGGTTGCAGTTCCTGTGAATCTTCGTCCTTATTTTGACTCCGTGACAACAAAGAACTTTTTTGTCATGATATCTGCTGAGTTCAGACCGCAAAACAGCTCCTACACATTTGAGGAGGTGCTTAAAATAGTGACGGATTCCATCAATTCACAGATTTCGAAGGAGCATCTGGAGGATCTTTTCTCATACAGTGTGTCAAATCAGAAAAATATCCTGATGAGACCGGTGCCTCTTTTTATAAAAAATCTGGCAATGAAGGCGGTCTATACGCAGTCGGCACTGGCGAATACCACCACTATCACCAATATTGGAAATATAAAGGTGGAGCCGGAATACGAGCCGTATATAACAGGCTTTTATTCCTTTATACCAATGTCCAAGGGACAGCCTATGAAGGGCACCATATGCTCCTACAAGGACACGCTGGTGTTTACTTTCTCATCTATTCTGGCCGATACGATGATTCAGAGAAGCTTTTTTAAGAAGCTTGTAAATGACGGAGTGGAAGTGACAATTGAGACAAATGGAGAGTATTATGACTAAATGCATGAAATGCGGTGTGTATATTGCAGACAATACAGATAAATGCCCGCTCTGCCAGCAGGTTGTGGCACCGGTTGAACTGTCATCGGACAATCATCAGGGCGCTGAAGGGGTTTTTGAACAGCATAATGATGTGCCGGATAAGTGCGTAAACGATACAGATAGTGCAGCAAAGAGGGCAGATAGTACAGCAAGCCATGACAACGGTACGAGATATCCTGACGTCAAGGGCGCATCAAGAAAATACAGATTGCTGGAAAATATCATATTGTTTCTGTCTATAGTAGGACAGATTGTGCTGACAACTGTTGATTACATGACAGACAATGAGATAAACTGGAGCTTTATAGTGCTTCTTGTTGTAATCTATGCGAATGTGACGCTGCGTCTGGCAATAGTCGGAAGAAACGGATATATATTTAAAATTGTAAGCACATTTGTGTTCACGGTGCTGTTTCTCGAGGGCATAGACCTGCTCACAGGAGCCAGTGGCTGGGCACTTACATTTGTTTTCCCAAGTGCCATACTGGCGATGGTTCTTGCAACAATTATACTTATGATAGTAAACATAAGAAACTGGCAGAGCTACATGATGATGCAGCTTTTTCTTGTGCTGATGAGCGTGATTGCGATGATACTTGTGGCAGTCAAGGTCATATGGTTCCCATATCTGGCAATGGGAGCGATGGGAGCATCTTTGTTTTTGTTTCTCGGAACACTGATTATCGGTGACAAAAGAGCCAGAACAGAGCTGAAACGGAGATTTCATATATGATAGGCTTTCATGGAATAGGAAATTCGCATATGTTTGAGGATGAGGAGATGGGAAACTACCATCCGGAAATTGAAAACGGCGATAGTAATGGTGATAATGAAACTGGAATAATAGGAGCTTTGGGTAATAAGCTTGAAAAGACATTTAAGAACTCATTATCTGCCATGAAAAGTGAGCATGCGGAAAAAGTCCATAGCAATGCAGTTGTGGCAGATGAAGAAGTCAGTATACAGGGAAAAATACTTGCTAATCTGATGGGACATATCACAAATGACCTTGCAATCGGCAAAAAAATAAAATCCGGAGAGCTCAGGAAGCGCATGAAGGAACCTGCATGGCTTGTTCCGGATTGCTTTGTAACAGAGGATATAGATATGGGCGGTTTTACTATGAAGCTTTTATCTTCAAAGGAAAACCCAAATACAGAGCGTGTGATACTGCAGCTGCATGGTGGTGGATATATGGGGGCAGTGCGCAATGCATACTATGTATTTGCAGGCCTTTATAATGAGGTAAGTGAGGGCTGCTCAGTGCTCACGCCTGACTATCGCGTGGCGCCGGAGCACCCGTATCCGGCAGCACTTGAGGATGCCATAGCCTGCTATAAATGGCTCTTGTCACAGGGCTGGTTTGGCTCGCAGATTGTGCTGGCAGGAGACTCAGCGGGCGGAGGCCTTGCAATGTGCCTCACCATGTATCTTCGTGACCACGACATGCCGCTTCCGGCAGGAATAGTAGCCATGTCACCGTGGACAGACCTCACAGCAGGCGGAGAGTCATATGAGACAAACTACGAAAAGGACCCTCTGTTTGGGAACACAAGGGACAGTCTAATCTACGTGAATGACTATCCCGGTGACCACGATAAAATGGATCCATACATATCGCCGCTGTTTGGCGATTTCAGAGGCTTCCCTCCAATGCTCATACAGGCGGGCTCGATAGAGATGCTCTTATCTGACTCGGTCGATGCCGCTGCAAAGGCAAGAAATCAGGGCGTTAAGGTGCGCCTGTCAGTGTATGAAGGCATGTTTCATGTGTTCCAGATGGGATATCTCAATTTCCCGGAGTCCAAGCGTGCATGGGCGGAGGTCAAGCGTTTCCTAAAGGTGATTAAAGAGGAAGAATAGAGGAGAAGCAGATAATGATTACCGGAGAATTAAGAAATAAAATAGATAAAATATGGGAAACATTCTGGACAGGTGGCATCACAAATCCATTAGATGTTATAGAACAGTTTACATATTTACTCTTTATAAAGCAGCTTGACGAAGTTGAGACAACAAAAGAAAACGAGGCAAATTTTCTCGGTGTAGACTATGAGTCTATGTTTCCGGGTGAATGTCAGAAATACCGCTGGAGCAAATTCAAAAATCTCGGTTCAGCAGAGGAAATGTATGAGCTTGTTTTAAATGGAGTGTTTCCGTTTATAAAGAATCTGCATCAGGACGGGGATTCGGCCTATGCCAGATATATGGGAGATGCTATATTCAAGATTCCCACCGCGGCAATGCTGTCAAAAATAGTCGATGGAATAGATAAGCTTGAGCTGGGAGATGAAGATTCTAAGGGAGATTTATACGAGTATCTTCTCTCAAAGGTTGCAACAGCCGGAACTAATGGACAGTTCAGAACACCGCGACACATTATAAAAATGATGGTCGAGCTTGTAAAACCGGCACCGGATGATACAATAATTGATCCGGCAATGGGAAGTGCAGGCTTTCTGATAGAAGCACAGAGCTATCTAAGAGAAAACCATCCGGAGCTTTTCCTTCATCAGGAGAGCCTTCAGCATTTCAATAACACTATGTTTTATGGTAACGATATGGACAGAACCATGCTTCGAATCGGAGCTATGAATATGCTGCTTCATGGTGTGGAAAATCCTAATATTTCGTACAGAGACAGTCTTTCAGAGCAGAATACGGATGTTGAAAAATACAGCTTAGTTCTGGCAAATCCGCCGTTTAAGGGAAGTCTGGACTATGAGGCGGTTTCAGCAGATTTGCTTAAAGTGACAAAGACGAAGAAAACAGAGCTACTTTTCTTAGCACTATTTTTGCGTATACTCAAAAAAGGTGGCAGAGCGGCAGTGATTGTTCCTGATGGAGTATTGTTTGGCAGCAGTAAAGCACATAAACAAATCAGAAAAGAAATCATAGAAAACAATAAGCTCGACGCTGTCATATCAATGCCAAGTGGAGTGTTTAAGCCATACGCAGGAGTGTCAACAGCAATCCTTATTTTTACAAAAACAGGCTCAAGTGATACCGACAAAGTATGGTTTTATGATATGAAGGCTGATGGATTAAGCCTTGATGACAAACGTCAGGAAATCGCAGACAATGATATACCGGATATTATTGAGAGATTCAATCATCTTGATGCAGAGACTGACAGAAAAAGAACGGATCAGAGCTTCTTTGTTCCTGTTGATGAGATTGTCTCAAATAATTATGACCTTTCAATCAATAAGTACAAGGAAATAGTCTATGAGGCTGTGCAATATGAGCCAACCGATGTGATAATAGGAAAGATTGACGCTCTGGAAAGTGAGATACAGGGTGAACTGGCAGAGCTTAAGAAACTGTTGGATGTGTAAAAGCAAATTCGTGTTTGTAGAAGGAAAGCATAGATGAGAAAGAAACTAAAAGATGTCTGTATGTTTTATAGTGGGACAGGTTTTCCAATACAGTATCAAGGACAAACAAAGGGAGAGTATCCATTTTACAAAGTAGGTGACATTGCAAATAATGCTATAGCAGGTAAGATTTATTTGGAATTATGTAATAATTATATTTCTTCAGATGTGGCTAAAATGATTAAAGGGTGTATATTGCCTAAAGATACAGTGGTTTTTGCAAAAATAGGTGAAGCACTAAAACTTAATAGAAGAGCAATTACAAGTTGTGATTGTTTAATAGATAATAATGCTATGGGGATAGCTCCAAAGTTAGATTCTTTAAGAATACAATATTTTTATTTCTGTATGAAAAATTTGAAAATGCAAACTTTAGCAGAGTCAACAACAGTTCCTTCCGTAAGAAAAACTGTTTTGGAAAAATATGAGATAGAAGTTCCGTCATTAGTTGAACAGGAAGAAATAGAAAAGAAACTTACATTAACGCAGAAAATTATTGAAAAGCGAAGACAGGAGTTATCGTACTTAGATGAAATTATCAAGGCCCGATTTGTCGAGATGTTTGGAAACCCAGTTACTAATGAAAAAGGTTGGAAACAGAGGCAATTAGGTGAAATTACTACTAAAATTGGTTCTGGAGCAACTCCTAAAGGTGGTAAAGAGGCATATCAAGAAGAAGGAATTACGCTTATTCGAAGCATGAATGTACATAATGGGTTATTCGAATATAAAGAATTGGCACATATATCAGAAGAGCAGGCAGAAAAACTTGATAATGTAACTATAGAAGAAAATGATGTATTATTAAATATTACAGGTGCTTCGGTGGCTCGTTCATGCGTAGTTCCTAGTAAAATTTTGCCAGCAAGAGTAAACCAGCATGTTTGTATTATTAGATGTAATCAATGTATTGTACCAGAATTTTTAAATAAGCTTCTGATAGATGATAATTATCAAAGGCTACTTTGGAGTATTGCAGAGGCAGGAGCAACGAGAGAGGCAATAACTAAACAGCAGGTAGAAAGTTTGCAGATAATTATGCCACCAATCGAGTTGCAAGAACAGTTCGCCGACTTTGTCCACCAAGTCGACAAATCAAAATTTGATACTATGACCTTCGCCCCAATATATGATATAATAAACCTATATTTACACACTCATTTTTATCAGGGAAGGAGATGAGCATGCATGACTGAATCACTTAAACTACCGGTGGGAATAGAGAACTTTGAGGAAATCCGTTCAGACGGATATTACTATGTCGATAAGACAAAGCTGATTGAACAGTTAGTTGACAGCCGGGGAAAAGTCAACCTTTTTACCAGACCGCGTCGTTTTGGCAAGACTCTCAACATGAGTATGCTCAAATCTTTCTTTGAAATTGGAGCAGCTTCTGAATTATTTGATGGTCTTTATATATCGCACAACAAAAAACTGTGTGATGATAATATGGGCAAGTATCCTGTGATATTTCTATCTTTAAAGAATGTGGAAGGACTCGATTTTCAAGCAGCAAAGTATCAGATGATAGAGATAATTGCAAAGGAAGCTAAGAGATTTGCATATTTGAAGCAGAGTGACAGGCTGGACATTGACGATAAGTCGGCGTATGCTTCTTTAATCCGATTAGAGGATGGCAGATATGAAATGAGAGATGAGGCACTGTATGCTTCGCTTCAAACTTTATCTGAGCTGTTATATAAGCACCATTGCAGAAAAACGGTTATTTTAATAGATGAATATGATGTTCCACTGGATAAGGCATTTCAGAACGGCTATTATAAAGAGATGGTTTCTTTGATACGTGCCATATTCGGAAAAGCATTAAAGACAAATGAGGCATTGGATTTTGCTGTCTTAACAGGTTGTCTTCGTGTTTCAAAAGAAAGTATTTTTACAGGATTAAATAATTTCAAGATTTTATCTATTACGGATACAAGATTTGATGAACACTTTGGCTTTACGGATGAGGAAGTAGAGCGTTTGCTGGCATTTTATCATGTGGAAAACAGGTTTGCGGAGACAAAGGAATGGTATGATGGTTATCATTTCGGAAATGTTGATGTATATTGTCCGTGGGATGTAATCAATCATGTTGACAGAATAAAAGATGATCCAATGGCAGGACCGGAAGCGTATTGGATTAATACAAGCGGAAATGAGCTTGTTAAGAGGTTTATAGATAAGGCTGGTAAGACAACCAGAAATGAAATTGAGCGTTTGATCGCGGGAGAAGCCATAGACAAGCAAATTCGTCTGGATATGACCTATGACGAAATAGACAATAATATTGATAATCTATGGAGTGTTCTGTTTACAACAGGTTATCTGACATATACAAAGATAAGTGAGAACAAAAAATATAGCCTTGTAATTCCAAACAATGAGATTAAAGAAGTATTTAAGCTGCAGATACAGGAGTGGTTCAGGAATAAAATATTTTCCAATACCGAGCAGTTGCAGGACTTTTGGAAGGCTTTCAAAGATGGAAATACACAGATAATGGAAATGTATTTAAACAAGGTGCTGAGTAATTCGGTGAGCGTTTTTGACACAAAAGCGAGAAATGATGAAAAGGAAAGCTCCTATCATAATCTGCTTATTGGAATTTTGAGTGGCAATGAGGACTGGCTGGTAAAGTCAAATGTTGAGGCAGGAGAGGGCTTTGCAGATATTATTGTGGAGACAGATGATCCGGATGAAGGAATTATTGCAGAGCTTAAATACACAAAAGATTTTAAAGCTATGGAAAAATCCTGTGAAAAGGCTCTGAAACAGATAAAGGATAGAAGATATCAGGAATATCTGTTAAATGATGATCGACAGAATATCATGTATTATGGAATTACATTTTGCAGAAAAAGATGCAAAGTGCTTGTAGAAAGATAAAAGGGGTGATTACATGGAAACTAATTTTGATTACCTTTTAAAGAAAGAAGAATACGCAGATTTTGCAAAACAGGCAGTTGAAGCAGAAAAAAGTTTATCCATTTCACCGGCCACTTGTGCCATTTTGTCGAGGCGTGCACTTGAGCTTGCAGTGAGGTTTGTTTTCTCATATGACGCGGAGCTTTCGCTTCCGTACAGAGATAATGTATCGAGTCTTATTCATGAGCCAACGTTTAGAAGGATAATTGAGCCAAGGCTGTTTCCAATGCTCAAATATACCATTCATCTGGGAAATGTTGCAGTTCATACCAACAACAATATAGGCAGGGATGAAGCAATAATAGCGCTTCGTGATTTGTTTGAGTTTTGCGATTGGATTGATTATTCATATTCGAGGGAATACGATGAGAAGACATATGATGAGTCGATTCTTGCAAGCGGTAATGAAAAGCGTATAAAGGCTGATGAGCTCATGAAGCTGTATGAGGGCTTAAGCAGTAAGGATAAAAAGCTCGAGAGCGTATTGAAGGAGAATGAAGAGCTCCGCGAGCAGATGACAAAGAAGCGTAGTCAGAATGTAAAGACAAGGGAGTTCCATGTAGATACGATAAGTGAGGCAGAAACCCGCAAGAGATATATAGATGTTGCCTTAAAGGAGGCAGGATGGGTTATTGGCAGAAATGTCACGGAGGAGGAGCCGGTTACAGGAATGCCAAACAGCACAGGAACAGGGTATGTGGATTATGTTCTTTGGGGAAAGGATAATCTTCCACTTGCTGTAGTGGAGGCTAAAAAGGCTTCTGTGGATGCTATGGTAGGAAGCCAGCAGGCGAAGCTGTATGCTGACTGTTTGCAGAATAAATACAATAGACGCCCTCTTATTTTCATAACAAATGGATTTGAATTTTTCTATACGAATGATTATATGGGATATCCAAGGCGTGAGGTTTCAGGCTTTTTCACACAGGAAGAGCTGCAGCTTGAGATGGATGGACGCACTTCAAGGATTCCGCTTGAAAATATACGGATAAGCGATGATATTACCAACAGACCGTATCAGAAAGAGGCTGTAACCGCAGTCTGCGATGCTATCACAAATAAGCACCGTAAGATGCTTATAGTGCAGGCCACAGGTTCAGGAAAGACAAGAGTGAGCATTAGTATTGTTGATGTATTAAGGCGCCACAATTACGTGAAAAATATTCTGTTCCTCGCAGACAGAAAAGCTCTTGTGAAGCAGGCCAAAAACAATTATACGAATCTGCTTCCTGATTTATCATGCTGTAATCTGCTTGACAATAAAGATGACCCTGAGTCGTGCAGGATGATTTTTTCTACATATCCGACGATGATGAATGCCATAGATGAGAGGAAAAACAAATATGGTGAGAAGCTCTTTAGTCCGGGGCATTTTCAGCTCATAATCTGCGATGAAGTACACCGCAGCATTTACAAAAAATATCAGGAAATATTTGAGTATTTTGATGCGATGTTACTTGGTATGACTGCCACTCCAAAAAATGAAATCGACAAAAACACATATGGAGTCTTTGACCTTGAAAGAGGAGTTCCGACATTTGCGTATGAGCTTGAAAAAGCGGTGGAAGAGGGCTATCTGGTCAATTATTCTACACTGGAATATAAGTCAAAAATAATGGAAAGCGGTATTCACTATGATGAGCTGTCAGATGAGGAAAAAGAAGAGTATGAGGATACATTTTCTGATGATGACACTGTAGGTGATGATATATCAGGAGAGGCCGTAAATACATGGCTTTTTAACGCGGATACAATTGATAAGGTTTTAAGAGAGCTTATGGAAAAGGGCTTAAAAATTGAGGGTGGAGACAAGCTTGGCAAGACAATAATTTTTGCCAAAAACTCTTTGCATGCGCAGGCAATAGTCGAGCGTTTCAATAAGCTTTTTCCGGAATATGGAGGAGACTTCATAAAGCGGATAGATTATAGTATAAAGTACAGTGATTCATTGATAGATGAGTTTAGCACAAGTGATAAAATGCCACAGATAGCAGTATCTGTTGATATGCTCGACACAGGAATAGATATTCCGGAGATTTTGAATCTTGTATTTTTTAAGAAGGTAAAAAGCTATGCCAAGTTCTGGCAGATGATTGGAAGGGGAACCAGGCTTTGCTCTAATCTGCTTGGAGAGGGTATGGACAAAGAAAGATTTCTTATATTTGATTTCTGTAACAATTTTGAATATTTCCGCGTGAACAAAAATGGAGCGGAGAATGGCATAACAGAATCACTCAATGAGAAAATATATAACACAAAAGCCCAGATTGTCAGAGAGCTTCAGGCACCGGTATACAGTAGTGATGAGGTATACGCAGATTACAGAAAAAGCCTTGTGGATGATTTAAAGGAAGATGTAATTAGCTTAAATGACGATAGCTTTATGGTGAAAAGACATCTGCGTTATGTAGAGTTTTTCAGGGCTTCATCATCGTGGGATAATCTGGAGACAATAGAGATTTCGGATATCAGGGAGCATATTGCACCTCTCATCAGGCCTAAAAAGGAAGATGAGCTGGCGCGAAGATTTGACTATCTGGTATACAGTATAGATCTTGGACTGTTGCAAAGCAAAAGCATACAAAGTCCGGTGAATATAGTGGTTCAGACCGCAGAAAAGCTGTCTGCCAAATACTCAATCCCACAGGTGGAAAAGAAAAAGGAGATTATCGAAAAGGTCCAGACAAATGAATTTTGGGATAAAGTCACTATAATAGAGCTTGATACAGTAAGAGAAGCTTTAAGAGGTCTGTTGCAGTACCTTGACAGACAGGTACGGCCAATATACTATACAAATTTCACGGACTCTATAACAGATGGTACACCGGGTGAACCTTTATATGGCGGAAATGACTTGAAAAATTATCGTAAAAAAGTCGAATTTTACCTGAAAGAGCATAGTGACAAATTGTCAGTGTATAAGCTGAAAAACAACAAAAAGCTGACAGAAACGGATCTAAGGGAATTGGAACGAATTCTGTGGACTGAGCTTGGTTCAAAGGAAGATTATATAAAGGAATACGGAGAGACACCGATAGGCAGATTAGTACGAAAAATAGTCGGTGTAGATAGAGCGGCAGTAAACGAAGCCTTCAGTTGTTTTATGTCAGAAGAGCGCTTGAACATAAATCAGATGAGATTCGTAAATCTGATAGTGGACTATATAGTAGCAAATGGAAATATCGAAGATAATAAAGTATTGATGGGTGAACCATTTAAATCAGTTGGAAGTATCACAACTCTTTTCAAAGATGATATGAGTACCGCAAAACAGATAATGGAGATAGTGAATCAGATAAAGCGTAACTCCGAAGAAATTGCCTGATGTATAGCGAAGCTGTTTAGATACTGTAGATTTATGCACATGAAACACAGAAAATGGAAGAGGATGTGAAAAAACTCAATCGAGTTTTTTCACATCCCCTTTTTTTGAGCTTATATATTAGCATCTCCTGCAGACAGGTTGTGGAAGCATAATAAATTTGCAAAAATTATATTTAATTCTATAAAACACTTGACATAGTTACTAAGAGTTACTATAATAAGCACATAAAGTAAATATAAGAAACGCAGAAAGTAATTATAGGAGTTAAACACATGAATAAAGTAGATGTAAATGGATTAACAGAACGGGAGTTTTTAGCAGAATATAAGCCGGGCGATTATGACAGACCATCGGTTACAGTTGACATGATGGTGCTTCGTATGAAGGAAGACTTAAGCTGTATGCAGGTGCTTCTGATAAAGAGAAAGGCTCATCCGGAGATAGACAAATGGGCGCTTCCAGGCGGATTTATTAACATAAAGGAATCAGCATATGAAGCAGCGTGCAGGGAGCTTAAAGAGGAAACAGGTCTTACAGACATTTATCTTGAGCAGCTCTATACCATGAGCCAGCCGGACAGGGACCCTCGTATGAGAATTATTGATATTGCATACATTGCACTGCTTCCATATGGATATGAGCAGTCTGCCGTTGCGGGTGATGACGCAAAGGATGCCAGATGGTTCGATGTGAAATTTGCAGATGAAAAACTTGAGTTTGCAAACGACTTGATTAAAATTGAATACTCCCTCAGGTCTGAGAAATTTAAAAATGGTGTAATCACAGTGGAAAACTTTGTTCCGGTCAGCGTATCAGACGAAAAGCTTGCTTTTGACCATGACCAGATTATACTGGAAGGACTTATGAGGATAAGGAATAAGGCTGAGTATACAGGCATTATGTTTAACCTTGTGCCGCGTGAGTTTACCATTCCGGACCTGCTTAAGGTGTTTGAGGTTCTTTCAGGAAAGGAAGTTCATCCAAAGGTGTTCCGTGAGAAGATTGCAGGACAGCTTGTTTCACTTGACAGGTCGCAGAGACCTATTGTCGGAAGAAAACCGGCTGCTGTGTACAGATATGTTGACCTTAACATGGATGAACGTAAACTGGTTAAAGTGCATAAGAAATATAAAAACGGTGTGATACTCACAAGGGCACAGCCATTCCATAACGGACACCTGAACATGATAAAACAGGCCGCATCGGAGTGCGAAAATCTGCTTGTTGTGATAGGCAGTGCAAACAAAAGCTATACAAAGAGAAATCCGTTTCCAATCGAATACAGAAAAAGACTTGTTGAAAACGTACTGCAGGAAGAGGATTTAAGCGGTGCAGATGTAAAGGTTATGACATTATCAGACTGGAGCATGGAGGATGCAGCTCAATATGTAAAGGAATGGGGTTCTTTCTTCTATTACAACATAGCTAATGAAATTGGAGAGAAAAGCTTTACATTCTATTACAACGACGACCCGAAGATTGCGGAAAACTGGTTTACAGATGATATTTTAAAGAATGTGACCATCAGAAACCTTGGCAGAAGCGATATTGAGATTTCAAGTACAATGATCAGAGATTTGCTGTATAAGAAAGATTATGACAAAGTCAGGGATCTGGTTCCGCGATGGATGTGGAAGGATTTAAAGCAGCTTGGAAAAATCCTTATGGATGCAACAAATGATGATTATATGATGTAGGAGGAAATGATTATGGCAAAGAAAATTTTAGTAGTAGTGGATGCACAGAATGACTTTATTACAGGAGTTCTTGGAAACAAGGAGTGTAACGTGGCAACAAATGTTATTGCAGATGAAATCAGGTCAGGAAAATATGATGACGTGATATTCACAAGGGATACGCATGATGAAAACTATCTGAATACTCAGGAGGGAAGAAAGCTTCCGGTAGCTCACTGTATTAAAGGGACAAACGGATGGGAAGTAGACGCTCGTCTTAAAGCAGCAATGAAGGAGCGTGGAGTTGACTGTGATGATATGACTTATATTGACAAGCCGACGTTTGGCAGCAAAGAGCTTGGCGAACTGCTTGCGGGATATGACAACAGCGATACAGAGATTTATTTCTGCGGATTCTGCACGGGAATATGCGTAATCAGCAACGTAGCGATTGCAAAGACGTTCTGTAAAGATGCAGAGGTGTCAGTGATAGAAAATGCCTGTGCCTGCGTAACGCCTGAAAGTCATAAGACAGCAATAGAAGCAATGAAAATGATTCAGGTCAATATTATATAGAAAGCCATTTATTAAAAATGTTTCTGACATACTAATAGTGTAAGAAATGGGAGGAGAATATTATGAAATTAAACCAGATAATCACAAGTCTTTTAGAGACTGATATGTATAAATTCAGCATGGGTCAGACAATATTCCATCAGTTTACGGATTACAAGACCACATGGACATTCAAGTGCAGAAATGAAGATGTGCATTTTACACAGAAAATGGTGCAGGAGATAACAGAACAGATTAAGGCTTTCTGTAAGCTTCGGTTTACAGAGGATGAGCTTGCATATCTTGACAATATCAAATGGATCAAAGGCTCTTATGTTGATTTTCTTCGTCTCTGGCAGCCGCGTTTTGATGATTTTGAGATAGGAACAGATGCACCTTGTGGCTTGTCTATCGAGGCAAAAGGAACATGGCTTAACACTTCAATGTATGAGATTCCGACACTTGCCATTGTAAATGAAGTGTATTTCAGAATGGCATATGACTATGATAAGCTGATTGACAGCTTTAAGAAGCGGTTGGATGCAAAGTATGAGAATTTAAAGAACGGACACTGGTACGCGGGTACATTCTCAGAGTTTGGTCTCAGAAGAAGACTTTCTGCTGAAGCGCAGGAGCTTGCAGTGCAGAAGTTCGCACATTTAAACGACACCCTGCACAGTTCATCAAAGTTTGTCGGCACATCAAATGTGTATCTTGCAAAGAAGTACGGACTTACACCTGTAGGCACCATGGCTCATGAGTGGATTATGTGTACAGGACAGGGCAATCACAGGCACAATCCGGCATATTCAAACTGGTATGCTCTCGATGCATGGGTTAAGGAGTATGGAGTATTAAACGGTATTGCGCTCACTGACACAATCACAACAGACTGTTTCCTGCGTGATTTCCAGCTTACCTATGCGACACTTTTCTCAGGAGTGCGTCATGACAGCGGAGACCCGTATGAGTGGGGTGAAAAGATGATTGCGCACTACAAGAGACTTGGAATTGACCCTAAAACAAAGACACTTTTATTCAGCGACAGTCTTGACTTTGAGCGTGCTGACAAGCTCTACAGACATTTCTGCAAGGAAACAAATGTAGCTTTCGGTATCGGTACATACTTAAGTAATGATACAGATGTTCCTGCACTCAATATCGTCATGAAAACCACAATATGCAATGGTATGGATGTAGCGAAGATTTCTGATACACCCGGCAAGGGGATGTGCAAAAATCCGGATTATGTGGATTACTTAAACCGCTGCATTGATTACAGGATGAAAAATGACCGCTAGGAGGAAATGTTATGAATACAGGATTTTACCGTGTTGCCGCATCGTCCCCTGAGATTTATCTCGGGGACTGCGTGAACAATGCTGACAATATCATACACATTGCAGAGTCACTTGCAAAAAAGGATGTGCAGCTTGTGGTTTTTCCGGAGCTGAGTATTACGGGATATAGCTGTGCAGACATGTTTTTGAGAAAAGAACTGCTCGCGCAGGCTCAGCAAGAACTGGACAGGATTAAAACAGCATTGCAGGATTTAAGCATCCTTGTATGCGTGGGACTGCCGATAGAAGATGAAGCTGGCAGACTTTTCAACTGTGCTGCATATGTACACAGCGGAGAAATTGTTGGAATTGTGCCAAAAACATATATTCCCAACTATGGTGAATTTTATGAGAAACGCTGGTTTACAAGTGCAGACAAGAGATTATCAGATGAGATTACTTTAAATTATGTCGCAAACAGACCAACAGTACCTTTTTCTCCGAATATTATTATCAAGGATCTGAGAGGCGCAATTGTCGGTACTGAGATTTGTGAAGATTTATGGGTAAGTGCGCCTCCGAGCGGGGAGCTTTGCAAAGCCGGTGCAAATATCATTATAAATCCATCAGCAAGCAATGACGTAATCGGAAAAAGAGAATACAGGCGCAGTCTTGTGGCGATGCAGTCAGGAAGATGCCGTGCCGGATACGTGTATGCGTCAAGCGGTGCAGGAGAGAGCAGCACGGATCTGGTATTTTCCGGCCACTGCATCATAGCTGATAATGGCAGAATAGCTGGTGAGACGTCAGATTATTCAAAACGTATGAATAAAAAGGTATCAGAAGATGATGTGATGAGCTCTGGTTTTGTGATAAGTGAGATAGATATTGATCGCTGCATGAATGACCGCCACAGATACAACAGCGATTCATGGGCTGATGTGCCGGATGTGATAAAAGTAATTTTAAATGGTGAAAACCGGACGAAGGATTATCAAATATGGCCAAAGAAAGTTAATCCGTATCCGTTTGTACCAAGTGATAAAAACAACCGAAAAAACCGCTGCATGGAGATTTTGTCGCTTCAGGCAAAAGGTCTGGAACAGAGACTCATATCCACCGGAATAAAAAAGGTTGTTCTTGGAATATCCGGCGGTCTGGACAGCACACTTGCACTTTTGGTATGCTGTGATGCATTTGAAGCACTTGGCATTCCGAAGAGAAATATCTATGGTATTACAATGCCAGGATTTGGAACTACATCTACTACAAAGACAATTGCTGACAGGCTTATGGAAGAATTTGGAGTGACAGCCGTGGAAGTTAATATTGAGGCTGCATGCAGACAGCACATGAAGGATATAGGACATCCGGATGATGTTTTTGACGTGACATATGAAAACATTCAGGCCAGAGAGCGTACGCAAGTATTATTCGATTATGCAAACATGGTAGACGGACTTGTAATCGGTACAGGTGATATGTCAGAGCTTGCACTTGGCTGGTGCACCTACAACGGTGACCATATGAGCAATTATGCCGTGAACTGCAGTGTACCAAAGACACTTGTTAAATACATTGTACAGGCTTATGCCAGCGAGTGCGCGTCAACGGATGAAATGAAAAATGTGCTTTGCGAAATAGCAGACCTGCCTATTTCTCCTGAACTACTGCCGCCGGATAAAGACGGTAACATAGCACAGAAAACAGAGGAGAGCATCGGCAAATATGACCTTCATGACTTCTTCCTTTATCATTTTCTGCGTAATGGAGAAAGCCGGGATCGGATATTAAAACTTGCAGAGATTGCTTTTGCAAATGTAAGTAAGGGTGAAATAGAAAAGACTCTGGAAACATTCTTTACGCGTTTCAGGCAGCAGCAGTTTAAGCGTTCATGCATACCTGACGGACCAAAGGTGGGAACTGTTTCATTATCTCCTAGAGGTGATCTGAGAATGCCAAGCGATATGGTGGAATTGTATTAGGCCGAAGTGCAAAAAGATGAAAGAAATATTAGCTAACCACAAATGAACATCTAGTCACAGCGTAAGAAAACCGGGAGACCGGGAACGCAGCCGGGGGGATGGCACACCCTCATGTAAGCGACTAGCGAAGCTGTTTAGATACTGTAGAATTATGCACATGAAACACAGAAATGCCCAGCCATGGATGGCTGGGCAAGGTGTTATGCGCCATGGACGGCGCATAAAAGCCGGTTTCGTCAAGCATAGAAACACTATAAGCACAATTCGTACAGAATCTTAACAGCAAAGCGTTAGCGCACATGAGGGTGTGCCATCCCCCCGGCTGCGTTCCCGGTCTCCCGGTTTTCGTAGTTAGTCAAGTGAATTACGCAGTCTTTCCGGTATAAAGCTGATAATACTTTCCCTTCTTTGAAATCAGCTCATCATGACTTCCCCTTTCAATAATGCGTCCCTGCTCCAAAACCATAATGCAGTCGCTGTTTCTGACAGTAGAAAGCCTGTGTGCGATAACAAATGTAGTACGGCCATGCATGAGCTTATCCATGCCGTCCTGAACAATACGCTCGGTACGTGTATCAATTGAGCTTGTAGCCTCATCGAGGATGAGCACAGGCGGATCGGCGATAGCGGCACGCGCAATGGCTAGAAGCTGGCGCTGGCCCTGGCTTAGGTTTGCACCGTCACCTGTCAGTACAGTATTGTAGCCGTCAGGAAGCTGGCGGATAAACGTATCGGCGTTTGCCAGGCGGGCAGCTGCGTATACTTCATCATCTGTGGCATCAAGCTTGCCGTAGCGGATGTTTTCCATGACAGTAGCTGTGAAAAGGTGGGTATCCTGCAAAACAATGCCAAGAGAGTGGCGCAGATCAGCCTTTTTAATCTTGTTTATATTGATGCCGTCATATCTTATCTTGCCGTCTGCTATATCGTAGAAGCGGTTGATAAGGTTAGTGATGGTAGTCTTTCCAGCTCCGGTGGTGCCAACAAAGGCAATCTTCTGACCGGGTGTTGCAAAAAGATCCACATCGTGCAGTACAATTTTCTCAGGCACATATCCGAAATCCACATCGTCAAATACCACATCGCCCTCGAGTTTTTTGTAGTCCACAGAGCCGTCAGCCTGATGAGTATGCTTCCATGCCCATAAGCCGGTGTGCTCAGGTGTTTCAGTGAGTTTTCCGTTTTCTTCCTTAGCATTTACCAGTGTGACATAGCCCTCGTCAGTCTCAGGCGCTTCATCGAGCAGTGAGAAGATACGGTCGCATCCGGCAAGTGCCATGATGATACTGTTGAACTGCTGGCTGACCTGCGAGATAGGCATGTTAAAGCTCTTGTTAAAGGTCAGAAAGCTCGCAAGCTTACCAAGGGTCAGACCGCCAAAGCCTGAAAGAGCCATAACACCGCCGGCAAGAGCGCAGAGCACGTAGCTTAGATTTCCAATCTGTGCGTTTACAGGACCGAGCATGTTGGAGTACATGTTGGCATTGTAGGCGCTTTCAAAGAGTTCATCGTTTATTTTGTCGAAGGCTTCAATATTTTCCTGCTCGTGGGTAAATACCTTGACTACCTTCTGGCCGTTGAGCATTTCCTCGATGAAGCCGTTAACCTTGCCGAGGTCGCGCTGCTGCGCAAGGAAATAGCGGCTGGAGAAGCCTGCAAATTTCTTTGTCACGACTGTTGTTACGATTACCATCACGATAGTTAGTACGGTGAGCGGAATATTTAATATGACCATTGAAACAAAAACGCTCACAACAGTGATAGCACTGTTAAGTATCTGCGGAAGACTCTGGCTGATGAGCTGGCGGAGTGTATCGATATCGTTTGTATAAATTGACATGATATCGCCGTGCGCATGTGAGTCAAAGTATCGGATTGGCAGATCCTGCATATGGGAAAAGAGCTCAACACGCAGGTTCTTAATGGTGCCCTGTGATACGTAGATCATTATTTTGCTGTATGCAAACGTACTGATGACGCCGATGCCGTAGAATACGGCGACCCTTCCCATTGCTGCAAGGAGTGGTCCGTAGTCGGGACTTCCTGTCTTAAGCAGTGGTACTATATAGTCATCAATCAAATTTTTGGTAAACATGGTTCCCTGCACATTTGCAAGTACACTGACAAAGATACATATCACAACAATTATGCAGGCCGGTAAATATTTCTTGAAAATAAATCCCATGAGGCGCGCAAAAAGCTTACCGGGATTTTTAATTTTGGGTTTTGGACCTCGTGGTCCTCTTGGTCCTGGCATCAGGCAGCACCTCCTTCATCAAAGTCTCCTCCGCCGTTTGTCTGGGAATCGTAAACATCGCGGTAGATTTCATTATTTTTAAGCAGATTTTCGTGAGTGTCAAAGCCGTCCACTTTTCCGTCATTCATCACGATGATACGGTCAGCATCCATGACTGATGAGATACGCTGTGCGATGATGAGCTTAGTGGTTCCCGGTATTGTTTTTGCGAGGGCAGCACGGATTTTTGAATCTGTTGCTGTATCTACAGCCGAGGTGCTGTCATCGAGTATGAGTATCCTTGGCTTTTTAAGCAGAGCTCTTGCGATACACAGACGCTGCTTCTGGCCACCGGATACGTTGGTTCCGCCCTGCTCTATGTAGGTGTTGTACTTGTCAGGGAAGGACTCGATAAAGTCATCGGCGCATGCCATTTTGCAGGCCTCAATACACTCATCTGGGGTAGCGTTTTTGTCACCCCAGCGCAGATTTTCGAGTATGGTGCCCGAGAAAAGCACGTTTTGCTGGAGCACGACAGCTACCTTGTTTCTGAGAGTGTCCATGTCGTATTCACGCACATCGTGGCCTCCGACGATTACAGAGCCGGTGTCTGTGTCGTAGAGACGGCTTATCAGGTTTACAAGGGAAGATTTCGAGCTTCCGGTTCCTCCTATGATGCCGATGGTCTCACCGGATTTTATGTCTAGATTTATATCTGACAGAACCGGAGTTTCAGCGGTGTCTGAATATCTGAAGGATACATGCTTAAAGCTTATGCTTCCGTCAGGCACATCGTAAAGCGGTTCCTTTGGATTGTGCAGTGTGCTCTGCTCATTTAATACCTCGCTGATTCGTCTTGCAGATGCGAGTGAGAGTGAAATCATTACAAACACCATCGAGAGCATCATGAGGTTCATCAGAATATTCATGCAATAGGTGAGAAGAGCCATCAGATCACCTGTAGTGAGAGAGCTGCTTACCACCATATGAGCTCCGAGCCAGCTTATTAACAGGATGCAGGCATACACTGTAAACTGCATGAGCGGAGAGTTGTATACCACAAGGCTTTCTGCCTTCACAAATACGTCGTAGATATTCTGTGCTGCCTTTGAAAAACGTTTCTTCTCATAATCCTCACGGACGTATGCCTTTACAACGCGGATAGCGGATACGTTTTCCTGTACGCTTTCATTCAGGTCATCATAGCGCCTGAAGGCTCTGTCGAAGTATTTCATGGCCGCCTTACTGATGAAAAGCAGTAAAGCTCCAAGCACAATGACAGCGATTAAGTATATTGTCGCAAGGCGAGGGCTGATGAAAAATGTCATAGCCATCGCACATATTATGGACGCAGGGGCTCTCATAGCCATGCGAAGCAGCATCATGTAAGCATTCTGGATGTTGGTCACATCGGTTGTCATACGTGTGACAAGACTCGCGGATGAGAATCTGTCGATATTTGCAAAGGAAAAGGTCTGGATATTGCGAAACATTGCAGCACGCAGATTCTTTCCAAAGCCCATGGCGGCCTTTGCACCATATTTTGCACCGAGACATCCTGTCAAAAGACCAAACAGTGCTGCGACAATCATCCACACACCCATGATATAGATATGCCTTGTGTCGCCCATATTGACACCGTTGTCGATGATTGATGCCATGAGAAGAGGGATTATGGTATCCACAGCCACCTCAAGCAGCATGAAAACAGGTGTCGCAATCGAAGCCCATTTGTATTCCTTTATTTGGGCACCTAGTGTTTTTAACATATGTTTTGTCCTTTCTTTTTATATTTCATATTTGATTAAAACAAACTTCCCACATTTATGGTAATGTGGTTAACTAAAAAAATACTTGCATTTAATTAGTTAGTGTGCTAACTATATTATAGATATACTTTTTTTATTGTCAAGAAAAATCTATGAAAGGACTTCAGATATGAAGGAGTTTACACCGGATAAATACTTAGGACACAAGATAAACCGCATCAGCAGGAGCATAGACAGATATTTTGACAGAAAAAGGTGCAGTAAAACAGAATGTATACCGCGAAGCCAGGGTATGATGATTGGATATATAATGGATAATCAGGACCAAAATATATTTCAAAAGGATATCGAAGCAAAGTTTCATCTGTCAGGAGCCACAGTGACAAATATGCTTAAAAGTCTTGAAAAAAACGGCTATATCGTGCGCACACCTATGGAAAATGATGCAAGGCTTAAGAGGATTGAGCTGACGCAAAAAGCACTGGACCACGAAAACAGGGTGAGGGAAAATATAATGGTAATAGAGGAAGCCATGCACGAAGGCTTTTCTAAGGAGGAGTTTAACATGATGCTTGGCTTTTTGGACAGAGTGATTGACAATATGGAAAAGCTTAACAAGTAACAAAATAATTACAGAGTTGAAAAAGTAGCATAAATATTGTGGATTTTTTTGTGCAATAAGTCAAAATGCTACAAAATATTGTTGAGCGTATTGACATAGCAACAATATCTTGTATAATTTAGATTGTCATCAAAAGACAGATGCACAGATTTGTATTAAATAATATGGCATTTTATATGTAGCTATATCGTAATTGTTTGGTGAAAAGCCCGCTTTACATTGCAGGGCAGTGACATGAATTAATGATTACATCTCATTTATAGCTGCATATTTTGTGCCATTACACATGATAAAATGTATATATATAGTATGTGCATTGAATGACAATACTATATATAGTACACTACATTATATGGAATATAGTATACAGAGAGGAGAAATTTACATGAAAATCATCAAGCGAAGCGGCAGTGAGGATATATTTGATGCAGCCAAAATTGTAGCTGCCATTAGAAAGGCAAACGATTCAGTGCTAGACTATGAGAAGCTTACTGCTGATCAGATTGAGGAAATTGCAAGCAACGTGGAGACTGCATGTGAGAACATGAAGCGCTCTCCAAGCGTTGAGGAGATACAGGATATGGTGGAGAACCAGCTCATGAACAAGCGTGCCTTTACCGTAGCCAGAAACTACATTACTTACAGATATAAGAGAGCCATCGTCCGTAAGTCAAACTCTACGGACCAGCAGATTCTTAGCCTTCTTGAGTGCAATAACGAGGAGGTAAAGCAGGAAAACTCCAACAAGAATCCTACTGTAAACAGCGTGCAGCGTGACTACATGGCAGGTGAGGTGAGCAAGGATATCACACGCCGTTTCCTGCTTCCTGAGGATATAGTGGAGGCTCATGAGAAGGGGCTTATCCATTTCCACGATGCAGATTATTTTGCACAGCATATGCACAACTGCTGTCTTGTAAACCTTGAGGACATGCTTCAGAACGGCACAGTAATCAGTGAGACTATGATTGACACACCAAAGAGCTTTTCAACAGCCTGCAACATTGCTACACAGGCTATCGCACAGATTGCCAGCTCACAGTATGGTGGACAGAGTATCTCGCTTGCACATCTGGCACCATTTGTACAGGTCAGTCGTGAGAAGTTCAGAAAGCAGGTGCAAAAGGAATTCGAGAGCGTAGGCCTTGATTTAGATGAAGAAAAAATCAACGAGGTAGCAGAGCTTCGTGTCAAGGAAGAAATCAACCGCGGTGTGCAGATGATTCAGTATCAGGTCATCACACTCATGACTACAAACGGACAGGCACCGTTTATCACAGTATTCATGTACCTGAATGAGGTATCAGATCCGCAGACAAAGGCAGATCTTGCCGCAATCATTGAGGAGATGCTGCACCAGAGAATAAAGGGCGTAAAGAACGAAAAGGGTGTATATATCACACCGGCATTCCCTAAGCTCATATATGTGCTTGAGGATGATAATATCACAGAGGATTCAAAGTACTGGAATCTCACAGTGCTCGCGGCACAGTGCTCTGCAAAGAGAATGGTGCCTGACTATATTTCAGAGAAGGTCATGAAGGAGCTTAAGGACGGAGATGTGTATACATGCATGGGCTGCCGTTCATTCCTCACAGTGGACAGATGCTCACAGACAGCAGGCAATGTGGCACATGCCGAGAACTTTGATCCAAACAAGCGTAAATACTATGGACGTTTCAACCAGGGTGTTGTCACCTTAAATCTCGTTGATGTGGCATGCTCATCAGAAAAGGATGAGGAAAAATTCTGGAAGATACTTGATGAGAGACTTGAGCTGTGTCACAGAGCACTTATGTGCAGACATAAGAGGCTTCTTGGTACCAAATCCGATGTAGCACCGATTCTCTGGCAGAACGGAGCACTTGCACGTCTGAAAAAGGGAGAGGTTATAGACCCATTATTATTTAACGGATACTCAACAATCTCACTCGGCTATGCAGGACTTTGTGAGTGTGTACGCTATATGAAGGGAGTATCACACACAGAGCCAAAAGAGGGAACACCGTTTGCACTTAAGGTAATGCAGCGCTTAAACGATGCATGTGAGCAGTGGAAAAAGGAGTCAAACATCGATTTCAGTATATATGGCACACCGCTTGAGTCTACCACCTATAAGTTTGCTAAGTGCTTACAGAAGCGCTTTGGTATCATCAAGGGTGTTACCGACAAGAACTATATTACAAACAGCTACCATGTGCATGTAACGGAGCAGATTAATGCATTTGACAAGCTAAAGTTTGAGTCTCAGTTCCAGAAGCTGTCTCCGGGTGGCGCTATCAGCTACGTTGAGGTGCCAAACATGCAGGACAATATCCCTGCAGTGCTTTCAGTAATGCAGTACATTTACGACAATATCATGTACGCAGAGCTGAATACAAAGAGCGACTATTGCCAGGTATGCGGCTACGACGGAGAAATCAAAATCGTAGAGGAAGAGGGCTCAGGCAAGCTTATCTGGGAGTGCCCACACTGTGGCAATCGTGACCAGAACAAGATGAGTGTAGCCCGCCGTACATGCGGCTATATCGGCACACAGTTCTGGAATCAGGGAAGGACCCAGGAGATTAAAGAGCGAGTGCTTCATCTGTAGAAGTTAAAGGAGGTTATTGTTTTTCTATAACTTAAAGTGAGACATAATAACTTAAAGTGAGACAAGAGAAAATCTGACTGGTTATTTTTGAATAACTTAATCTGAGACAAGTTGTTTATAGCAATTAAAAATATTAAAAAATATCAAGGATTCATGTCATGAAGATGTGAATCCTTTTTTTAATACGTATCATCATAAAACAGCTTCATTTGATCTGATTTATGCCAAAAACGTACTCATGTGATTTATTTTGGACTAAAACATGCTCATAATTAGAATTTGCGATAAAATCATACTCATCGCCACAAATCACGTAAAAATCGTACTCATATTTCGCGATTTGTGCCCAAAATGGTATCATTTTTATGCCTTGAAAGCAATGTACAGTCAGTTTATAATCCAAGTAAGGTATTTAGCAGTTGTAAATATATTTTAGAATGGGGATGAAACCATGAATTTATACATAAGCGATACGCACTTTTGACACAAAAATGTAATAGGCTTTGACCACAGACCGTTCATAGACGTTAACGAAATGGACCACTGCCTGATTAAGCTTTGGAATTCGAGAGTACAGCAGGATGATGATGTATACATAGTCGGAGATTTTGCTTTCCGCAATGAAAAACCGGCAGAATGGTATCTGCGCCAGCTTAAAGGACATAAACATCTGATTATCGGAAATCACGACAGAAAGACCCTTGAAAATGAAGCTGCCATGTCATATTTCGAGTCGGTGGACAAGCTCTGCCGTGTAATGGATGGGGATAAAGAAGTCATTCTGTGCCATTTTCCGATAGCAGCATGGTACAAGTGCAAGTATGGCTCATGGCACGTATATGGTCATATTCATGGTAGAAAAGATGATGTTTATGAATTTATGAAGACGAGACCGAAAGCTTTGAATGCAGGAGCGTGTATCAACAACTATACTCCGGCATCAATTAACGAGCTGATAAGAAATAATGCAGCATTTCAGAAAGAAGGCGGATCATGATTTATCTTACAGGTGATACACACAATGATTTTTCAAAGCTGTCAAATAAATCCTTAAAGAAGCAGGGGTTAAAGCTTACAGATGACGATTATATAATTGTTGCCGGTGACTTTGGGCTTTGCTGGGCGCATGATAAAACCTTTGACTGGAACTGTAAATGGTTTGCCGAGAGGTCATTTACAACGCTCTGGGTTCAGGGAAATCATGAAAACTATGACATGATTGCTGAGTATCCGCTGGAAGAATGGCATGGTGGTCTGGTGCGTTATATCGTAAGAGACAAAGTCATCCTTCTTGAGCGTGGACAGATATTTAATATTGAAGGACATACGTTCTTTACATTTGGCGGTGCATCTTCACATGATATTCCCGGCGGTGCTCTTGACCGGAATGATCCGGAATTTGCGACAAAGCTTAAGGAACACCGCAGAGACTGGATTCCGTATCGCATAATCGGCGAATCATGGTGGCCACAGGAACTTCCGACAGAACAGGAGCTGCAGACAGGGCTTGATAATCTTGCGAAAGCAGACTTTACTGTTGATTATGTAATAACCCACTGCTGTGCCACTGACTTACAGACTGCCATCGTGCATTATCTCAATAAACCAAGCAAGGCAGATGTATTGACAGATTATTTTCAAGCTTTGGAAGGAAAGCTGCATTATAAACACTGGTATTTCGGACATTATCACTACTATTTGCAGACAGATGAAAATCACACTGTATTGTATAATGATATAATTAAACTTGATGAATAGGTATGATGAGACTATGAAAGTGATATTTCTTGATATTGACGGAGTGTTAAACTCAAGTAAAACTGTAGACAGAAACTTTGACTATCCGGAGCTGGACCCACGCAATTTTGCTGTGTTGCAGAAGATTGTAAACAAAACCGGTGCAGTGCTTGTATTAATCTCAAGTTGGAAGGATGACTGGCTTAATGAAGATGGTACCGTATCAAGGTCTCAGGAGATGATTCGTTACCAGTTGAACCAGTTTGGGCTTGATATTTATGACCACACTGCCGATATGACTTATAACCGTGGAGAAGGCATCATAAACTGGCTGAATGTTCATGCAGCGGAGTCTTGGTGTGTACTTGATGATGAGATTTTTCCTGATTATGAGCAGTTGCAAATCGTGGAAAAGTTAGTTAAGACAAGTTACATGGATGGACTGACAGATGACTGTGTTAACGAAGTTATTCTAAAATTGATGGGGTGAACTGTAACGATCTATGAAAACAAGTAATACGCTTTGGCTTGTGTAATTCGTGTAATGGCTAGCAGGATTTTATTGAAAAACAATCATCTAAGTGATATGATAATTTTGTTGAGAAAGGCACATTTATCCTTGGCGTTTTGTGCTGAGAGCTTTTTGATAGAAAACAATAATTGGAGTGAAATAATGCCAGTCACTAAAGATTTCAAAACAATAGATGAACAAATAGCAGTACTTGATTCTAGGCAATTAAAATTCAAGAGCAAAAAGAAAGCCGCAGAATTACTTCGCAAATATAATTATTTTGATTTGATAAATGGATTTGAATCAATGTTGTTGAAGCAGGGTACACCAAATAAAGAATATGATGATGTATACTTTGAAGATTTTAAGGATTTATTTTTCTTTGACATGAAATTAAAAAAATACACATTGGCAAAGATTTTTGATGTTGAATCAAGATTAAGAACTTCAATAGCATATAATTTTGCAGAAACGTATTGCCAAACATCTGCGGATACCATGAATTATCTTAATCCAGCATATTATCAAGCACCACCGGTTACAGATACAAATTTAACTAACAGATTTCATCATTTTGATTTGTTTAGGACAACACAGTATTGGCCAAATGGTAATATAAGAACAAGGGCTTTTATAGATGATTTAAAGCGCGAAAAGGAGTATGTGGGACAATATGAAAATCCACCGTTTTGGGTGACAATAAAAGCATTGCCATTGGGAAGTTTGTATTATACATTTGTGTTTTTGAATAGTACTGTAAAAGAAAAAGTGCTAAGAGATTTTGGTATGGAACTTGATGATTCGGCGGCATTTGAACAGGCGTTATTTATTCTTAAAGAAATGAGAAATCAATGTGCGCATTTGGAACTGATTACTCGTTTTAAAATAAAAGGAAAGCCATCATTAAATTATTTTAATGATATTAAGACAAAGGCAGGATTGGCTCGAGGAGATTTGTTTTATATAGACGTCTTGAAAATATTTAAGCTTTTTGGTGGTATTGCTGATATAAAAAGGGAAATAGCTTGGTTTTATTTTCGACTGATACTTAAAGGTCGACAAAAGATTGCTGATAAGGCTATATCAAAAATGGGACGAAAAAAGTTGTCTGTATGGATGAAGATTTAAAAAAAATAAAAAAATCTTTGGACATATTGCATTTTATATATATATTGTGTATAATAATAGTACGGTAAAGCTAGCGATTAGAGCTAGTAGCCATGCATTTGGCGTAAAAGCATCTACAGAAATGTAGATGCTTTTATTATTTTAAAAGATAAGAGTTATCCATAAACATATTACAAACTTCTCTCAATATAGGTCTATACTCCTACGCGCGAAAGTGTTATACTAATATCACACAAAAAATCCCATTTCACTTTGGACAAAATAAAAGAATGGAATATTATATAATTGTAAGAGCAAAATCTTACAATTAAAATTATAAATTTCAAAGGAGAAATGACTATGAAAAACATGGCGAAGAAATTATAGGAAGGGACAGGATAGACAACATAGATTACAATTATTACTACCGTAACATTGCGCCTACAGAAGATGAAAAAAATGGTTGTATATATTTAACAGCTAAAGGAAACTCTACAGAATAGTCAATATGTAAAGTTATGGGTTGGACATATTAAACTGTGTATATATGGAGAGAACATGTTTTTTGTACTTTTTTCTGTTATTTTGTAAAATGTATATTTAGAATCGGATTAAATAATATATAAAGATAAACGTTCTAACAATATTGACAAAGTAAAAAAGTGATGCTAGTATACTGTTGCAAAAAGATTGTAAAATCCATATTTATATATGATAACTATTATATACATAAGGAGAAAGTACTGATGTCAAAAAATAAATT
>OMCH01000281.1_pt1 | contig 28016 bp, 20 predicted proteins | sample 1674341 | NCBI WGS metagenome assembly OMCH01 (sample SAMEA103958164, study PRJEB25191) | human gut metagenome | biome: human-associated habitat [ENVO:00009003]; feature: intestine environment [ENVO:2100002]; material: feces | place: Germany | collected 2013/2015
CCCCGGAAAACGGGGAGCAGATGTAAACGAGCGGACGGAACGGCTTTTCATTTGTATCGTTTCTCATTTAAACGACCTCCTTGTAAAGATTTGCCGAGGCCACGCCTCTAACGGGTAGCCTCGGCAGGAGGTCAAAACTGACGGTTTTTATAATTTTCTCTCAACTTTTTTTCTGCGCGGCGAAGCCAGTGCGTGACCGTGGTGGGGTCGACACCGAGAGAAGCCGCGTAATCCTTCGTCGGCACGAGATCCATATGTACCGCGATGAACGCTTCCGCCCACCTGGGCTTGTCCGCCAGAACACTGCGGACCCATTCGCAGATGGCTTCATACTGTTCCCGCTCCTCGCGGGCAAGCTCGTCCTGCCGGAATACACGGTCATCTGCCACCTCGCTCATCAGCGGCTCGGAGGTGTCGACATCATCCTCGGTCTCGTCCTTACCGGGTTTCGCCTTCGATTCGCCCCTGTGGCGGTTCAGCTTGCGCCAGGAGTTATACTCCGGCCTGTTGTACTTCGCATCAAAGGCTTCCTGGATACGCTTCTCGCGCTCCTCCTGTGAAAGTGCCTCGCCGCCGTCCAGGTCAAGGGAGACCCACAGCTGCTCTGTTGCCTGCTCGTCCAGGTCAAGGACCTGGTAGGCTTCGTCATAACGGATTTTCAGTTTCATCTTTGCATTCCTTTCTGCGGGTGAGCCGACAGCGGAATGCAAATGGAGCCTGTGGTTTCCGAATTCCCACAGGCCCCGTTCCGAAAAAAGAGCGCAAGAAACTAAGGTGGGTGCAATCCGGTCTCCAAACACGGTCTTCATCACCGTGTCCTGAACTCGCTATTGCATCCCGCCGTCTAATGCGCACTTGACTTCGAGATGTATTATTTGGGCTTTGAGCGCCCAGGTGACAGCGCGGCACCCGTGCCGTCAGCTCGACGTTCAAACATATATAAGGTTAAGCGGAGGAGGGTCTGCGTCAGCCGTTACCCATCTCCGTCATCATCGAAATCCTCGTCCATCTGCTGAAGATTTCCGAAAACATCCCAGTAATGTGAGGGGCTGAGATTGTCAAAGTTGGTAGCGTCGTAGGGCGTAAACGCCGATTCTGCCACCTCGTTCCCGTACTTTTCCGCCACGCTTGCGGCGAGGGTTTCAATATTGATGCGCCAGTCGTTCTTCGTCATATTGCACCTCCGAATGAATAATTCATAATTAGTGAGGAGAAATTCATATCCGCAGAAACGATTTCTACAGAAGGGGTAGAAAAGTTCACAGTTCTGTGTTATAATGAAATATAATCTCGCTCGATGTAGAAGTCGTTCTTACGGCTTCTGTTGCTCTCTATTGCGGCGAGCAGTGGCCTTGTTTAAGGGTCGATTTCATTATAAAAAATGCCTCCGGTACCCATTGGTGGGCTTCGGTAGGCTACGGTAGGTTTAATAAAATCGTTGGAAAGGAAAATGTATCGTGACATTTTCAGATTTTATGAGCAGGCTATTTCCCATTATCGGAGCGGGAAACAGCACCCACGCATTTACAAAGTCGATGTTCGAAGTGATGCTCGAAGATGGTTATTCGGATGCATTAGATGATTATTCTGAAGATACATATAAAGCGTATTTTAACGGAAACACAGGTATATCCCGGATAGCAAAAACAATCTGCGCCCACATGGAGCCCGAAAACTTTGTGTCATATATAGATGATGGCTTTACAGATGCGACAAGGGATTCTCTGTGTGAAGTTTTTAAGGATATAATCCCAGACTGCGATTCATTCAATATTTCTCAAAGGCTGTCAGACCTGTTTGCTGATATTTTAAGGACGGCAGCGTCTGCTAAGAGAAAAACGGCATCAAAAAAAGGAGCCCTTCCGGAAGTTGAAATTCCGGATAAGAGCCCCTCTGAAGATAATTCTTCTTTGTGCCTGTCAGAAAATGACAAAGATCTCCTAAACGATTTTCATAATGATTTAGACGCTACAATCGAGAAGTGTATATCAAGCGATCAGACCGATGTGCTGTTTGCCGCCAGTCTATCTTCGAAAATCAACCGCCTGTATGATGAAAAATGGAAATCTGCTATTACCAAATTTGAAGATATCAGTCTTCAGTCAGATATTCTCAGTACGATCGCCACACTTCGGGAGTACTGTAAAGCCTTGGATCCAGATTCAGAACCCGCAGCCGCTTCAGTGCGGAAACTGAAAATAAAGCTCAGAGATAACTATGTAAAAACGCATCCGGACAGCTTTGCCGGATTATTCCCTTATGATGCGTTTATAGACGACTGGGATGATGAGGGTTAGTTTTATAGCGAACCCATGCATTTTAATTTGAAAGGATAGTTTTATGCCTACAATGGATGAACAAATCAAGGTCATCGACCGAGCCATCTGCCGTTACCTTGATAATATAGACAATTCCACAAGAGCCGTAATATCGCAGGACATTCTTGCCCATCTAAGGAATCTGGTAGAGCATGTAATGCTGAAGTACTACTCTCCTAACGCGGATATTGATGATTCAGAAGAAAATATAGAAAAAGCGGCAGAGCACGCGCAGACAAATGGTCGCTTAAAGGTGCTCTACCGCTTCAGAAATTATCTTGAAATAGTCGCGTCTCATTATACCCTTGATGAAGACAGTTCTGAACGCTTGATGCTGAAATACTATGACTATTTGCTTGAAACAAGGAATCTTCTTTATTATGACTTCCACATTTCTATCCTGCATAATCTGAATAAATTTCCGCTCAATCTGGACACTGCATTACAAGAGTATTATTCCAAGATTGCCGATAAGATAAGTAAATATAACGCAAATCTGACCGCCGAGGGTGAAAAGTATTATATACAAAAAATCAAGCCCTTCTATGTAAAGAGTCGCAAATACTACGAAGTCACTTTTACTACCGCAAAAGATAGAGAAAACAAGGCTGGGCGGATTATTGCATTTACCAGACTGCCCGTTATTAGCAACTATGCCTCAAAATTTCAGTTGGTAAACGAAAGCATAGAGATTCTCGGCAAAACTATGCCCATACTGCTGATTGTCGGATGGGAGGTATCAATACGCGACTGCGAGTTTAAGAACTTCTATTCCATTATCACAGGAGAAGACCGGAAAATTGCATATGGAGAGCAGCGCACAATATGCCGTTTCTTGACCGAAAAGGGATACACGCTTACGGAGATAATGGACTTTCCGGACATTCCATACCACAGGCTCATAAACTCTTGGCGGTCCAACAGCAAAACCGGGTATTTTTATGACGCTTTGGATATATGCCATGAAATAATAAGCGGAAAGAAACCTGGGCAGAACATCCTGCGATACCTTCTTTACGGAATGCATAACGCTATCATGAAGGATCAACGTCAGACAATATCGAACAGCAATCTTTCTAACCTGTATCTAAAAAACAACAGCATACCTTTTGATACAATGCCGTTCAATCAATCCCCGGTAAATCATAACCCGCGGCTTTCCGCACTGTTTGAAGCTATCCCTACCGAAAGCAGAAAGCATGAACTTTTGGCGAGACAGCTCAGAAACAATACCGAGATATCCGGCAGAATATTTACTCCCATTGATGAACTTTCACGCTACGGCAATATAGCCGAACTTGCAAGGACATATAACTATACTCTGTGGTTTGGTCATCGTGACAGGAGCCGCATCGTGGTGACAAACGAGTATGCATACATTAACGAATATAAAATAGACACCTGCGAAATTATCAAAAAACTAATTGAACTCAGCAAGGTCGAGGATCCGGATTATACAAAAGAAGTAGAGTTCTGGCTTATGATTGACGATTACGAAGTAGACAGTCCTGAGAAAATAGGCATTTTGACTAAGATGTTCTCCAAGTCTGCCGTCGCGGCAATCTACGGGTCTGCAGGTGTCGGGAAGTCAACGCTCGTAAACCATATATCACATTTTTATGAAAACTCGAAGAAGCTTTATCTTGCTCAAACAAATCCCGCAATCGATAATTTAAAGCGACGGGTCGATGCAGATGACAGGTATTGCAAATTTTCAACAATAGCAAGTTTTCTAATGCGCGGCTCTGACGATCCCGAATATGACCTTGTTGTGATAGATGAATGCAGCACTGTCAGCAATACTGATATGCGAAAGCTTCTTGAAATTGTCAAATTCAAGCGCATTCTTCTCGTGGGTGACACATACCAGATTAATTCCATACGATTCGGAAACTGGTTTACCGCGTTACGCAGTTTTCTTCCCGAGACTTCCGTGTTTGAACTCACAAACCCATACAGGACGAAAGATCAACGCCTTCTTATACTTTGGTCAAAGGTAAGAACCATGGACGACAATGTGCAGGAAATCATCGACAAGCAAAGTTGTTCTTTAAAAGTTGACGAATCTCTGCTGACCGCTGCGAAAGAGGATGAAGCGGTTCTTTGCCTAAATTACGACGGTTTATACGGAATAAACAATATCAACCGCTTTTTGCAAGAAAGCAATCCGAATCCGGCTTATGAGTGGGATGTTCAGCAGTACAAGGTTGGCGACCCGGTTCTGTTTTTGGAAAACAATCGTTTCCATCCAGTCATCTATAACAACATGCGAGGGAAGATTGTCGGTATAGAAAAACTTGATGTGGATACCGCAAATGAACGCATACGGTTTGATATAGAACTGAATACGACAATCGATGAGGACATGATTGGATTTATGCCGTTGGAGCTGCTTGATAATCCTGACGGTGATAACAGCATTGTCAGCTTCTATGTTTATAAGATAAGAAGCACAGACGATGACGATGATGGAACTACGGCGAGAACCATTGTTCCGTTCCAGATAGCGTATGCCGTGTCCATTCATAAGGCGCAGGGGCTGGAGTACAATTCGGTAAAAATTGTCATCACCGATGAAGTTGATGAACTTATCACCCACAATATTTTTTACACCGCCATAACCAGGGCGCAGAAGGAACTAAAAATCTACTGGACCCCGGAAGTCGAGAAAAAGGTGCTCGGACGTATCAGACCCCGGAACATCGATGCGGATGTAGCAATATTAAGAAACTTTATTGATTAGCACAAGAAAGCAAAGGAGGCATCAAAATGCGAATCAGTTACAACAAACTGTGGAAAATGTTGATTGACAAGAATATGACCAAGATGGATTTGAAGGAAGCCGCCGGTGTTAGCGCTGCGTCCATTGCGAAACTCGGCAAGGGGGCCAATATTACAACGGATGTGCTTCTTAAAATCTGCGAAACACTGAACTGCCACATCGAGGATATTCTTGAAACCGTAGACGATTAATTGAGGAGAAATGGCCATGACGACATGCGGTATCTTTATCATTGCATTGGATGCCGAAATAATCTAAGCCGAATAACATTTGTAAATATAGGAGGTTTTTATGCAGTACAATTACATTATTAGGCCTGAGGAAAGAGTCCTCGTTAATGGTGAGCTTGTTTTAACGAATCAGCAAGTTGTCGATGCAATGAATTTTGCTAACGATGCCCTTTGGTCGCTGGACGAGCAAACAAAAGCTTTTGACATTAATATCTTTGAAGCAATGGGAATGCGAAACCTGAGTGGCATCGTGGGTGAATATCTGGGTAAGAGTTTACAACGCTTTTCTGGTGGAAATTTACATTCCAATCTCCATCAGGATGGGTATCCAGATTTGTTGCTTATAAATAACGACGAACGGAAGCGCTATTTTGAAACGCTTTATACTGAAATTAACGGTAAAAAGTATCCTCGCGATAAGGCTTTATTTAGTCCATATTTATATGGTGGTGTTGAGGTAAAAGCAACTTGCGGAAGTACACCACCCGCTAATAGAGTCCCCAAGCCCTTAATTGGAGAACAGAGAATCGATCTTGTTACCTCTTTTGATTGGAAAGCGCATCATCGTGAGACAAATCACCTGATTGGGATCCTCTGGGACTTTATCAACGAAGTTCCTACCATTGCTGCAGCATTTTACCGGGATGACCTGACCATAGACGACTGGGGTAGAATTGTACAGCCACGAGAAGATGGCGGAAGAACTACCAGCGTATCTATTATGACGAGTGCTGGCGTATCTAAAATGTGTACTGGATGGATAGCCGTCATCGATGACGAAAAGTACATAAGCACATTGGCCCATCGAAAGTGGATTGGGTATCGAGTTAGATAATTACAAAAAATAACAAAGCACCTTGACTCGCTGATGAGAGACCAAGGTGCTTATTGTTATTCTTCAATTTTAATGATGTTTTTACATAATAGGTCAATAACCTTTGGAGGGACGCTTTCTCCAATAGTATCTCTTATTAACCCATCTTTAACTTGTTTGCCGTCAATTGTGAAGCTAAATGGATAATCAGCAATAGTTTGAAGGACTATTGCTTCCCACAGTGAAAGGACTCTCGTCTGAGAAGGGTGAACTTTATTATCGGAACAAGCGTATTGGAAATTCTGTGTTAGTGTGCTTGCAGGTTCATCCCACATCATTCTCTTATATGCACTCACGAAACCTTTCATAATACGCTTTTCACCGGTCGCTTTATCTTCAACATAAGGTCTTGGGAGAAGCGCTCTACATTTTTCACAATATAACGGAGTATCCGCATTAAAACGATTGATGCCTTCCTCGTCATGTTTTGCGCCATGATTAGTGTTCCCAGTATAGCCGCAAGAGGGGTTTACACATTGATTATTGAATGCGGTATTTCCTTCGGGTGTATTATCAAGCCACCAGAGTTTCTTTTCGTCGAGGAGAGGAACTTTATGAAGCGGATTGTGTTTATCAATGTTTTTACCTTTTTCGGCGCGTAATTCTGGAAGATTTCCTATGGCTTGCCTAAGTGTAATCCAAGGAGTTGTAAACATATCCCCATACTGTGAATTCGTTGGTTCAGGAAGATATTTATGATGGATGCGAAAATACTCCTTCGCCTTTTCAGATCGCGAAAATACAGTTAGAAGTCTGATCCTATGCTCGGGAACGCCGTAGTCTGCACAGTCAATGACTTGAGGTTCGCCAACATATTCATCACCTAATTCGCGATGAATATAATCTATTATGTTGATTAATTCATCATTTTCATCATATATAAGTGTGTTTCCCATATTAGAAACGTTCTCAAAAATAACCCACCAGGGTCTCAATTCCTTTATGATGTGTATAGCAGGAATGATCAATCGATTACGCTCATCAAACTTTGGCCGAAGTCCTTTTCTGTAGTCACTGAGCATTTTTCCCATACCGTTTGGTGACATTCCTTGACATGGCGGAGTGGCTAAAATTACAAATGGACTTTCTGAATAATTAGAGATGTAGAAATCAATAATTTCATTCTCTAATTTCCAGATATCACCACAAAAACATTTTGTACCAGGGTTGTTCTCCTGGAACAATTTCATCCTATCAGGAAGAAGTTCACAAGAAATTACGGTATTTATATTGTTTGCATGCAAACCCAAGTCTCCAATACCTGAAGAGCAAAATAAACTTATTGCATTTCGATCCATAACTGCGTCCTCTCAGTCTTGATTATTAACCGCAGGCTTTAAAACAATAGAACCTATAGTTTTATCAAAATAGATGTTGAAAAGAGTTACGCCTTTTTCGGCATTTAAGTTTTCTAATATACATTTAGGCAAACGAATACGCATATCTTGTTGAAGTCGATAGCTGTCTAAATAAATCAAATCCTCACTCACGACTGATCCTCCTTAGTACTGTTTTAGTCCAATTTCAGTCCTATTATAGCTCAAAATCAGTCTGAAAGCAAGAGACAAAACGTTAACTCTCAGATAATAAAACGCTGCTACACTACATCTAACCTGTAGCCTCGCCACGCAGTTATCTAATCCGTAGCCTCGCATTTCGGCTATTTCGGTGTGCTGGATAGATAGTGAAAAAGTTTGAAAGGGATTCCGATCCGCCGCCGGTTTTCGGGGGCAAACCTCAGAATCCCTTTATTTCAGTAGATTTCAGCCTTTTCCGGCATCGGTTCTCGTCATCAATGCTACCGTCTCCACATGATGTGTCATCGGAAACATATCCACGGGCTGAACCGACATCGGGGAATAGCCTGCGGCGGCGAGTATTTTGCAATCGCGGGCAAGCGTTGCGGGGTTGCAGGAGACATATGCGATGCGTTCGGCTCCGCTGTTTACAATTGCATCAAGAGCGGGCTTTTCCGCTCCGCGGCGCGGCGGATCGAGCAAAATTGCCGAGAAACGTTTGCCTTCCGCAACGAGGCGGGGCAGGGCTGTTTCGGCATTTTCGCAGATGAATTCCGCATTTTTGATGTTGTTGAGTTTTGCATTCCTACGAGCATCCTTAACGGCGGGCGGAACCGCTTCAATGCCCAGAACGGAGCGGGCGCGTTGAGCCAAAAGCAAGGAAATCGTGCCTATCCCGCAAAAAACATCCGCAACATCATCGTTTGCAGTCAGGTTCAATGCATTTGCGGCGGCAAGGTACAGCTTTTGCGTCTGTTCGGGGTTCACCTGCAAAAAGCTGTGCGCACCGACGTTGAATTTCAATCCGCAAACCGTTTCGGCAAGTTCTGCGCTGCCGAACAGCAGTTCGGTTTTGCTGCCGATACCCGGATCACGCGGGTTGCGGTTGATTCCGTGGATACAGGATGCAAGCGACGGCAGACCGCGTTTCAGCATTGAAACAAGCTCGTCCGAATGCGGAAGCGCGCCTGTTGTTACTATCGCAGCCATCGTTCCGCCCTCGGTTCTGCGCACCATAAGCTGCCTCAAAGTCCCGCTTTTTTGTTTTTCATCGAAAGCGCGGATGTCGAACAAATTCGCCCATTCGGCAACGATTCTTTTCGCCGTCATTGCCTCTTCGTTCTGAATCATGCATGTTTCAACGGGCACGAGTTTATGGCTTTTTTGTTCGTAATAGCCCGAAAGAACCTGCCGAAGGTTTTTCTTATTTGTCTTTTCGGCATTTGCAAACTGAAAAACGGCCTTGTTTCTGTAATGTTCGGGCTTGTCCGCGCCGATGCACGGAAGAATTTCAATCCCGCGAAAGCCTCCTATACGCTCCATTGCGCTGCGCACGGTTTCGCGCTTCATGCGGAGCTGCTCCGCATAGCTCATGTGAAGAATATCACAGCCCCCGCATTCGGCATAATGCGGGCAGGGCGGAATTACCCTTTCTGCCGACGGCCGAAGGATTTTTTGAAGTTTCGCTTCCGCAAACGAGGGTGCGGCTTTTTTTATTTCCGCTTCAACGGTTTCTCCGCAAATTGCGCCCGGCACGAATACAGCCATGCCGTTATGCCTTGCAATCCCCTGCCCCTCCGAACCGTACGCCGTGATTTCAAGCGTCACCGCCGAACCTGCCGACAGCTCCGAACGGTTATCCTCGGCGGTTATGCCGGCATTCATTCGTTTTCTGTTTAAATCCATGAATTTTTCTGTTTGCTTCCTTTTCCGTCCACTGAGCCGCACTCAGAATTTTGCCATAACCGAATTCAGGTCATAAAGTTTATCATCAAAGCAATCCCGCGTTGAAACTGCTTCCGCAAGCGGAACGCTGATAATGCGGTTTTCCCTTATGCCCACGGCGTATCCGAAGTTCTCTCGCAAATCGTTATTTTCCGCCGCTCTGCTTCCGGCACAGTCCGTTCCGCGCATATGCGCCTCGTCCGCAAGCAGTTCAACCGCACGCTGCCCCATTTTAGCGGCAAGCACTCTGTCGAACGCGGACGGGTTGCCGCCGCGCTGGATATAGCCAAGCACCGTCGCCTTTATCTCAACATCGGTGTATTTTCGAACATATTCGCAGAAATCCTCCGCTTTGCCCGCGCCTTCGGCGATCATAACAATGCTTGTGAGCTGTCCGCGGAGTTTGTTTGCGGCAAGCCGGTTCGCCGCATCCGCCCATGAAAGAGGACGTTCCGGAACGAGAATTATGTCTGCCGCGCCTGCAACACCCGCCCAAAGTGCAATATCTCCGCATCTTCTTCCCATGACCTCGATAACGCCGACCCTGTCATGCGCACGCATCGTGTCGCGAATTTTATAAATCTCGTTCATAACATTGTTCACGGCTGTATCGAACCCAATGGTAAAATCCGTATACCCCATATCGTTATCGATCGTTCCCGGAATGCCGATGACGGGAATGCCGCGCTTGCTGAGAGCATCCGCACCTTTAAAGCTGCCGTCGCCGCCGATGACGATAAGCCCTTCAATTTCGTATGCACGCAGAACGGAAATTGCCTTTTCGATTCCACCCTCCGTTTTAAACTCCTCGCTCCGCGCCGTGCGAAGTATCGTTCCTCCCTTGTGCATTTTGCTTTCAACGTCGGCATGGGCAAGGTACCCGACCCTGCCTTCAATAAGGCCTTTGTAGCCGTGATAAATGCCCATTACCTGCAAATCGATATCCACTCCGGTTTTGAAAACGGCACGTATCGCCGCATTCATGCCCGGAGTGTCGCCTCCGCTTGTTAAAACTCCGATTCGTTTCATCTTTTGCCCCTTAATTGCTTATTTCGCCTTAATCTCAATATTATTTTTTGCGGACAATTTTTACATTTTCTTCCCCAAGCATACGCTTCAGTTCAAACAGCAGCTCCTCAGCACAGTTCACGCAGCAGTGGCGCGGCGCAAGCAAAACCTTTCCCGTTGCCGCATCGCGAAACAAAACCTCCGTGTTTCCGGGAAATCTGTGCAGCAGTTCAACAGCCGCATTCCGAAGATGCAGCGCGTCGGAAAGAAAATTCAGCGCAAGCCGCTTTTCCCCCGCGTTTTTTGAACCCTTTTGCAGCGGAACAATTTCGTCAATCAATATTGAATTGTCCCTGTCCTCCCGCATGGAGAACCTGCCGCGAACCGCAACGCATTTATCGTTTGCAATAAGGGAAGCATACTTTTGGTAAATGCTCGGGAACGCCGCAATCTCAATGCTTCCGCTCATATCCTCCAGCACCGCATACGCCATCAACCCCGCGCCGGATTTGACCGCACGGGTTCTCAGGGAACCGATGATTCCTCCCGCCGTCACGGTTTGGTTATCATGTATTGCACCCGAACCGTCCGCCTCCGCAAGCTCGATGCAGGGCGTTAATGCAGAAAGCGCAGCCTCGTATTCCATGAGCGGATGCCCGCTGACATATACGCCGAGAACCTCCTTTTCGGCACGGAGCAGAATATCAAGCTCAAACTCCGTTTTCATATCGGCCTTATCCGCTTCGGAAACCGTGTTCATCATGCTTCCGCCGTCATCCCCGCCGAAATCAAAAAGCGAAAGCTGTCCCGTTTCAAGTCTTTTTCTTTCGGCGGCGGCCGCAGTGAACTCCTGTTCAAAATGAGCCGTCAGATATTTTCTCGAAACGCCGAAACAATCAAAACAGCCAGCCTTTATAAGCCCCTCCAGCAGGCGTTTGTTCAGCCCGTCGGAAGTTCTTCGGAGGAAATTCGAAAAATCCGAAAACGCTCCGCCGCGGCTCCGCTCCTCCAGCACATCGTTCATCGCTCCCTCTCCGACGTTGCGTATCGCGGCAAGGCCGAATCTTACAGCACCGTTTTCAACCGAAAAACGTGCCTCGCTGCGGTTTATATCCGGCGGAAGAATCTTTATTCCGTGCTTGCGGCAATAGTAAATATAGAACGAGACTCTGTCCGCCGCAGTAAGATAGCTGTTGATGAGTGCAGTCATGAACTCCGCAGGGTACAGGCATTTGAGCAGCGCAGTTCGATAAGCAACCACCGCATAGCACGCCGCATGAGCCTTGTTGAATGCATATGATGCAAAATCCATCATTTCATCAAAAATCTTCTCCGCCGCTTCCTTCGAAACGCCGCGCCGCAGTGCACCGTCAATTTTCACAACGCCGTCTTCCTCAACGCCGTAGATAAAGTTTTTGCGCTCCTGCGCCATAACATCGTGCTTTTTCTTGCTCATTGCGCGGCGGATAAGGTCACTCCTGCCGAGCGAATACCCCGCAAGGTCGCGGACAATCTGCATTACCTGCTCCTGATAGACCATGCAGCCGTAGGTTGCGTTCAAAATCGGCCGCAAAAGCTCCGTTTCGTATTTCACCGCTCCGGGATTCTGTTTGCACTCAATGTAGCGCGGAATCTGATCCATAGGGCCCGGGCGATAGAGCGAAATGCCGGCGATAATGTCCTCAAGGCTTGTGGGCTTCATCTGCATCATGAAATGCGTCATTCCGCCCGACTCAAGCTGAAAAACTCCGACGGTGTCGCCCGAACTTATAAGGTCATATACGCATTTGTCGTCGTAATTGCAGTTGTCAAAGTCCGGAGGCGTTCCCCCGGACCGCTTTATGTATTCGCAGCAATAACGAATCACGGTCAGCGTCCGAAGCCCGAGAAAATCCATCTTCAGCATTCCGAGCTCTTCAAGCTCCGTCATTGTGAACTGCGTCGTGACAGCCTCATCATTGCGCTGAAGCGGAACAAGCTCCATCGTCGGAAGGGATGAAATAACAACACCCGCCGCATGAGTTGAAGTGTTTCTGGGAAGTCCCTCAACCTTCATTGCAAGCATCATGAGCCGCTTCACGCTGTCATCCGTTTCGCAAAGGTTCTTAAGCTCCGGAACAAGCTCCGCTGCGCGTGAAAGGGTGATATCCTTTTCCTGCGGGATGAGTTTTGCAATTCTGTCCACATCCTGGTAGGGAATGCGAAGCACCCTGCCGACGTCGCGAACGGCACCGCGTGCCGCCATCGTGCCGAAAGTCACTATCTGCGCAACATGATCGCTGCCGTATTTGTTTTTTACGTATTCAATGACTTCCTGACGCCGTTCGTAACAAAAGTCCACGTCAAAATCCGGCATACTGACGCGTTCGGGGTTCAGGAAACGTTCAAAAATCAGGTTGTAGCGAATCGGGTCTATGTCCGTGATGCCCATTGCATATGCTGCAATGCTTGCCGCGCCGCTGCCGCGTCCGGGTCCCACGGGTATGCCGTGCGTTTTTGCAAAGTGAATAAAATCCCACACGATAAGGTAATAATCCACAAACCCCATCGAGATTATAACGTTCAGTTCGTATTCAAGCCTTTCGAGATGTTCCTTTGTCGGCTCACCGTAGCGGCGGCGCAGTCCGTCGGTGCAAAGCCGCCGCAGATACTGTTCGTTCGTCATGCCGTCCGGCGCGGTGAAACCGGGCAGGTGCCGCTTGCCGAATTCGATCGTCAGGCTGCATTTTTGTGCCGCCTCGGCAGTGTTTCGAACCGCCTCCTCATAGCCGCTCATGCGGCGAAGCATCTCCTCTTCCGATTTGAGATAGAATTCATCCGCCTGCATCCGCATTCGGTTGGTTTCGTCCACAAAATGCCCCGTTTGAATGCAGAGCAGAACATCCTGCGCCTCCGCATCCTCTTTTCGAACATAGTGAATATCGTTTGTTGCAACAGTCTTTATGCCGAGTTCCTTTGCAAGCGCATCCAAACGCGGAAGAACTATAAGCTGCTCCGGGATCCCGTGATTTTGCAGTTCAATGTAAAAATCATCGCCGAACATACCCTGAAGGCGTTTTGCAAGGCGGCGCGCTTCATCGTATCTGTTCATCAGCAGAAGCTGCGGAATATCGCCCGCAAGACATGCCGAAAGGCATACAAGCCCCTCACAATGCTTTTCCAGCAAATTATAGTCAATGCGCGGCCGATAATAAAAACCGTCCACAAACGCAATTGAGGACAGTTTGATAAGGTTTTTGTACCCCGTTTCGTTTTTGCATAAAAGCACAAGGTGGCCGTTTTCTCTCGTGCCCTGTTTTTCGTAAATTGAATTCGGCGCAACATAGGTTTCCATGCCGATAATGGGCTTTATCCCCTGTTTCATGCACTCTTTATAAAATGCTATCGCGCCGTACATATTGCCGTGATCCGTTATCGCAAGCGAATCCATGCCCAATTCCTTTGCACGCGAAACAAGCTCGCGTATCCGCGCCGCGCCGTCCAGCAGGCTGTATTCGGTGTGAACATGAAGATGCGTAAAACCCATTTTTTCCTCCTTTGTGCCGATGAACCTTTTCCCCCTGCCGCACTGTTTGCGGAAAACGCGGAAACCGCCCCCACTGAATCAGTCCGGCATTTCCGTCCGTATGTCTTCCGCCATTTCGCACAGTTTTCTGAGGCGATAATTTGCGGCGGATCTTCCGATGCCTATTTCCTCCGCAAGTTCGGACAGCGGCATTTCAAAATTGTTGAGCCTCGCTTCCGCGACAATGCGAAGCGGCGGCGGAAGATTCTCCGCGCCGACAACGCTCAGAACAAGGCGAATATCCTCCGCCTGCTTCATTGCCGTGCGCGTTGCCTTCTCAATGTTTGCATTTATGCAGTTCACGCCCCTGTTCACAGTGTTGTTGAGTTGGCGCACGATTCGCTGTTCGTTAAGCACCATCACTGCATCCGATGCCCCGGCAAGTGCAAGAAAATCCGACAGTGTCTCCGATTCTTTGATGTACAGCACAATGCTGCCCTTGCGTTCGGTGCACTTGATACGAATTCCGAAATCGGAAATCATCCGTTTTGAAAACATTGCAAGCTCGGCATTTTTGAACACAAGCTCACAGTGATATGCTTTTTTTGGTTCCGACACCGAACCGCAGGCAAGGAACAGCCCGCGAATAAATGCGCGCCGCTGCATCTCTGTTTCGGTAACACTCTTCGGAACATGCGGCTCATAACTCTTTTCGCCCTCCGCATCAAAGCTCACAAGCCCGGTCGCCGTCAAAAAATCATCAATACTGTTCCCGTGGAGCAGGAGTTCGCAGTATTCCGCATTCAATCGCTCGTGCTTAACGCGGTTCAATTGGCTTTCAAGCCCGAAATACTGTGCCGCCAGCTTGGAAACAAGGCTCAGCGCCGCTTCGCTTTCAAGCACATAGTGCACACCCCAGCGCCGCATCGCCGGCATCAGTTTCAGCGCACCGATACTCAGAGTGAATGCGCTTAAAAGCGCGTGCGCATCGGCCTCACGCTTTATTTTCTGCTCCGAAATTTCCTTTTTTACTCCGGCAGAGAACGACGGGCATTCGTGTTCGCTCTGTTCCGCCGTTTTTTTTGCATTTTCGGTTTTAAAACCGCTGCCGTCGATTTTGCTGTTGTGTTTTTTTTCGTTCATTTCAAATGTGCACGTTCGTGCCGCCCTTTGCGCTGCGCTTTTTTATTCGCCGCCGCAATATTTATCTCAATACCGTTCTATTTCGGTTCAAACCGCGTCCTTATGTCATCCGCTTCGGAAACAAGATCCCGATGCTCAAGCAGAACGGAGCATTTGTCTTTCATTCTGTCGTGAAGTGCTTCCGCCATCGCAACGGAACGATGCCTGCCGCCCGTGCATCCGAACGCAACCATAAGCCGCCGCTTGCCCTGCTTTATAAACTCCGGAATCACAAGATCCAGCATGTTTTCTATCATGTTCAGCTGCCTGCGAACATTTGCATCGGAAAAAATAAATCGGCGAACCTCTTCATCCCTGCCGGATTTGCAGCGCAGCTCTTCAATGTAGAACGGGTTTGCGGTGTAGCGCATATCGAAGATAAAATCCGCATTTTTCGGAATTCCGCGTTTAAAGCCGAAACTTGAAATTATCAGTCTGAGCGGAATATTCTTTCCCCGCATTAAAATATCCTCAACCGTTTTTCGAAGCTCGTTCAGCCGCATGTTCGTCGTGTCAACGATATAATTCGCCTTCTCCTTCAACGGGATTAGAATTTCGCGTTCGGTCTGAATGCCTATGCCGACATCGTCATTCATCGGGTGGCGGCGGCGCGTTTCGCTGTATCGGCGCACAAGCACGCTGTCCTCGCACTCAAGGAACATTATTTCGTACGGACATTCAAGCCGGCGCAGTTCATCATAAGTGTTGAGCGGATTGTAGCCGAACACCGATTCGCGGCTGTCGATAACAAGCGCGACGCGTTCGATGTTGTTTTCGCTGCTGCTGCAAAGCTCAATGTATTGTTTTGCAAGCTGACAGGGCATATTATCTGCGCATACAAAGCCCATATCCTCAAGAATGCCGAGAACTTGAGATTTTCCCGCACCCGAAAGCCCTGTGACGATTAAAATATACATTCTGTTTTCCTCAGTTTTATCCCGATGTATGTTTTCCGTTTTTGTTTATATTGTTGTACTCGAATTTTATTTAATAATTTTGATCTCCGGCTCAAGCAGAACACCGAATTCTTTATATACGCGTTCGCGCACAAGGTCAATCAGGTTAAGCACATCCGCGCACGTTGCTCCGCCGTAATTGACGATGAACCCCGCATGCTTCGGGCTGACTTCCGCACCGCCGATTCTTGTGCCTTTGAGCCCCGCCTGTTCTATCAACGCACCTGCGAAATGCCCCTCGGGCCGTTTAAAAGTGCTTCCTGCGGAAGGATACTCAAGCGGCTGCTTTTCTTTGCGGCGCACATTGAATTCCTCCATTCTGCGCCGAGCTTCCCCGTCGGCATCAACAGCAAGTTCAAACTCCGCTCCCGCAACAACGGCATTAGGAAAGGCGTAAACAGAGCTTCTGTATCCAAGATCGCCCGCATGAACGATTTTTTTTGCAATGCGTCCGCATTCAACAACGGTGACGCTTTTCAGCACCTGTTTTATCTCCCCGCCGTATGCACCTGCATTCATTGCAACCGCACCGCCGACCGTGCCCGGGATACCCGCTGCCCATTCAAGCCCCGCAAGTCCCTCGGCGACGGCCGCCTTTGCAGCCGTGCAGAGCAGTGCACCCGCTCCGCATTTCAGCCTTGTTCCGTCAAACCCGACGCCCGCCATGCGCGCACCGATTCGGATGAACAGAGCCTCAACGCCGCTGTCGGAAACGAGAAGATTGCTGCCGTTGCCGATAATATACACAGGGTAATCGCAGCTCCGCGCCGCAGAAAGCATTGCGCAAAGCTCGTCCGCATCCTTCGGCTCCGCAAAAAAAGTTACGGGACCTCCGATGCGGAAAGTTGTGAATTCCCGCGCCCGAACATTCCGCCTGAACGGCAGATTTCCGAGAGCCCTTGCAAGCATATCGTTTTTTTCCATTAAAAACCCCGTTTCCTCTCCTCCTGTTTCGGGGATCGCGTTCAAATGCTTCCCGTTCCGGAATGCATGCCGCGGCACAAATCCCCATGTTGTATTTTACAGCAAAAACAGGCGTTTGTAAAGGTTTTTCGTCCTCATCTTTTTTTGAAAACGGCTTAAACGGGCGGGCGTTTGTCAAAAAGCGGCTCTCCGCGCCGCTGCACCGGTAAAAGCGTTCGGGAGGTTAAGGATGCTCTCGCTCAAAAGCCCGTATGCTTCCGTCAAAAAGGACTGTTCAAACTTTTTCTCCGCCGCAGGGTTCATCGGCATAAGTCCCAATGTGCAAAGCTCGCTCTGCCGCGCAGCGGAAAGCATATCTGCAATAAATTCCGAAATACAGCCCATTTTTTCGCGCTCCGTTTTCGCCGAAATGCCCACAAACTGCACCTCGTCTGTTTCATTGCAAAAGGGCAGCACCTCGAAATATTTCGCCTTGTTTGCGGCAGCAAGTCTTTCCATATCTCCCGCCGCGCGCGCATCACCGATGCAGAAATCCCCCTTGCCCTTTTTAAATTCATCAACGCTGCTCCGTTCAAACTTCCCTGCCTCGATCCCGAATCCGTCGTTTGAATAAGAATCGGCGCCGGCTTTGCTTTCGCCGTTCTCCGCAATAGGTTTCAGTATTTCGGTCATTTCCGCCGCAGTAACCCTTTCCGGATAAAACAGCGCAAGCTTGCACCCGGCCGCAAACGGAAGTGCGCGCAGCGTCCGCCCGTCCGTGCCGCAGTCAAAGCCCGCCGGCAGCTCCCCGGCCCCGTATCCGTCACCGAAATCCACAGCCGTGCCGTCGATACCGAAAATCTCGGTTCCGTTCATGATTCGAAGCTCCCTGCCGTTCAAAAAACCGGCAGGAAAGCTTATCACGTCCGGAAATTCTCCGTTTTGAAGCTTCGCTTCCGCTTCTGCTTCCGAAATCGATTCAACCTCAAAATAAACACCGAAATGCCGTCGTTCCGCTCTGTCCGCAATTTTTTTGAGCCATGCTCCCACACTGCCCATATACGGCTTGAATCTGACAACATGCCAAACGTTTATAACGCCCGAAAATTCCTCCTCCTCCGGTTCGAGCCATTCGCGATATTGATCCCGTTCAAGCATCTTTCCCGCACATTTCGGCAGATAGATCATAAACAGCAGCACGGCCGCCAGCAGCACAGCCGCAATCGTTTTTTGAAATCCGTTCATGCCGCAGTTTATGCGCCTTTTGCCGCCTGCATTCCGCAGAAATCAAAAACCGCGAGTGTGCGTCATGCGCATTCACGGCAGTATACAACAGTTACTATTTGCTTTTTATATTCGCAATGCGTTCTCTCCGCTCGCATATCACTCGAAAAAGCCGTTAAACTCCGGAGTGAATTCCGCGCTTGCGGATGAAAGGCTTTGCGTGTAGATGTTTTCGAATCCGAGGGAAAGTGCATAATCAACGGCCCTTTTGTATTCGCGCTTCAGGAGCCTTCTGTTAAGCGGGGGCTGAAGCTCAAACATCGGTGTATACTGGCTCATCAGTGAAATATGTGTTTCGAGAGGAAGATTCTCCCTGATAAAATCCAGCACTCCGCGCGCTTCATCCACCGAACCGGGCAGAACAAGATGGCGAACGATCATTCCGCGCTTTGCAATTCCGTTCTTATCGATCTGCAAAACCCCGCACTGACGCTGCATTTCCCGCACGGCGGCAGCGGCAGCGGAAAAGTAGTCCTCTCTTCGGCTGTATTTTTTTGCGGCGGCGGAGCTTACGTATTTCAAATCCGGAAGATATATGTCAACAAGCCCCTCCATAAGGCGCAGAGCTTCAACCTTTTCGTAAGCATTCGTGTTGTAAACTATCGGAATGCGCAATCCCCGCATCCGTGCAAGCGGAACGGCTTTTGCAATCATGCGCACATGCGGTGCGGGAGTGACCAAATTGATATTGTTCGAACCGAGTTCCTGCAGGCGCAGCATTATGTCCGCAAGCTCCCCCGCATCCTTCACAACGCCCTTTGCAGATTGGCTGATGTCCATATTCTGGCAAAAAACGCATCCCATATTGCAGCCCGAAAAGAAGATCGCGCCGCTGCCTTCCGCGCCGGAAATCGGCGGTTCCTCGCAGTAATGCCGCGCCGCTCTTGCAATGAGCGCAGTTTCGTACGGGTTCCTGTTTCCGAGGCTTTCCGCTGCAAATCCGCCCACACCGCATACGCCCGCATGTTCCGCACGGTTAACCCCGCACTCAAGCGGGCAAAGCCTGCATGATTTTCCGCCGTTTGCAAAAAGTCCGCAGGATTCAATGCCCTCTGTCTGCATTTTTGTTTCTTCCGATGAAATATCCGAAATAATCATTTCATTCCGTTCCGAACCCTCGGCCTCAGGCCGTCGGTTCCCCGTCCTCATTTTTATTCTCCGCCTTCTGCAAGGCGCGGTGTTTTTTCGGCGTGCTGCATTTTTCGGCCGTGAAACGGAACGCAATGATTCCGTTCTCATACTCGATATCGATTTTTTCGCCCAAAAGGTTAAGCACCTCGGAAACTATCGCAAGGCCGAGTCCGGTGCCGTCACCCGTGTGCGCATGATCCGCTTTGTAGAATCGTTCAAACAGATGTTCAAGGTCGGCAGGATCAACTTCCGCGGGATTGCTGACAACAAACTCATAGCGATTCTTTTCCGCATTTTCGAAAAGGTTCACGCTGACAGTGCAGCCGTCCGTTCCGTGTTTTATCGCATTGTCAACCAATGCTACGAGCACCTGCTCAATGCGGTCGGCATTTGTGTATGCATAGTATTCGCCCTCGGGAGCTTCAAGCCGCACGCTTTTGCCGCGCTGTGCCGCCGCATCGTTCATCCTGTCCGCAACATCATATGCAATTTCATAAAGTTCAACCCGTCCCTTTGAGAACGCAACGCCGCCGCTCTGAAGCCTTGAAAGTTCAAGCAGGTCGTTGATAAGGTTTGAAAGGCGTATCGATTCGCGCAGGATATAGCCGTAGTAACGTTTTCTGTCTTTTTCATCCTGCACCATTCCGTCGTTAAGCGCATCCGCAAGGCTTCGAATGGATGCAAGCGGCGTGCGCAGCTCATGGCTGACGTTTGCAACATAGTCCTTTCGCGTCTGTTCAAGTCTCTCGCTTTCGGTAACGTCCGTTATCAGCACAACCGCACCGAAAAGCGAACCGTTCTCCTCGTGAATCGGGGTTGCCGCAATGCGGAGCATCCTTTCGCCGATCGTGAAATCACAGCTGCGCACTTCGTCCGTATCAAGAGCTTCTATCGCCACGGCAGCAATTTTCGGATAACCGGCCGCCGCTGCGGGGTGGGTATTTTCCTTCCCGCCCAAAAGCTGCACGGAAGCGGAGTTGTAATGCGTGACAACGCCCGTTTTATCCACGGAAATAATGCCCTCGCCGATGCCGTCAAGCACGGTGCGCAGCCTGTTGCGCTCAACAACAAGGCTGTCAATATTGTTTTGAAGAGCTTCCGCAAGAATATTGAACGATTGCGCAAGGTGACGCGATTCGTTGCTTCCCTCTTCCTTGGCGCGAACGGTCAAGTCTCCCCCCGCCATTTGCAGCGCAACGTTTGAAACGTGCCGAATGGGCTTTGTTACCTTGCTGAATATGATAACTATCGGAATAAGCATCAAAAGTGCAATGCCGAGCATTGCAAGGCCGAGTTCCACCGCAAGCTTTGCAAGCGTGCTTTCAGCCTGTTTTGAACCGACAACAAGTATCACGGAACCGATTATATCACCCGAATTGGAATACACCGGCGTGCCGACAACAATTCCTATATCGGTTGACGGAAGAGCAATTTCTTCCCCCTGAATGACCGTTTGGAAGCAGCGGCGGACGGTTTCAACGCTTTGGTCGTACTCATCCTGTTCTGCCGTTGTAACAACCGCACCGTTAGGTTCGATTATGTAAATTGTTGCATCCGATGCGGAAAATTCGCCGAGATGCAGCATCCTCGCAAGCGTGCGTTTGTCCGTGTTTGATTCATACAGCTTTGTCACGCGCTGCGATATTGACTGCGCTTTCGGCTTCAGTTCGTCAATTTTCATTCCGGCGTACATTTCATGCCCGACAACGGAAAAAAGGCACGCAACAAGTATCACGAGCAGCACCGTGATTGCGCACACAATATAAAGAATTATTCTGAACAGGCTTGATCTTTTCATATCTCTCGTTTTCTGCGGGGCCGTGCTGAAACCCGCCGCACACGCATTTCGGAAAAAACATCAGCAGGCGAACCCGCAGCGTTTCAGCCTTTCGGGTTCGCCCTGAAGTTCATTTTCATTTTTGCAAAACGGTTCAAAAGGGCAAAATCTGTCCGTTTCATTCCGTCGGCTTTTCTTCAACGAAATCGTATGCCTTCGGCGTTTCGGGCAGTTTTTTGCGTTCCTCGTTGTCCTGTCTGTCATCGGGATCGCCGTATGCCTCAAACCTGTAGCCGACACCGTAAACGGTTTTTATCTCCCATCCGCAATCGTCCGCAGACTGCAGCTTCTGGCGAATGCGCTTAATCTGAGTGTCAACGGCGCGCGTATCGCCGTAGTATTCATAGCCCCATACGATTGAAAGGATCTTTTCGCGCGAAAAAACCTTTCCGGGATGTGAGGCAAGCAGCTGAAGGATCTCGACTTCTTTCGGGGTGAGCGGCAGTCTTTCGCCGTTCAGCCTTACGTCGTAGTTATTTATATTGATTTCAAGGTTTCCGTAATGCAGAATCTTTGCGGGTTCCGTTTCCTGCATTGAATACCTGCGCAGAACGGCCTTGACCCTTGCAACAACTTCACGCGCGCTGAAGGGCTTTACAATGTAATCGTCCGCACCGAGCTCAAGCCCGAGCACGCGGTCGATCTCCTCGGATTTCGCCGTCAGCATTATAATCGGAACACTGCTGTTCTGGCGAATCTCGCGGCAAACGTCCATTCCGCTTTTTTTGGGCATCATGAGATCAAGAATAACAAGGTTCGGCTTTTTGCGGTTGAATTCTTCAATCGCCTGTTCGCCGTCAAATGCCGAAATGCTCTCGAATCCCTCGTTTCTGAGGTAGACGCCGAGTGTTTCGTGAATGATATGCTGATCATCGCAAATCAGTATCTGCTGTTTGACTGACATAGTACTTTGTACGCTCCTTTGTTGGTTGGTGCATTTATATTATATTGCCTTTTAAGCAAAGTTTCAAGTACTTTTTTTATTTGACATATCGAGATGCGCACTTTGTCACAATATTCTTTTTTCGGTCAATCAGCGGCATATTCGCGTCGAATGACAAAATAGGTACATATTCTGTCAGGCAATATACACCGATAGGCAACCAAAATTGCCGCATTTGCGTGTTATAATAGGAGCATGAAAAGAATCGGGCCGGCGAACAGCCCCGCAAGGGTGCTCCGACAGGGATGCGGCGGCGGACTGTTCAACGGGTTTTACCCGCGGAGCAGCATGAACAATGTTTACTCCGAGCTCTTTTCACAGAAACTATCATTATTAATTAAAGGAGTGTAACATCATGGAAGAGAAAAGAAAAATCAGGATGCCCATCGGCGCAGCCGTTGCGTGCCTTCTCATAGTTGCCCTTTTGACCGTCGGTATCGTTGCCGGCGCCAAGTTTATCAACAATTCGCTTTCTGCCTCACAGACCGAAAAGAACGCTTCCGCCCAAGCAACATCGGCACCTTCCGGCTCAAACGGCACCGTCGGTTCATCAGGCGACAAGACCGGCGACCTTCCTTCTGACAAGATTTCTTACGCCGGCAGTTCGGCCCGACCCGATTCGGAATACAAAACCATTGAAAACTGCATGTCCTCCGTTGTCAGCATCGACGTCACGGCGCAGAGCGGGCACAAGAGTGTGCTTGCAGGTTCGGGCTCCGGAGTCATCATTTCGGCGGACGGCTATATCGTGACCTGCAACCATGTTGTTGAGGGCGCACAGAAAATTTTCGTCTACCTTGACAACGGCAATGACTACGAAGCAACTCTTGTCGGCACCGACAGCGTGACCGACCTTGCGGTTATCAAAATCAATGCCTACAATCTCTCTTACGCCAAATTCGGCGATTCCTCAACGCTCAGCGTCGGTGAAGACGTGTTTGCAATCGGCAACGCACTCGGCCAGCTTTCCAACACATACACACGCGGTTCCATCAGCGGCCTTGACAGGAGCATTACCATTGACAACGTGACCATGACCCTGCTCCAGACAGATGCCGCAATCAACCAGGGCAACTCCGGCGGCGGACTGTTCCGTGAATCGGACGGCACTCTCATCGGAATTGTGAATGCAAAGAGCAGCGGCAGCGGTATTGAAGGCCTTGGCTTTGCAATCCCCTCCACGCTTGCCCGTGAAGTTATCGGCAACCTTATGGATTACGGCTTTGTTGTCGGCCGTCCCTATCTCGGTGTCTCCACTCAGGATGTTTCCCTCTCCGGTTACGGATTCTTCACCAGTACTTACACCTATCCCTGCATTGTATCCGTTGAAGACGGCAGTGCGGCTCAGCAGGCAGGACTGAAAAAGGATGATGTTATCATGGCTGTCAACGGCGACACGGTCTCAAGCTCCGACGGACTTTACATCGCTGTCAGCAAGTTCAAAGTCGGCGACACCGTAACGCTCACCATTCTGCGCAGCAATTCGCAAATCGATGTTTCCGTAACTCTCGGCCAGCGCAGCACGGCAAAAACCGCCGAATAATGCAGTCGCTGATTATGCTTGAACAACCAAAACGCACCGCCGCACATTAAAGCGGGGTGCAATATCGAAACAACCTGCCGCGTGCAGGTTTTCAGATAAATTGTTCCGCCTTTTGGAAAGGATCCTTCCCGAAGGCGGACTTTTTTTGAGCATTTTTCTTTCGTTTTGAAATGCAAAATTTTTATTTCTTCTTTCCAAAATTCCTCAGGTCAGCGTTTTGTGTGCGGAAATCGAAAAAAAATCGAACATTTCCCGAAAAGGGGCTATCATTTCAGCCCCGATGTGCTATAATGTATTTGGTGGAAGAGTTTTATTTTCCGCAAAGCTGCACAAACTGTTCTCCAAGCCGACTTTTCGGGTCCGCAAAACCTTCCGACGTTTGCGGGACGGATGCAGCGGTTCGCGGAGTTCTGTCTGCCCGCAGGGAACTGCCGTGTGATGTTCTCGCGGGCGAAAAAACCGCAAAATGTTTAAAAACAGTTATAAAATTTTAAAAAATTGAAAGGTCGCTCCCCGATGCCGAACCGGTGCGGGCGGGCAGAAAAAAATATGAAGGACGGATTCATCAAAGTTGCTGCATGTTCACCGAAAGTTGTGCTTGCAGACCCGAAAGCCAACGCCGATGCTATAATTGCCGCGCTGCACCGCGCCGCGGCACACGGGGTTCGGCTTGCCGCATTTCCCGAGCTTGCAATGACGGGCTACACCTGCGGCGACCTTTTCATGCACGAATTGCTTTTGGACAGCGTTGAAACCGAGCTTCTCCGCATCGCACGCGAAACCGCGAACCTTCGGCTTGCTGCCGTCATAGGTGCGCCGATTCGCTGCGCGGACAAGCTTTACAACTGCGCCGTTGTCATATCCCGCGGAGTGATTCTTGCTGTCGTCCCAAAAACGCATATGCCGAATTACGGCGAGTTCTATGAGCTGCGGCATTTTGCCGTGCCGTCCCGCACGGAACTCGGCGCCGCCGCGCCTTATATTGATTCATTGCAGACTTTTTTCAATCCCGACGGCTGCATCTTCTCATGCACGGATTATCCCGATTTCCGTTTCGGCATTGAAATCTGCGAGGATCTTTGGGTTGCTTCCCCTCCGTCGGATAAACTTGCCGCTGCCGGCGCGCTCGTAATCGTTAACTGTTCCGCCGGAGATGAAATCATCGGCAAGGCGGATTACCGCAAGCGCATCACGGAAGTTCAATCCGCAAAAAACATTTGCGCGTACCTTTATTGCGGCGCGGGTGAGGGTGAATCAACAAGCGATATGGTCTTTTCGGGGCATTGCTTTGCTTACGAAAACGGCACACTGCTTGCCGAAAAAGCGCCTTTTGACTACGCGAACGATATGCTTATCACCGAAATTGATTTGGGACGGCTGCTTTACGACAGGCGCCGCGTGAACAGCTTCTGCGCGGGCAATGCTGCCCATTCCGGTCTTTTCGTTGATTTCTCTCTCGGATTCGGTTCATGCGGCCCCGCCCCGCGCGAGGACCTTCCCGAAACGGAACTTACCCGCCGCTTCCCGCGCAATCCCTTTGTTCCGCATGACGAAAACGAATTGAACGCACGCGCAAAAGATATTCTGACGATACAGGCTCTCGGGCTCAAACGCCGGCTTGAACACACTCATTCAATGAGCGCGGTCATCGGCATTTCGGGCGGACTGGATTCCGCACTTGCGCTGCTTGCTGCGGCAAAGGCATGCGACCTTATGGGCATTGACCGCAAATTTGTTCACGCCGTCACCATGCCCTGTTTCGGCACCACCGAACACACGAAGCAAAATGCCGTTGCTCTTTGCAATTCCCTCGGTGTAACGCTTCACACGATTCCGATTGCGGATTCGGTGCGTTCGCATTTCCGCGACATCGGGCACGACGAAACCTGTCACAACGTTGTTTACGAAAACGCACAGGCGCGCATGCGCACCCTTGTGCTGATGGATCTTGCAAATGCGCTGAACGGCCTTGTTGTCGGCACGGGCGACCTTTCCGAGCTTGCACTCGGCTGGGCAACCTACAACGGCGACCATATGAGCATGTACGGCGTGAATGCAGGCATTCCCAAAACGCTCATCAAATACGTTGTGCGTTATTATGCGCGGCACTGCGAAAACCCTGCGCTGCACGACACCCTGACCGCAATACTTGAAACCCCGATATCTCCCGAGCTTCTTCCCGCCGATGAAAGGGGCAATATTGCTCAAAAAACAGAAGATCTTGTCGGGCCGTACGAGCTGCATGATTTCTTCCTCTATTACGTGCTGCGTTGGGGCTGCCCGCCTGCAAAGCTTTTCCGCATTGCAAAGCAGGCATTCCGCGAAAGTGAGTTTTCGAATGAAACGATTTTGAAATGGCTCAAAAACTTCTATCGCCGTTTCTTCAATCAGCAATTCAAGCGCAACTGTCTGCCCGACGGGCCGAAAGTCGGTTCCGTCTGCCTTTCCCCGCGCGGGGATTGGCGAATGCCGAGTGACGCCGTTCAAAGGCTTTGGGCGGATGAAATTCAAAAATTGAGCTGAGCAAACGCGAATTAAACCGATTAATTCGGAAACGGGGTTTTGGGTGTATTTTTGGTTTTTTGTCAATCGTACCTACCGAGTAATTGAGCAATTGAGGTGTGCAGCATGAGTTACCACGCATTATACAGGCAGTACCGTCCGAGCAGGTTCTGCGAAGTTGTCGGACAGGAGCATATCACCGATGTTCTGCGCAACCAGATCCGCACCGGGCGCATTGCCCACGCTTATCTTTTCAGCGGTTCACGCGGCACGGGCAAAACAAGCACGGCGCGAATACTTGCCCGTGCCGTCAACTGTTTTGACCCGAAGGACGGCGAACCCTGCGGCAAATGCGCTGCCTGCCTTACGGACGTTTCGGAAAGCATAGACATTATCGAAATGGACGCCGCTTCAAATTCCAAAGTTGACGAAATGCGCGCGCTCCTCGAAAAGGCCGAGTTTGCTCCGATTTACCTTAAAACAAAGGTTTATATCATTGACGAAGCGCACATGCTTTCAAAAAGTGCAAACAACGCTCTTCTGAAAACTCTCGAAGAGCCGCCCGCACATGTTGTTTTCATTCTTGCAACGACCGAACCGCAGGCGCTCCCCGCAACGATACTTTCCCGCTGCCAGCGTTTTGATTTTCGCCGCCTTTCGGTTCATAATCTTGCGGCGAACACACGGCGCGTACTTCGTTCCGCAGGGGCTGAAATCGAAGACGAAGCGTTGATGTGTATTGCGCGTGCGGCGGACGGCGGAATGCGTGACTGTCTGAGCATTGCCGACCAGTGTCTGAGCTTTTGCGGCGACGCGGACGGCACGGAGCAAAAACTTATCACTCAACAGGATGTTCTGTCCGTTCTCGGCAGCATGAATGCGGATTTTCTGTTTGATTTTGCGGATTCCGTGCTGCATTCCGACACGGCGGCGGTCATGAAAAACATTGAACAGGTTGTCTCCGGCGGGCGCGACATCGGCGTTTTCGTTCAGGATCTGTCCAACCATTTCCGCTCGCTTCTGCTTGCAAAAGTTTGCGGAAGCTGTGCGGATATTCTTGACTGCACGCAGGACACGATGGAACGCTACCTTGCGCAGGCGGAATCAGCCGGCAAGGCGCGGCTCGAAAGAACGCTTGATGCTCTGATGCAGCTTCAGCCGAACCTTCGCTGGGTCACCATGCCGCGGGTTTTGCTTGAAAGCACGCTTCTTAAAGTCTGCCACCCGGATGAACAAACCGAGATGGCTGCCCTTATCGACCGTATGGAGGAGCTTGAACGCAGGCTCAAAAGCGGCGCATTTGTTTCCGCCGAGCCAAAAGCGCCCTCTGATTCGGCTCAAAGTTCGGGCAGCCGTTCGGACAATTCGGGCAATTCGGACAATAAAGAAGCGGGTTCCGCATCTTCCGAAAATGAAAAAGCAGCAGCCGAACCGGCGCTTCCGACGCCGCCCGTTGTTTCCGACAGTTTCGAAGTGCCCGCCGCAACGCCCGAAGCGGAAGAATTGTTCCGCACATTCATGGCGGCACTGATGAAAACGGATATGATGCTCGGCATTCAGATTCAGCTTGCGGCAGCGCATTGGCTCGAAAACGAAAATCTTTTTATTTGCTTTGACAAATCAAAGCGTTCCAATTATAATTATGCAAACACACCCGAGGTGAAGGCAAAACTCCGCCGCGCGGCGGGCGAAAGCATTGCGCCGCACGGCGTTGAGCTTGTGCTCAAGGACGGAAGCGTCGTTGCAAAAAAGGACGTTCCGACTGAGCTTTTCGGG
>OMCH01000306.1_pt1 | contig 26468 bp, 14 predicted proteins | sample 1674341 | NCBI WGS metagenome assembly OMCH01 (sample SAMEA103958164, study PRJEB25191) | human gut metagenome | biome: human-associated habitat [ENVO:00009003]; feature: intestine environment [ENVO:2100002]; material: feces | place: Germany | collected 2013/2015
CGGCGAATATTTGGGACAGGTTTCTCCTGACGGTCTGGTTATCGCTTTGTCTCAGCAGCCGGTCGGCTGTGTCGGCACTTACGGTGATGTCTTCAGCAAAAACGGCAGCTATATCGGCCGCGTTTTGGATAAAACTTATGCCTATGATTTGCACGGCAATTTTATGAATGTTGTCGGGCCGAACGGCAAGGTCGCAATCAGCGGCCAGCCTGATGCCCGCCTCTATGCCAATAATCTGGTCGCCAATAACCGCAATGAAATTATCGGCGTTTTGATGGATGAAAAGACGACGCTTCTGACGCCGGAAGGAAAGTTCCTCGGCCGCCTGTTTCCTGACGGGCAGGTTTATAATGAAAAAGGTGTTGCCGTCGGCAAAATCAACGGCGATTTGGCCAGCTTCTACGGTCGTCAGCTCGGTGCCGTCGTCAAAAAAGGGCTGGTTGCCGATTTTAAGGGCAATCCGATTGGTTTGGTAAACCATGACGGGCAGGTTATCAATCGTTTTGGCGAGGTCTTGGGGCATATTGACGCCAAAGGAAGCTTTATTGACGCCAAAGGAGACTATCGCGGCGGTGTTGTGTCCAAGGGCAGCGCTATCGGCTATGATGGTTCTTTCCTCGGTTACGCCGTAACCGACGGTGCGGTTATCAGCATGGAAGGAGCCAAAGTCGGACAGGTAACCTCGGATAACAAGGTGGTTGACTTGAAAAATAAAGTCATCGGCGAAGTCATTCCTGAAAATATCGTGGTTGACATCTGGGGCAATTATAAAGGGCGCGTCAACTCCTTGGGCGATGTTATCGACCTGAAAGATGAAGTTATTTCCGCTGTTTTGCCCGGAGGCTCGACCGATAAGAACCTGAGCCTGCTGCACCGCGGTGCGGTAATTGACTTTGGCGGCAACCTGACCGGGGCCGTTATGCCGGACGGAACCGTCATTGATCGTGAAAACGTTGCCGTCGGCCGAGTTCTCTCCGACGGAAACGTCATCAGCCGGGCCGGCAAACTGATAGGTGAGGTGGTCAACGGCGATATTGTTATTGATAACTCTGATAAAGTTGTGGGCTATGTTAATTTTGATGGTAAAATCAGAGACCGGGACGGCAGTCTGATCGGGCGTATGCTGTCCGGTGATTTAGCCATTGACAACAATGACAATATTATGGGAAAGGTTTACAAAATCGGAGCGACGGTTTTGGGTAATGACGGCAATTACGTCGGCCGTCTGACGGCGGAAGGAACCGTTGTCGATGCCGAAGGAAAATCCATCGGTTACCTGAAGAACAACGGCTCTTATATTGATTTGGATAAGAAGGTGGCGGGCTATGCACTTCAGGAAGTCGCAAAGAACCGGAGGAACTGAATTGAGTTTGCGGATGAACGGATATAACTTTTTGCTGGCCAGATTAATCCGTGGGGCCTGTATTGTCGCGGGCATGCTCTTGCTGAACCTGTCTGTCGCGGCCGCTCAGGAGATTACCGCTGTTGACTTTAACGGCGATTTAATCGGTAAAGTTATTCCCGACGGTAAGGTCGTCAGTTTTGACAACCAGCTGATCGGCAACGTAACCGCCGACAGCTTGATTACCGATTTTGACGGAAACATCATCGGCGGCGTTATTCCGCAGGGTATTGCCATCGGCAACGACAATAAACCGCTCGGTAAAGTAAATAACGACGGCTCCGTTCGTCTGGCTTCGGGAAAGATTATTGCAAAAGTGCTGCCTAACGGCCTGGTTGTTGATGACTTTTTCAACATAACCGGCGCCGTGCTGTTCCCCGGTCTGGTCTATTCTGATGACGGGCGTACCGTCGGCCGCCTGACCGGTGACGGTCTCTATACCAATCTGCAGGGGCAGGAAATCGGTTTCATTTCTCCTGACGGTTATGCTTATCGCCGGGTCGGACAGGAATATGTTCTGGACGGCCGCCTGATTTCCTCCAAAATGGTGGTTTCGCAGTCGGGCGAATTTATCGGCAGTGTGGCTCCCGGCGGCAATGTAACGAATTTTGATGCGGTTACCATCGGTTTTATCAAAGCCAACGGATTTGCCTATAATGAAAATAATCAGATTATCGGAAGTATCGTCCGCTCGGGCTATGCGCTTGACAACAACGGAAAATATCTCGGCTTTGTGACTTATAACGGCGAAGTCGTCAATAAAAATAACGTGGTCGGCCATTTGCAGGCAGACGGTCTGATTGCCGGAGACAACGGGGAATTAATCGGTTATGTGGTTGATTTTGCCGCGACGGCTACCGATTTGAACGGTAAATATCTGGGGCGTATTATGCCGGAAGGCAAACTTGCCCGCAGCCGGGATATAATCGGCTCGGTCGGAGCCCGCGGAATAACTTATGCTGCCGACGGTACCGTAAACGGTAAATTGATACAGGCCGGTCCTGTTTTTGACTATCGCGGCGGTCTCCGCGGTCACGCGCTGAAAAATGCTTCGGTCATTTTGCTGGAAGGAACCCCTGCCGGCTATATTATGGACAACATTGCTTATGAAAATGCCGGTCGGGCTATCGGTGCCACCATGGGAAATCTGCTGGCAATCAATACCGGCAACCAAACTTTGGGCATGGTTGGCATCAGCGGTATGGTCATGGACGGCGAAGAACGCAAATTTATGTCTCCGTTCGGCTATCTCTTTTCGGCTGACGGCAAAACCGGCGGCCGCGGCTTGGCTTTGTCTTCGATTTATAATCTGACCGGAGCGCCGGTTGCCCAGATGACTCCGGCTGGCGGTCTGATCAACAAAAATGCGGCGGCTATCGGCAAATTGACTCAGTCGGGCTTTAATATTGACGAACGTAATCTGGTTATCGGCAAGAATTTGGAAGCCGGCTATGTCGTCGGTCCAGCCGGACAGAGCCTCGGCAATTTGTCCGAGAGCAATCTGGTTTTGAACAATAATCTGGAACCGGTTGCCAAACTTCTGCCGGATAACACGGTTGTTTCCGCAGACAGCAATACATCGGTGAATATGATGCCGGTTGTCGGCCGCGGTTCGGTTAATAATATGGTTCTGGCCTTCAGCGGCAGTCTGATCGGCTACGCCGGCCCTTCCGGGATTGTCCGTGATTTCAACGGGGCGCGTTTGGGCAAAGTGGCGGCTGAAGATATGGTGCTTGATAATATGGGCTCCAGCCTTGGCGGCACTGTCGGCTATGCGCCGGTCATCGATAACAAATGTTCTCTTTTAGGCGTGATAACGCCCCGCGGCGACATTCGCAATTACCGTGAAACGGTCATGGGGCGCCCGCTGCTGAACGGACAGGCTATTTCCGAAAACGGAAGCTATATGGGCTATGCGGTTAAACCCACGGCGGTCATTGACTATAACGGCAATATTATCGGTACCGTGTCGGCCACCGGACAGGTAATGAACTATAACAATGATGTTCTGGGCTGTATCGATAAAAGAGGTTTCCTGAAATCTGACGAAGGAATGTCTCTGGCTCATACGATTGAATATGCCCCTGTTATGAACTTTAACGGAATAATTATCGGCCGCAATATCCTGGACGGACAGATTGTCAATGACCAGAACCAGTTCATCGGCTACACTCAGGCCAACGGAAACGTTAATTCCAAAACCGGTATGCCGATCGGCCACCTGTTTAAATATCGTCATGCTTTCAGCCTGGCCAACAAATATATCGGCCGCATTAATGAAAAAGCTGAAGTGATTGACGGCAGCGGCGCCGTCGTCGGAACCGTCGATTTTGAAGGCAATGTCTCCCGGGAGAACCATAAAATTGGCTATGCTCTGTATGATATGTATGTTTATGACAATGATTTTGAGGCAATCGGCTATATTCTGAAAGACGGTACCGTGCTCTCCTTTATTAACCAAAATCTGGGAACATTGAGCAAAGGCTTTCTGATTAATAAAAACGGCGAAGTTACCGGCCGCGGCAACAGAGATTTTTACATTCGCGACGACAGCAACTTGATTCTCGGCGAATTATACCTGAACGGCGAATTGCGCGATAACAGCGGCAATGTTCTCGGCACGGTCACCAAAAACGGCAGCATCATAGACAAGGACGGGCGCGTCGTGGCCATGGCCAAACCGCTGCAGTATTATGGAGAAATGGTTGCCCGTGAAAAAGTTTATGACCAAAACGGCAACTTAATCGGCTATGTTAACGCCGATGGTTCGGTAACCGACGAAAACGGAAATATTATCGGCTACGTCCAGAACGGCAAAGTCGTAGATAAATCCGGCAAGCTGTTGGGTGAGCTGGCCAGTGAGAAAGTGGCTTACGACAAAGACGGCAATATCATCGGTAAAGTTCTGCCGGACGGAACGGTAGTGGATGCCAACGGCAAAGTGATTGGCAAAGTCGGAGCCAACGGTGAAATTACCGATGCAAACGGTAATTTGATCGGTTCTATTAAAGGGCCGGGCAGCGGCGATAATCTTGCCTATGATGCAAACGGCAATGTCCTCGGACGGATTTTGCCCGACGGTTCGGTTATCGACGGCAACGGTAACGTTATCGGGCATGTTAATGCCAAAGGAGAAATCGTTGACAACAGCGGAAAGGTGATAGGCGTTTCCGGAAAAGAAATGCTGGCTTATGATGCTGACGGAAATGTTATCGGCCGCTTGTTGCCGGATGGTTCTGTTGTTGATTTGAACGGTAATGTTGTCGGCCATGTCAATGAAAACGGCGAGGTTGTAGATGCCGACGGTAATGTCATCGGCAGCGCCAGCACGGCCAATCTGGCTTTTGATGAAAACGGAAAAGTTATCGGACAGGTGTTGGCCGACGGAACCGTCGTTGACGCCAACGGCAAGGTAATCGGCAGGGTTAATGCTAAAGGTGAAGTTGTTGACAACTCCGGGAATGTCGTCGGTAAAGCAAATATTGACAGCTTGGCGTTTGACAAGGACGGACGCGTCATTGGCCGCGTTAATGCCAACGGCGATGTGGTTGACAAAGACGGCAAGGTAATAGGCCGCGTTAATGAAAATGGTGAAGTCGTCAGTGCTGACGGCAAAGTCATCGGCTATGCCAAAAAGCCGTCCTGGTACAAACGTCCCGGAGCTTTGCCTGAAATCGGTCTTTCGCCGGAAGAACGCGAAATAACCGAAAAATATCGCAAGTCTTTAGGCATTGCCCTGACGCCGGACGGTGAATATCTTGGTGAAATTATGGAAGACGGTCGCGTCGTTAACAAGGCCGGAGAAGTTGTCGGCCACCGTATGCCTGACGGTTTGATTATTGATGACGAAGGCGCCCTGGTAGGTATTGAGGAGAGTGAAAAGCCGGCCGCAGGTGAAATGTTTATTCCCGCCGGAACCTTCGGCAAAGGCGGTGCTTACGGCACCGGAACCGGACCGGGTGCAAATCTTGGTCCCGGCGGCGGCTTTGGCCCCGGTGAACGGTATGATCCCCAGCGAGCCGCTGCGCTTGATGCCGCGCAGCAGGAACGCCGCAGCAATATGCAGGTCGGCAAAATCAGCAGCAACATCAGTCCGGATGCTTTCGACGGTATGCAGAAAAACTGGGATGAGCAGGGCATTAAAAAGGCCATTTCCTCCTGGAGGGTTGACTTAAGTGAAATGATTTTCGCCGATAAGCCGATTCCCGCGGTTATTGCCCGTTCGATTGACAGTAACAATCCGACCCCGGTAACCGCCTATGTTGAACGTAATATTTACGCCGAGGAAGGACGTAAAATCATTATTCCTGCCGGCAGCCGTATTATGGGAACTCTCGGCGGCCTGACCGGAACCTCGGAAACCACGTCACAGTCGGCGAAAGTTCAAATTTCTTGGGAACGCCTGATTCGTCCGGACGGTTCGCTGTTTGTCTTCAGCGGTGTCACCGGCGATGCGCAGGGCCGCGGCGGTGCTTTGGGCTATCTTGACCAGCAGCTGTTTAAGAAATATACGTTGCCGATTATGACCACGGCTTTGACCAGCTATACTTCCTATATGATGGCCGATGACGAGAATACCGACAGCGGCAGCGTTAACGAAACGCCGAAACAGCAGGCTGCCAATGATGCCCGCCAGAACTTCCTGAATCAGATGAACCAGGTCTTTGAGCAGATTTTGTCGGATAAAACCAATATTCGCCCGCTGACTTATGTTCCCGCCGGCACCCGCATCATTGTTTATCCGAACGTTGATCTCTGGATGCGCACCCGTGAACGCAATCCGCAGGAATTGGGCGGTCAGGGCAAGAAAGACGTCTTTATTGATGACCCGCAGACCACCGGTAAGCGTGAGCTTGAAAAGAACCGCCGCAGCCTCGGCAAGACCGAGACTGCTCCGACCGGTGCCGGCAGCGTTGTTTATGAATCTCAGGATATAGACGTTGAAGCCGCCGGCGGAACGCCTACATTGATTGATGACAGCAAGCCGTCTAATTCCGGCAAGAAAACCAATAATCCGCCGCCGCTGATTTCCAGCCCGGCCGCCGGGGCAACCCCGCCGCCTCCGCCGTCTTTCGCCACATCCCCCACTCCGGGAGCGGCAACCGCAGGCAGCAACACCGGCACCAGCAATAATACCAATAACAGCGTTCCGCAGCTGTTCTAAGGAGTTTAAACAATGAGTTTTAAGGTTCTGGAATCTGTTCTTCGTCCCTTGGCTTACTGGTATAACCAGGAAAACATCGAGGAAGTTGCCGTCAACCGCTCTGGGCAGGTTTGGCTGCGCCTGCGCGGCAAACGCGCTTATCCCTGGGTGATGTATAAAGATGAAAAACTTACTAAAGAATATCTGACGGATTTGCTTTATATTATTGCCAATACCTATGAACTTCCCTTTGACCCGGTACAGGGAACGCCGGTGGTTTATGCCACCATCCCCGGCGACCACCGTTTTTCTGCCGTCAGCGGGCGTAACGTTATGTATGACCAGGATGACCTGACCGGCGGTGTCGCTCTGACAATCCGTGTCCACAGCGACGATGTTGCTTTCGGGTTGCAGGACTATGGCCTGAAACAAGGCGAAAGCCTGCATAAGGTTAATCCTCTGAAAGATATTCAGGACCCCGAAGATCCCTATGAGCGTCTGCTGTTGAGCATTAAACGCGGGGACCATATTCTCGTTTCCGGCGCTACGGCAACCGGTAAAACCACGTTCTTAAACAACCTGCTTAAGATTTTGGATATCCATAAGCGGATTATCACAATTGAAGATACGCGCGAATTGCTGGTGCCGCATCCGAACCGTGTTCATATTGTTATGTCCCGTACCGAGCAGACTAACGAGTTCGACTATTCGAAAATTATCGACCTGGTGGTTCGTTTTACGCCCGATGCCATCATCGGCGGCGAGATTTCCACCAATAACGCCGGCGCATTGTGGGAGCTGATGGGATCCGGTCACGATAACTGCCTGGCCACCATCCATGCCGAAAGTTCGGAAGCAGCCTATGAAGCTTTTGTTGACCGTATTCTGCACAGCTATCCGACAATTGACCGTGAAAAAACCATTAAGGAAATGCACCGCAAACTCCGTGTTGTCCAAATCAACCGCGACGGCAACCTGCGTGCGGTAACCGAAGTAACATAAATAAAAAAGCCCCTTTGAAAGGGGCTTTTTTTTATTGCAGCGGCGGAATGTTCAGCTGGGCAATGTCTCCGGGACGGATTTTTACATTTGAATAGCGCATGTTTCCTGTCTCAATAACAAATCGCTGACGGCTGGTCAGCTGGGACGCCAAATCATAGAAATCACGTCCGCTGAGCTCCTGCCGTTGAGGATTCATAATATATAAAACACAACCCTGCGTCCGTTCGGCCACGCCGCAACGGGCACGTCCCCGCGGCACTTCCGGGTTAATCACGACGCCTTGCAAACCGTCGCGGACAATCGTTTGCTGCGTAAAGAACAGTTTGGCAAACATAAAGCCGACGACAAAAACCATTGCCGCAATAATCGACATGCCTTTCATGGTGAACATATTGTTTTGCATCAGTTGTTCTTTAAACGGCAGTTTTTGCGGGGTAATGTCGCTTTCGTCGATAAACTGCGGCTGATAGCCTTCCTGCTGATTGTAAACGTTGCTTTCCTGATTGAGCGCCGGCAGATTGGCATTGCCGTCCAGAATATCGTCAATATTATAATCGCTGCGTCCCTGATTGCTTAAAAAGCCTCCCTGCGGCTCGCTGCCGTGCATCTGCATGCCCGGAGCCTGCGGAGCCGACGGATTCGGTTGTCCGATATATCTTTTGATCGGGCGCTTGACTTTTTTAAGTCTGCGTGTCGGGTCAAAATTCTGCGGTTGGTTCGGAGTATTGGGATTCATGTCTGTCATGGGAAATCCTTACCTGTTATTTTGTAATGTTTTGTTTGTTTTCAAGGTTCTGATAATACGCGGAACCATAAAGACGACAGTCTCTGATTTCGGCGATTTTTTATCAAATATCTGATTGGGAATGCCGATAATCATAAAGTTTTCACCAATGCGGCTGCGAACGTTGAATTGTGTTATCTGACCGTTGGTCGCCTCCAGAGTAATGTCTGAAAAAATCCGGTTGTTATGTTCTAACGAAGCCTTGGCCAAAACCGACAATCCGGTCTCCAGAGAATCTCTGGCGCTGCATTTGCCGATATCAAAGCGGGCAAACCACAAATTCGGAACCACGAATTTTCCTTCTGCAACCGGGATAACCATTGCCTGTTGCCCCAAAAAACTGCGCAGGGTTGAAATGTTCAGGTCGTTTGACGTGGTCAGCGCGCGCCCGATAACGCCGGTCTTAGTGGTTTTAATAGTGCCGAAATCAAAGGTTTTCAACAAGTCTTGCCACTCAATGTCATCATCGGCACTGTAAGGGTAAATGCGGAAAACGTTAACGTCAAAGGCAATCAGTGTCGGATTGTCTTCAAAATAGGCCACCAGTTTGTTAATCTTATTGCGCAGTTCGAAATCGGCTTCAAATGTCACCGAGTAATCGGCCCAGTCCGTCGTCACGTCGGTAATGCCCGATCCGCGCAAAACGTCCAGCAAAGCCAGCAGGATAGGGCGTGATTTCGGTACATACAGGCTGAAATTAGCTTTACGGCTGATGGTCAGTGTTTTGGTTTCGGCGTTATAGGCATAATAAATTTCGGCGGCATCGGCAATCATTCCGATAACTTCCGACAGTTCGCCGCGCAGATTTTCCGCCGAAATGCTGGCATAGGGTGCATCTTTTGCCACCAGTTTGATGCCTGCTTCCTTGGTCAGCTTATACATGGCTTTTTCCGCCGGCATGGTTGCAAAGGTAAAGCCCGTCACCTCAAATCGGGGCAGCATGTCATTCTTGCCGTTGCGAACCATATTGAACGCCTTAACGTTATAGGGAATGGTCGTAATCATTTCCTGTGTGTTCCAGTTGACGTAACAGCGCAGCGGAGACTCCAAATCCAATGAACTGGCGCCTTTCGGAGTGCGTATCATGTTCGGATCTTGCGGCAGAATGGTTTCCGAGGCAATCTTTTCATCCAGTGTCAGTTCGCGCGGCTTCTCTTTGGGAGCGCAGGCCGCGATAATTCCGACTGCCATTAATAACCAACCTAAACGGCTTTTTTCAAACCAGTTCTTCATTATTCTTCCGTACCTTCGTTTTTGGGCGGAACTGCCTGGCCGCCCTCCGGATTAACCGGTTTCTTTATTTTAATTACTTTTTTCAGTTCTTTGTTGGCCTGGTCCTGAGCCATAAGTTTGTCCATCAGCTGATCCATGTTCATTCCCGCGCCGAGAGTCGGGTCGTCAGCCACGGTGGTTACTGCACCCAAAGCCTCTTTCATCTTTTCAATTTCCGAAGCGTCTTCTTTAATCATCTCCGGGGATGAATTGTTGCGCAGTTCTTCCTGATATTCGCTCAGCGTCTTTTTCAATTCGTTCAGGCCGCCGGCAATTTTCTTTTCCACATAAGGATATAGTTCCTTATGTTGCAGAATATAATCGCCGGTATCGCTGATTTCCTCCAAAACATCCAAAATATATCCGTAAAAAGGATATTCTTCCATGGCAATATTGCCCATTCGCACGCAACGCGCCGCAATCCGGGAAATTGTCCGGTCATAATAGTCTTTGAGCAGAATATAATTGTCCAGATACCAGAGGCTTTCCTTGCTGGCTCCGCCCTGAGCCTGCGGCTGGGACATGCCGGGATGAGGCTGTTGTACCGTTTGAGGCCGGGCAGCCGCCGGTTGCGGAGCCGCATTCGGCATCGCCGCGGCCGGATTGGCCTGCGGTTTCGGTTGCGCCGGCTGCTGTTGAGCCGGAGCCTGCGGATTAACCGGATTTTGTTCCGTCAAATTATTTGGTTCCATATCAGCTCCTTAACTGTCTTTTCAATTTAATTTAGCCGCCGGGGTTTGTAAATTGTTTTCTCACAGCTTTACCCAATTATATGGTTCCCTGCGGCTTATAAGGTTCATTTGGGGCTTCTCCGGTCTCTAAATCGGCCAAACCGGGCCCGTCGCCGATGTCTTCGGGAATTTTAAATGTTTCTTCCTCCTTGGCGGTTTCAAGATTGTCATAAACATTATCCTGAAAATAAACTTCCCCGCTGTACATCGAGCTTAGTGAGGTCGTTTCGGTTTCCGCCGGTGTTTGCAAAGCTGTTTCGGGGCGATAGGGATCGTCTGTCGGAGTTGTTTCCGCACTTTCTGTTTGCTGCGGGAATTCGGCTGTGCTGCCGTCATCTTCGGGAACTTCTTCATATTCCCATTCCCAGTCGCTTCCTTCGCCGCTTTCGGCCTGATATGTTTCTTCACCCTCGGGAATTTCAACATATTCCCACTCACCGTCGCCGTTTCCTGCCTCGGCTTCTTCTTCCGGAACCTCGACATACTCCCAGTCTTCGTCGGCGCCGGCCTCGTCTTCGGGAATTTCGACATATTCCCAGCCTTCATCCTCACTTTGGGTTTGAATGGCAGAACCGGCATCTGCGGCAGAAGTTCCTTCGTCTTCGGAAACTTCTTCATAGTCCCATTCCCAATCCTGAGCCTCATTGCTTTCAGTGTCCGGGCCTGTCGGAACTGCTGCGGAGCTGTTCGCCGGTTGTGCCGTTTCGGCTGTGTTGCCGTCATCTTCGGAAACTTCTTCATACTCCCATTCCCAGTCGCCTTCCGCCGTATTTCCATCAGCACTTTCGGCAACGCTTTCTTCATCGGGAACCGCAGCATATTCCCAGCCTTCGTCGGCATTTTCTGCCGGAGCTTCGTCGGTTGCGGCGGTATCCGGCTCGGCCGTGGTTTCTTCTTCGGGAACCGCAGCATATTCCCAGCCTTCGTCGGCAATTTCTGCCGGAGCTTCGGTGGTTACGGCGGTATCCGGCTCGGCCGCGGTTTCCTCAGGAGAAACTGTGTCTTCGCTAAGCGGAGAATTTTGTATCGGCTTGCTAATATCTTCCGTTTCCGCCGAAGAGGTATCGGCCTCAATGCCCCAGTCGGTGGCAATTTCCTCACTCGGTAAATCTACCGGTTCGGCAGGAATATTTTCTGCCGGAAATTCTTCCGTTGTCGTATGATATCCCCAGTCGTCATTGTCCGCAAGAACCGCGGAAGACTGTTCCTCAGAGGCCGGTTCTTCCGTTTGAGCGGTTTGCTCCGGCTGAAGTTGGGACAAAATTTCTTCTGCCGGAACTTCGACATACTCCCATTGGTCTTCATCGGCGGCAGTATCTTCGGAAGCCGGAGAGAGTTCTGCGGTTTTTTCCGGTTCGGCCGCGGCAGACGGTACATCATTGTCAAACAGTGAGAAATCCAGACCGCCGTTTGATGCCTCTTGCTTCTCAGGGAAAGGAAAATCATTTGCTGCTTTTTCTGCGGGATCTTCTTCTTTTTGATTCTTTTTACCGCTCAGATTACTGACTTTGTCTGTCAGTGTGCTGACCTTATCAAACAGGGAAGAGGCCAGACTGTCCAGAGACAAACCTTCACTGTTTTTCTTTTTTTTCTTCTTCTTTTTTTTCTTTTTTTGTACGGCAATTTCTTCACCGCCGGCAATAATTTCAGTATCATCGTTGTCTTCGGTATCGTCGCCGAAAATTTCTCTGCTGATATCGGTGGTCTGAATAACCGGAGCAGCCGGCGCTGCGTTTATTTCTTCATCAGGCAAGGGCCGCAGCGGCTCAGCCCGGGGAACCGGCGAAACATGGTAATCTTCCGGCACAGCCTGCGCCGCCGGAGCCGTATAGACAACGGGATGAGCCTGCAGAAATTTCAGGTTTTCTTTCTGCATTTCTTTGATGGCTGTAATAATCGACTGTGTCGAAAGCTGCTGGCTTTCTTTCAGAGCCAGCGTAATGATAGATGACAACTCGCTGGTTTGGGTTTTAGCCATTTCTCTGAACAGTTCCGACTGAATTTTGACAATGCCGTTCAGCATCTCATCCACCGGCGGAAAGGTTGCTGCGGTGTTTATCTGAATATTGTTGGCATTGTTGTTTGAACTTGAAGCATTGGCAGCCGTGTTGTTCTGAACCAGCATTTGCGCCAGCCGGTTTTGAGCCTCGATATTGGCCTTGTTGTTCTGAGCCATGATCTCTGCCAGTTTGTTTTGCGACGAAACAATAGCCTGTGTAACCGCTTCGGAATCTTTTTTACGAATATCGTCGTTGGCGGCAATAGCTTCTTTGAGCGCCGAGGCGATTTCTTTGGCAAAGGACGCATCAGCCGTAAACGTCGAACTTATCGGCTGGAAAACGGTTTTGGCCGGAGAGGCCTGTCCGGTTTGCTGTGCCTGTTGTTGGGCTTGTAGTTGCGCCTGTGCCTGAGCCAAAGCCTGCGCCTGGGCTTGTATCTGTGCCTGAGCGGCGGCGGCCGCTTCTTTCGCTGCCTGTGCAGCCTGAACGGCTATCTTGGCCTGAGCTTCTGCCGCAGCCCGGGCCGCGGCTTCTGCGGCTGCCTGAGCCGCAATCTGTGCCGTTTCGGCCTGAGTATCCGCAGAGGGAGTGTGATGCTGGTTATTTGCTTCAGCCAAAGCCGTTGCCAGAATTTTGGCCCGGGTCTCTTCTTCATAATCAGCCTGCGGTGCTGCATCGGGCGTACTGCGAACCAAACCGTTTTTTTCTTCCAGCTCGTCAACATACTGCTGCAAAACGGCTCCGCCCGGCAGCGAACTGAACATGCCGCGGATTTCTGCTGGCTGTTCCAATATCATTTGGTTGAAGGCTTGTTTTCTTTCGTCGGTAAAAATATGCAGCTGCCGGAAGATGTTTAAAAAGCGCTGCGCAATAATAACCGGGTCATCCTCTGTCCCGATTTTATTGTAGTTCTTTTTTGTTTTTCCGGCCGTTTCTATCAATTTTTTACCCGAATCTGTCTCTCATCAGTTTAAAATCTATCCATATTACCGATTTTACTTCTGATGTTGTAAATTTCAGGTTAATAAAACGGGGCGGAAACGGCAGAAATCAAAAAAAACTCCGCCGCAGCGGAGTTTTTTCTTAAAGGTAGATTGCAACCACTTTATGAAGGCTGTTCAAATCGTCGTTGCTGATTTCAATCCGTTCGTCCGGATTCCATCTCAAGCCGTAAAGCTGTCCGTTTTCATCTTCGCGGATACTGACGATTTTGGCTTCTTTTTCATTGCTGTAATAAACGGCAATGTCTCCGACGCTGACAACATCCTGCGGATCGACAAACAAAATTGAACGTGTCGGCAACAGGCTTCCGAGGCGGCGGGTGCAGAGATTAACGGCATAAGCGTCTTTTTTGTTGTATAACTGCGGCGGACGCTGAACTTTTTTGGTCTCCTGACTGAATTCAATGATAACGTCGCCGTCTTTTCCGGCCACGCCGTAAACTGAAATTTTAACGCCGTCCTGATTGGAATTTCCGAAAGCGGAAATTGCTCCGCGCGGGGTGGACAACAGCTTGTATTTAGCATCGTTGCGCTGAATAATCTCTTCCAGCATGCCTTTGTCTTCCAGAGCTTTAATCTGCTCTTTCAACTCTTCCGGAGCCATATTGATGGCCTTGGCAATATTTTTAAATTCTTTGTCGGAAACTTCACGCTGGCCCATTTCAATACGGTGGTAAACTGAAAGGGTCATATCGGCGCTTTCGGCAACTTCAATCAGCGTCAGGTTCTTTTCGTTGCGGATCTGACGCAAACCGGCACCCAAAGTTTTCAAACCGCTTTTTTCGTTGATTTTGTTTCTTCTCTCCTGTTCGCGCCTCCAGGATTGGACGACTTCCTGCTGGGAATTCTGTTCATTAACAAATAAATCCTGCAGCGGGCAGTCCAGAAATTCAGCAACACGAACCAGCTGCTCCTGGTCCACGCGGCGGTAACCCTTTTCAATTTTAGAGATTGCAGAAAGGCTGACGGACAAATGATCGGCAAGTTCCTGCATCGAGCGTCCGCGAAGTCTTCTGTACATTCTGATTTGGTTCGGGAAAATAATTTCTTCCATTTGAGTCCACCTTTTATTGTAATAAACACAACTTCATAATTTGTTTGTATCATAAATATAAGCGTTATATTAATCAAGAAAATAGTACAAAAAAAGACAATTTGTGTACAAATATAACTGTAAAGCCGGGAATTTCTTCCCGGCTTTAATCAAGACGGCTGCCGCCTTATTTTCCGAATTCGGCCATCGGCTGGTCTTTTCCGTAAGTGGCGACTTGTTCTCTGAAAAGCTGCATATCCGCTTCGCTCATCATAATTTCGTCTGCCGGAACAGACCGGTTGAATTTGCCGTTGCTGTCCATTGAGCGGGTGTGTGCCGAATTATAGTTTTTGGCAAAGGCATAGTTGTTTTTAACGCTCTTGGCATCAACCGTGCCATCCTTGTTCAGACGGTAATTTGATTTTTTGTTGATGATGCCGTCGGACGCATAGCTTTCGGCTTTGCCGTTTTTGCCGATGTGGGTGTAAGTCAGCATATCACGCTTGTCACCCTTGGTCATCTCAAAGATGCTGGTCGAGCCGTCGGCATTGGTCTGCTTAACCCTGAAGACTTCGCGTCCCTGGTCATCCAGCGTACGGCTGACTTCGCGGTCTTTGAATTCGCGGTTCATATCTGCCCCGGGAACACCGCCCATACGTTCCTGCATCATCTGGTTCATAATCGCCTTATCGACATCGTCATTGGACATACCGCTGCCGCTGCGGATTGCATGAATGGCCACTTCGTTGCGGGTGCCGTCACGGTTCAGCAATGTCTTCCCGGCAGCGGTATTCATTCTTGTTTCCTCGCGAATAAGGTTTCCGTCTTTGTCATAAGTCTTCTTGTTCTGAATGAACTTGTCATTGTTAACGGAGGTTGCCTTATTGCCGCGCAGGCTCTGTTTTGCCCGTGTAACCGTTCTGGTGCCGTCCGGAGCAACTTGCAGCGTATCGGTAACCTTGCGGCCGTACCAGGTACGGTGTTGCAAAGTTTTGTTGCCGTCGGCATCGGTTACCGTTCGGTCATCGTTTTCAATTTTTTTAGCTCGGCGGTTTACTTTATATGAGTTATAAGCTTCCCGCCCGCGGTCAAGAGCCATGCCGCCGACTTTACGGGTTGCTTTGCCCGCTGTTTTGAGCCCTCCGATTGCCGCGGTGTTTGCCGTGGATGCGGCCAAACCGCCGACTTTCGAACCGATGTCTTTGACGCCGATGCTCTTGGCGAAACTTCCGGCAAAGGAATTGGCTTCACCCAGAACCGCCCAGCCGAGAATCATATAGAAAACGAGTTTCAGGAATGTGGTTCCCCACCATGCCAGATTGCTCAGAATAACCTTGTAACCGCTTCGGGTTCCGACATCAGACATCGCTCCGCCGCTCTCAACCCCTGCTTTTGATAAAACATCCATCAGACCGTTGGTCAGAATAAAGATAATCAGCGACAGGAAAATAAAGTTAAACATACAGTTAAGGAACGTATCCCACACTTTGCCCACATATTTTTGCGTTGATTTGAAAGCGTAAGCCCCGATTGCCGCCGGCAGCAGCGCCGTCGCCACCGTCAGCTGCAAAACCGAGTCAATCAGCAGGAACGGATAGATAATCAGCAGCAGAATTGCGGCAATCCACAACACAAGACCGACAATCAGATAGCCCAGATGCGGGAAGAGGGCAAGGCCGTGCCATGATTCGACATACAAAGCGACGCAAATGGATGTCGAGCCCAAAGCCATAACATCAAGAATTTTATCCTGAATGGTCTTAATTGTGCACAAAATGCTGACACCCATACTGGCCGGAAGGCCTGCACCTTTTTCTTCGGTTAAAATATCAAACGTGGATCCGTCGCAGGTTTCGCCGTTCGCACCTTCAGTCGCAATTTGCGCCAGTTTAAACCCGGTATTGAATATCGGTTCCATCGCCAGCCGGAAAAAGTCTGCCGAATTGAGACGCAGCAGCGTGACGACAATCAGCACCAGAAACGCTTTGTTCAAAATTGTTTTAACCAGAATACTCGGATTCTTTTGCTCCATGGAGGAAATAAACTGCATAACCGTAATGCCGAGCCAGAGAGCAAAGCCGACGCAAACCAGCATGATAACGCCGTCTGCCAGTGCATTGTATGATTTTTTCGCAACCGAGCTGGCGGTATTAAACAAAACACCGAAAATATCACAGAAAATACATGTCTTGAAACTGCTGCGATAACTTTCGACATTACATTCGCGATCGCCTTTATCTGCGGATTCGGTAGATACCGCGCCGGTATATTCATTTAAATAAGCCGGGCGGGACGCTTGCCCGAGCCGGACGGAAGCCGACGGATATTCGTCTTCTTCACAGGCGCGTTTGCCGGTAACTTTTTGTGAGGCTTCTTCCAAAGATGAGCCGTTTTCCATTTCTTTTCGAATAGCTAACGATTCGAGCGCTAATTTTTCATCTTTGGCCGCGCGTTTGGCATAAGGGGTTTTATCTGCATATCCCGAATACATGACCTCGGCATAGCTTGCATAATAAGCGGAAATAATCGTTTCGTCGGAAGCCGTTTCAAAGGTTTCGGGAGCAATTGCTCTTTGAACCGCCTGAAAATTGTTTCTCATCGGGCCTGCACCGGCAACCGCACCGGCTAAAATAATCATATCCATTTCGGGAGAGCGGTTAAGCAAACTTCCCATGCCGGCATTTTTCAAAACACTTTTGCCGTAGCTTAAATAGTGATTTTCAATATATTCTCTTTGTGAAGTTCCGAAAGAACTGTCTTGGGAGGCTAAGGCCTGCCATTTCTGCGAAAATTGCGTAGCCGGCGGATTGCAGGCGGCGTTAATGGTGCTTTGCAATGAGCCGCCTATTTCCAGTGCCTTATATTTACTGGGATCATTCTTCTGCAAATGTTGCAAATAACTGGCCATTGTTGAATTATTCCATTTTGAGGAATCCCGGTAGCAGACCATTTGCGAAACGCCATAAGAACAGCCGCCTTTATCATCTGCCCAGCATTTGTTGAAAGCGCCGGCATCGCCTCCGGATTCACCCTGTTGGTGAAAAGCGGACAGATTATCTGCCGGAAGCAGTTTGCCGCATTTGCCTAAACTGGCTTCCGCCGTCACCATTTGCGGATCCGGATCGTTTTCGATAACCGGTGCTTCCGGAACCGGAACGTTGCCGTCGCACAAAGCATCTGCCGAAGCGCAGGCGGGAGACAAAATCTTACCTTTTCCCGTGCCGCCGTCACGCAGTTCAATATGCAGGTGAGCGCCATATGCGCCGTGTTTGGTCGTGCCGTCCGAACAACCGGTGGTTCCGACGTAGCCGATGGTCGTTCCTTTGGCGATTTTTTCTTTGGTTCCTGCAATTTTTTTTGTTTTGTCGGCAAATTTTTGCAGATGCATATATGTTGTTGTATATTGTCCGCCGCCGGCTTTTTCATGCTGCATAATAACAGTATTGCCGCCGCCGCCGTAACAGGAGCTGATTGATAAAATAACTCCGTCGGCCGCTGCGGTAACCGGAGTCCCTTCCGGTACGGCGACATCCATCCCCTGATGTTCACGATAACATTTGCCGTCGGGATATTTTACTTTTGTGCTGTATGAACTGTTGCAACTGGTAGAACGGTGGCAGGCTTCTTCGGAAATTCGTCCGACGGAGTTGAGAGAACCTTTGGTTTCAACCGGAACAGTATTCAGACAGCCTTTTTGCATTTCTTCAATTCGGCTGTTGGGATAAAGCTTCCTTGAAGCTGCGGCACCGTCAATTTTACAGGGATGAAATTGAACGGCGCAGGTATTAGACACGTCTGCGGCCCGAGCGGAGGAGATGCCGGCCGTATTCAAGCCCAGCCATAAAACGGCGGCAAATGCCAATCCGGCTTGTCTGGTCAATTTAGATATGTTAGTCATCATCTCCATAATAACACCTGCTTAATTCGGCTTATTGTTGTCTTTCGGGCTGTCGCCTTCTTTCTTGCCCTCATTGTCTTTTTTGTCTGCGTCTTTATTGTCTTTGTTGGCATCTTTGCCGCCGTTTACCCGGTTTTTGACAAAGTTGACGGCCCCGCCGGCAACGGCTCCGGCAGCCCGTGTCGCCTGATGAGTGACAACGCCGCCGGCAAAAGACGCGGCCTGAGTGACCTTGTTTTTTACAAAGGCGGTCATCTGGGTTGCTTTCATGTGCATCGGAGAGGCATCACCGAATGTGCTGTCGTTAAAGAATTTTCCGACATAACCGGTAACCGTGGCGCCGATCATTTTAATGCTGTAAACATAAGCAAACATAATCAGGATAAAGTTTGCGCCTGAAATGGAAAAGGTGTTGGAAACCCATTCCGCATCGCCGGCCTTGATTTTGGCATAGAAAGTCGTCAAATCGCCTAATGACACGCTTATCAGCGATAATGCATAAGAAGTGGTCAAAGCTAGGAAAGTAAACAAAGCTGCCGAACGGAAAATAATGCTCATGCACGATGTAAACTTGCCTGATGTCGGCCCGAACGGCCAGAGACCGATAACAATCGGCAGTGCCATAATGCAGAATCCGATTTTGAAACAAACGTCAAGCAGATAGTAACCGATACCTAAAGTCAGCATAAAACCGCAGAACCAGATAGCGGCACCGCACAGCCAAATCCAGAGGTCAGGAATACGGATAGTGACGTTAACACCGAATAATCCGCCGGTATATTCCAACATGCCTGCATTAAAAGAGTGGCAGGTGAGGGCATGTCCGATAACCAGATTGGTGGAAACCGTCTTGTCGATTCCCTCGGTTAAAGCCATAATTTTGTTAATAACTACCGGAGAAATAATTTCTGTACCGTTATAGGTAAAGTTTGAGGTCAAAGCAACTTTGATTATTCCCTGATTTGCCGCCTGTAATAATCCCAGCCCGTAGTCGGCACCGGCCAGCAGCAAAGGATTGACGAACAGGTCAACAATGGCGCCGATACCCACGTTAATTACGATATAGGCGGCGGCAACCTTGAACATGAAGATCAGCAGTGTGTTGAGAATGCTCATCGGTTCTTGGTTGGTAAAAGCCGAGACCAGCTTCAGGGCAAATGCGGCCAGCCACAACATTGATCCGATAACCAACACCTTGCTTCCAGCTTCTCTGGTTAAATCATAAACTTTACCGCAGGCATTCATAAACGTCGTAATCAGCGTCATGATAATTTTGCAGGAATAACAGGTGGACTGATACATCTTCTGCATGTCGGGAATACTGCAAGCCGAATTGTCCCCGCGTTTTACCGTTATGCCGTCCTCTTCGGTTGTGTTTTTCCCTGTTTCATCAGTCTTAACCGTATAAGAAGAAAATCCGGCTGTTGTTGTAACAACGGTACTGGTATCCGTACCCTTTTCTACAGGTTTCTGTTTTTCTCCAAATAAAGGTTTTTTCACATCTTCAGGCTTTTTACATGTATAAGATAATGTTGATGAAGAATATGAACCTCCCGTCCCTTGAACTGACATACTGTAGCTGGAGTAGCATTCCATACCTTCCGGACATCCTCGCGGATATTCGCTGCCGCAAGGTTGATATTCTCCGGCTGCAACGGCACGCTTATGCTCAGCTAATTCTTCGGCACGTGCAAACTCTAATTCCGTGTTTAATTTTTCATATTCCGCTTTTAAGCTGTCGTATTCATTTTTAAAACTGGGGTTTTGAGCAATAATTTTATCAAATCTTTGGTTATATTCGTCAACAGTTTCCTGTTTCCATCCCCAGTCAAAAGATTGAGTTGGAAATACATTTGTATCTACTTTTTCACCATTATCTTCTCTTTGTTCTAAGTGTTTTGCTAATTTTTCGCAAAAATTTTTTAATTTTGTTGTGGCTGCATTAACTTCATTAACCTTTTGCTGCGTTTTTTGAGTGTCCAAAGGCTCAAAAGCTTTTTCTCCTTTGGAACGGCCTTGATAAGCAGAGCCGCATGTTTCTTCAGTAAAATTTATCGTCCAAGCATTAACCGGGCGGATAACGCTAAGGGAAAGAAATCCTGCCAGAAAGAAGTTAAAAATATGTTTGAGGAGTTTATCAGTCATTTTTACCTCCCCCGCAAACTGTTCATTTTGTTTTTGAACGAAGCGACTTTGGCTTTTCCGTTCTGAACTTTTTCAATAATTTTGCGTCCGGCGGCGACCTTGCTGACGGCGGCAACTGCACCGGCGGTAAAGATACTGCCCAGAACTTTGGCTGCACCGATAATAACTGCTTTGGCTTTGGCGTTAAAGCTGCCTTTTGAGCTGCCGCCGACCAGAGAATCGGTTACCTGCTGCGCCAGCTGAACGGAAGAAGCAATCAGAAAACCGATCATCAGCAGGCACATGAACGGAATGCTGAATTCTTTGAAATCTTTATCCGTGCCATTTTCAAAAATGTCGGCATTGTCGATGATAATTTGCTCCAAAGCCAGCATGGCAATTGCAATCATAATTGCCATAAACATCATAAATGCGGCAGAATTCAAAATGGTGACAAAGCCTTGCGACAGCCATTTTTTAGTTGGTCCGAAAGGATATCCCATAATCAAAATCGGCAGCATAACCACCATAATCGTGAATCTGAAAATAGTGTCAACCAGATAAAAAACAAATCCGAGTTTGACGAAAGTAAAGCAGGCGATAATCATCAATCCGATAACCGTGGCCATAAAACCCGGAGCTTTCAAAACCTTATAAGCCATTGCCAGTCCCAGATTCATCCGGTCATTCATGGCACAGACCATGCATTTCATCATCTCTTTCGGCGATTCGGGGAAACCGCTCAAATCGGCATTGGCAACAGCGTCGGACAATTTGCAGATAATGGATTTGCCTGCGGTAAAATTAAATCCGAAAACTTTTATGGAATTGGCCTTGCTGTCGCTGAGCGAGGCGTGAGCCAGCAATTCGCTTGAAAATTCCAGAAACGCGTTATAAACCGGAAAAATAATGTCATTCATGAAGAACAGCAGCTGCTGTGGAGATGATGCCACATAACCGCAGGCAAAACAAAGGAAGAATTTTCGGGCAATTTCGGTCCAGGTCTCTCCGATGTTTTCTTCGGTAAACGAACTGACATGTTTCAGCAGGCGGATAGAAAGCCAAACCGCAAAGGCAACCATCATGAAAGTCAGGGCGCCGGAAGTAATCTTGTTATAGGTTCCCATCGCCACTTTGCCCATGTTGTCATAAAGCAGTTCAATGATAGTATCCTGCCAGCATGTTGCCTGATCTTGTGCGATGCTCTGTTCATTAACGTCCCCTTTTACGGCTGCCCGCGATGTATCCGGGTTTTTATCGTCACTGGCACAGGCGGTAAGCATGAACATAGAGACTGCAACCACCAGCAGCAGTTTCAAAACTCGTCCTATGTCAATACTTTTCCACATTGTCGTTACTCTGTTATAAAATAATTATTTTTTCGGGTTGCGTTTTTTCATTTCGTCTTGAACATATTGGTTCTTGTAACGCTCATTCTCCTGTTTTATGGCATCCAGCTCGCTTTGGGCCTTTTGAGTGTCGGCTTTAGCCTTGTTATAGGCGGCTTCGGCTTTGACGGCCTCTTCAAACTGAGCGTTTGCCAGGTTTTCAAAGTTCTTTTTCTGAGCCGGGTCAGAGGCGGACTGAGCCTTTTTCAGGTAGTCATCGGCTCTGCGGTTATGATAATTCATTTTACCCTGAGCTTCGTTTTCCGCTTTTTTGTTGCGGGCAACTTCTGCCGTCTGGTTTTGAATCATCTGCCGGCCGGCTCTGCCGTTGGCGGTGTTGTTGTAATCGCTTTCCAGCTGCTGTCTCATTTGCTCGGGCGTCTGTTGCGGCGTCTGAGTCTGCTGTGTATCCGCCTGATTTCCGTGCGATGTTCCGCCTTGAGCGGCACCGCCTTGCGGGGTTGACGGATTCGTCGGTGTTTGCGGCGAAGGTGTTGCCGGTTGCTGCGACCGCGGTCCGGCCTGCTGCATCTTCTTGATTTGATTCTGAGCAGTCGGATTCGGTGCACCCGGTGTGGCAGGTCTTGTCTGCGTTTGCGGAGTTTGTCCGTCCGTGCTGCTTTGCTGTTGTTGCTGATCGCCCATCTGTGAACGTCTGGCCTGTTTGTTGCCGGCAGCGCCGCTGCGGCGTCCTAAGCCGACAGCACCCCAAACTTTATCTTTCGCCCAATCTCTGCCTTTGTTGACAACATTGGTAAGCCCGGTTTTATCACTGACGGCTTTAGCCGCGCCGAGACCTGTCTTAAGGGTTCCCTGAACGCCTTTTGTCGCAGCACCATAAGCCAGACCGCCGATGTTGGCACCAATTTTCGGTCCGCCGCCGCCGGCCATGGTTCCGGCCAAATCAGAAGCTTGTCCGGTCAGTTTAAAGGCAAACAGACAGCAGGCAACCAAGACCAGGAAGCCGGCAAAGCCGATATCCAGTAATTCTTTGAGTTCTTGAACGTTATTACCGTTCAAGGCTTTCATAATGGCATCAAACCCGCCTTTGGAACCGGTTAATCCCTGTCCCAGCAATTCAACGTTGATACTGACGACCAATCCCATGAAAACATAAACGAAGAATGTGTTCATAAAGATACCCCAGCCTTTGCTCGTATAGTTGCGGGTTGCCTTAAACGGCCAGCAGGCGATCAGGAACGGCATCAAAGCGCCGATAATACCCAGCTGAATTGTCGCATCAATCAGATAGAAAGCAAAAGCCAAAGAGATAATCCAGCCCATGACCCAAATGGCAAATCCTTGGAACATCATACCGAAATCCCACAAAACATTGCGGACCGGTCCGATACTCTCTTTACCGGCATTGCGGGCAACGCACATTAAAGACGAACCGACGCTCTGCGGAACGGCCACTTCGGCTTGTACGGCTCTGATAAAGCAATCCAGATTGGTGTAAAGATATGCCGGCATAACCCCGTTTGACACGTTCTGAAGCGTTTTTGAAACGTCACAGGCTGCCAGATAGCTGTCGTTTTTAGCAAACAGCAGACTTGAACCGAATTCAAAGCCGGCTTTAAGTACGGGGCCCACAATGTAGCCGTAAACAATATTGGCGTTTTTTAACATATAATAAGCTACCAGAACCTTAAACATATTGACCAGCAGCTCGGTTACGAATTTGGGTGCATCCTGCTTGGTAAACGAACTGACGTTTTTCAAAACCATAAAAGCAATCACAATGGCAAAACCAATCAGCATCACATTGGCCAGCGGCCCGGCCAGCTTGTCATAAGCTTTGGTGGACATACTTTGTGCCGCATTGAAAATCGTTTTAAATAGCGGGCAGTAAATACAGCTTCTGGATTCTGCCAGCTTGGCCGGCAACGGCACACAACCGCGGGTAACGCCGGTAATGGACTGGAATTTGTCGCCCTCCATTATGAAATAATATTCAGCAAGGATAGTGGGTTTGCCATCTTTGGTTTTACCCATGATCGTATATTTATAAAGAGATTGCCCGGCCTTAATGGTTGTCTGCATGCTGTTAAGTTCTTCGACTTTCTGATCAAGTTGCTGTGCTGTAGAAAGTGCAGATTCGCCAAGTTTATGAAGTTGTTGAGCAACGGCATTGTATTCTTGGACGACACTGAGGGCCTTTTGCAGGGCTTGTTTCTGTTTCTCGTCTTTCGCTTCCACATTAGTAATACTGGAAGCATCAATAGTTTTCGTATTGGAAATCAGCTGCTGTGTGGACCATGTATAGCTGCCGTTAATCAAGCGTCTCAGCGAATCCGGATCTTCGGCATAGTGTTCTGCCGCTATGGCTCCTACCGCCGTAGCTACACCGACGATAACCAATCCCACGCCCCCGGTGCCGATTGCCAGACCGACTGTACCGATAATGGCAAGGGCGCCGCCGATAATTGCCGTCTTTTCAAAACCATTTAGTTCTTTTTCCACTTCTCCAACTTTTTTTTGTAATTCTTCAATCTGTTTCTGATAATTTTCAATCCCTTCCATATTTTCTTTGTATGTCTTTTGGAGACCTTTAATCTCAGAAAGCAGTTTACTGCGGATTTTGGCTAATTCTTCATTTTCTAATTTTTTTGCACCAGTGCTGTTATCGTCAGGTGCCATCAAGCGATTGATTATTTCATTAACATCTTTGCTGACAGCTTCGTTTTCAGCAAAAGCATTGCCCGGAGCAGACAGCATCCAGGTTCCGAGCACTAACAGGGAGGTATATTTTATAAACTTATTTATTGTCATCGTCGTCTCCTCCGGCAAAAGGATTGCCCAGAACTTTTATTGCAATAATAAATACAACCGCCACCAGAGCTAATGCGCCCCAAAAGGCATAACGAGAGGTAAACCAGCCGAAGAAGTCAATATAATAGGCTCCTATAATGGCCATAAAGATGATTATGTTTACCAGTATTGCTCTCATCATATCCTCGGTTTTTTAAAGCTTCTGCTTCATGCTATCTCTATTCTAGCATATAAAAGTAAAAAAATTTGTTACAGTTTTTTGATTTTTTCGCCATGTTTCAGAACTTGCCCTGATTCAAAAATTTGACGCATCTGCGAACAACTTCTTCATTTTTAAAAGGATTAAAAAACGTATTTTTTATCGTAATTGTTTGTTTGACGCCTTTTAGTTCGGCATCTTCGCCGCTTCCCAGCATTTGCCGCCATTTTTCGGGCAGCAGGAACAGGATTCGTTTCCACACCGGCACGCAATTGATAATGCCGACTTGCTGCGGATTCTCAAACGGCGGAAGGCGTTTGGCCGCTTCCGGCGTAACATCTTTCAGAATCGGTCCCAGAACCCGTTGAAAAAGCCGGTATTTGTCCAACAGCTTAAACAGAGTGCTTCCCTGATTCGGAGGGCTGACCTCTACAATCCGGTTGAGCTTTATTTTGTGCCGCCACGGCGAATCAAACGAAAGCAATTTCCTTAAAATGACGCCGCCGATACCGTTTGTTACAAAAGAAACTTCCTGTACGTCTTCCAGATGATTCATAAAAAAGTCAAGCTGGCGAATGTGTCCGTCGATTCTCTTGCGGGTAGAAGGATAGTTGATTGCCGCGGCCATATAGCCGTTTTTCAGCGCCTCTCGCCACAAAGGCTTGAAGATGTTTTTGCTTTCGCCGAGCCCGTGCAGCATAATAACCATATGTCCCTTCTGCCGCGAAAGCTGGAAGACTTCAATATATTTAAGAAAAGCACGCCGGCAGTTCTCAAAACGGCCTTCCGCGCGCCGAATGTCCCAGTTATCCAGGAGCCGGTATTGTTTCGTCTTATAATTTCTCTGGATTCGCCACTTTTGATAAAAAAAGACGTCTTCCCAGAATTGGCTGCCGCCCAGAGTAAAAAAGTCGAATCGCATCGGTTAAGACTCCTGAATCAGTTCTTTTGTGTAACGCCGGTGTCATTCGGAATTGCCGTGATTGTCACCAGCGATTCGTCGCTGCCCAGCCGCTCAATCAGAATTTGAATTGCCCTGCGGTCGCGCAAGTAAGTCATATGGCTGATTTTTGCGCGCACAACCGCCACTTCCGACCAACGCAGCTTCGGCATTTCGGAAACGTAGAAATCATAAATGCTGTTGGCTGAAAAAGGAGTCGAAAAAATCAAACTGCCGCTCCAGTTCTGCCCGCTGCCCAGAGTTCTGGTCTCACCCATATCTATATAAGAGGGTTCCGGAAACGGAACATCGGGAAAACTTGCAAACGCCGGCGGAACTTCGGAACCGTCGACTCCTTTTAATATCGGCTTCTCCTGATTCCCGCAAGCCGAAAGGATTACAACTAAAGTTAGAGCTAAGATACTGTTTTTTAACATAAATGCTACCTTGTTATCTTTTTCTGTTATGCTATATTGAACCTATAGTAAGGCGATAAGGTTAAAAAAAAGGAAACAAACCCTCGTTTTCCTTTCAAAAAACATGCACAAAAAATTATCCTCTAATCAATGAGTTAGAAAAAATGTGAAAAAAAATCAAATTTTTTTGCTTTTTTGTGTTGACATCTTGCTTGGGTTGTCCTATAAACCACTTCGCCGACACGGTAACGGTGCTTCACTTAAAACACCAACCAAATGGCAGTTATAGAACAGAGTGAATAAGAAGAAAAAAAGAGGATACGCAGACGGTATTTAATATTGAGAAAATATGAATAAAGTCTG
>OMCH01000310.1_pt1 | contig 26283 bp, 19 predicted proteins | sample 1674341 | NCBI WGS metagenome assembly OMCH01 (sample SAMEA103958164, study PRJEB25191) | human gut metagenome | biome: human-associated habitat [ENVO:00009003]; feature: intestine environment [ENVO:2100002]; material: feces | place: Germany | collected 2013/2015
ATGAAACCGGTGCACGCATTCCCGGTGAAGATATGATTCTAAAGCTTGCTGATGCATTGCACTGCAATTACAAAGCAATCTCTGATTATAGCCTTGGTGCTGCTGAAGATATCATTGAAACACTTTTCTGGCTTGAAGAAAGTGCCTCATCACTTCCTGCCCGTGGAAAAGGTACAAGATTCCCAGAGTACACAGCTCCCGGCAACCTGATTCATCTGACTGCAATGACACCTGCAAAATCTTCCGAGGCTGCCAGACCAACTTACAACGAAGATGATTATGACAGTACAGGCTCACCTGTCGCATTAACTTTTGAATATGGATTGGTAAATGATTTCCTTTCGGAATGGTGTGAAATGAAAACGAAATTAAATAGTGGAGAGATTTCTCCTAATGAATATTTTGAGTGGAAAATAACATGGCCTCAAGCGTAAATGAAACTATTCCTGCACAGCTCACTTTAGTACCAAAATAGTACCACAAGGCAAAAAACAAGCTCGCAAATGCCCATTTTACTAGGCTTTGCGAGCTTTTGAAAATTATTCAAACTCAATAGTTCCTGGTGGCTTACTGGTCAAATCATAGAATACTCTATTGACTCCCTTTACCTCATTTATAATTCTGCTCATCACTGTCTGAAGTACCTCAAACGGTATCTCGGCTGCTTCGGCTGTCATGAAGTCCACGGTGCGGACTGCACGGACTGCAACGGCATAATCATATGTTCTCTCATCACCCATGACACCTACTGAACGCATGTTGGTAAGGGCTGCAAAGTACTGGTTTGGCATCCATGATGGTTCCTCGCCGTGGGCCTCTTTGTACTCTTTTGCTGCCTTTTCCACTTCGCTTCTGTAAATCCAGTCTGCATCCTGGACAATGCGTACCTTTTCGGCTGTTACTTCGCCGATGATACGGATTCCAAGGCCTGGGCCTGGGAATGGCTGACGGAATACGAGATAGTCAGGTAATCCAAGCTCCAGTCCGACCTTGCGTACCTCGTCCTTGAAGAGGTTTCTGAGTGGCTCCACGATATCCTTGAAATCGACATGCTCCGGGAGACCTCCTACGTTGTGGTGTGATTTGATGACTGCAGATTCTCCGCCGAGTCCACTCTCCACTACGTCCGGATAGATGGTTCCCTGCGCAAGGAAGTCAACCTTTCCGATTTTCTTGGCTTCTTCCTCGAATACACGGATGAATTCCTCACCGATGATTTTACGCTTGCGCTCAGGCTCTGTGACGCCTGCAAGTTTGCTGTAGTAGCGCTTCTGTGCGTTGACGCGGACAAAGTTGATGTCGAACGAACCGCCTTTGCCGAATACGCCCTCTACCTCATCGCCCTCGTTCTTGCGGAGAAGTCCGTGGTCTACGAATACGCAGGTGAGCTGCTTGCCGATTGCCTTGGCAAGGAGTGCTGCGAGTACTGATGAGTCTACTCCACCCGAAAGTGCAAGGAGCACTTTGCCGTCACCGACCTGCTCTCTGATTTCTTCGATTGTGTTTTTGACGAATGAATCCATCTTCCATTTGCCTGCACATCCACATACGCCACGGACGAAATTGTAAATCATCTGTGTTCCGTTCTTGGTGTGAAGTACCTCCGGATGGAACTGTACTGCATATAATTTCTTCTCAACATTCTGTGTTGCGGCTATTGGACAGTCTGCAGTGTGCGCAACTACCTCAAAGCCCGGTGCAGCCTCTGCAATTCTGTCGAAATGACTCATCCAGCATACTGATTCTGATGGCAGATCCTTGAACATCACGCCGTTTGCAGAATATGTGATTTCTGTCTTTCCATACTCTCCAACCTCAGGTGTGATTACCTTTCCGCCTAATTTATGCATCATAAGCTGTGCACCGTAGCAGATGCCAAGCACCGGTATTCCCAGCTCAAACAGCTCTTTCCGGTATGATGGAGAATTCTCTTCATAACAGCTGTTTGGACCTCCTGTAAGGATGATGCCCTTTGGATTCATTTCTTTGATTTTCTCAATGTCTATTTTGTATGAGTAAATCTCACAGTACACGTTGCACTCGCGGACACGGCGCGCAACAAGCTGATTGTACTGACCACCAAAGTCTATGACTATGACCTTTTCCTGATCCATGTTTTCCTCCTAATTGTTTATTCGCTATGCTGCTGTTTTACAATCTTTGAAACGTCACGTAATTGCTGTTTGTCACACTGTGGTGTAAACCATAACAAAAACATAACATATGTTATCTGCTGCCATCTCATTGATTACGTAAAAGCAACATGTTTTCTTATGTCATTATAGATTACGGAGTGCTTATCTGCAAGCGATTTTGTTAAATTTATGTTTTGATTTTATGTGCAATTACGTTATAATGAGTTATAAACACTTTTATAAGCTGGGAGGTTTCATCATGAGTTTTAAAATAATCACTATAAGCCGAGAGTTTGGCAGTGGCGGTCGCTTTATCGGCGAGCAGATTGCTCAAAAATGCGGCATTGAGTTTTACGATAAAAAAATAATTGAGCATGTGGCAAAAGAGCTCGGTATCTCTGAGCAGATTGTCGCAAACCAGGGCGAATATGCACCTGCCGGAAGTATTTTTTCATATGCATTTGTGGGGCGCGACATAACAGGAGTTTCTCTTTCCGACCAGATTTTCAATATTCAGCAGAAGCTCATCAAGGATATTGCGCAAAAAGAGCCATGCGTTATTGTGGGACGTTGCGCAGACTACATTCTTTCTGACAGGGATGATGTGCTGAATGTTTTTATAGAGGCAAACACTCCTGAGAAGGCTGCAAGAATAAAAAAGCTCTACCATAAGAGCGATGACGAGGTCAAAAAGCTGCTAAAGGATGTCGATAAGAAGCGCTCGGTAAATTACCGCTACTTTACCGACAAGGAGTGGGGCAACAGAAAAAATTATGACCTGGTGCTAAACAGCTCTGTGCTTGGATATGATAAATGTATTGAGCTCATCGCATCCGCATACGCTTAATACACTTAATATATTTAATGAGCTTAATATGATCAGGCAGCGCAACTTTTGCACCAATGCAATACGGAAAATTGATATTATTATTACTATTAAAAAACCGTTTTCTTATTTTTTTTATTACGAAAAACGTAAATAGAATTACAACCTGTGTGTAATATTAAAAATACTCCCGCATAAACTGTAACAACAGAATATGCAGGAGTATTTTTTGAAATCATATATTGAGACAAGGGCGGTGGAAATCGCCAACTACATAGTTGAAAACAATGCCACGGTGCGTCAGGCTGCAAAGCAGTTTGGCATCAGTAAATCCACTGTGCACAAGGATATCACGGATGCTGACAGGCTGCTTCGCATAGACCCGGAGCTTGCCGCAAAAGCGCGTCACATTCTCGATATCAACAAGTCAGAGCGCCATATCCGCGGCGGACTTGCCACCAGAGAGAAGTATCTGCATCTGCCTCATGTGCATGCCGGCTGAGTGTATATTACCTCCGGATATTTTCATGTTCCTGATGTTTACTGTGTCACATGACTTGTGAGCACACCGTACAGCCACTTGCCCTCATCACTTAGATCCTCATAGGTAAAGCCGCTTGTCTTATCGCAGGCAGGTGTTAGAAGCGCTGATTTTTCGTCCTTATTGGACAGATTCCAGCACACATAGCTGATGCCGTAGCTGTCAAGCAGGCTGATCCAGCTGTTTGCGGAATCTATGTCCACCTGACCGTTTCCGTCGGCGCTGCAGATGCCAAACTCTGATACAAATATCGGCAGTCCGGCGTCTGCCGCCGATTTTAGCTTGTTTTGCAAGTCCTCCTTGTGGGTTGCGGCATAGAAATGCAGTGTATACATGATATTATCATAGCCTGTGACAGGGTCCTTGACTGCCTCATCCACATCCTGGCTCCAGTTAGGTGTGCCTATCAGTATGACTGCATCCTTGTCGTAGCTTCTGATTGACGGAATGACCTCGCTGGCATAAAACTTCACATCTCCCCAGGTCGCACCTTTGCACGGCTCATTGCAAATCTCGTAAATCACGTTGTTGTATGAGGCATACTGCTGTGCCATTTTGGCAAAAAATGTCTTTGCCACATCACTGTAGCGGTTTGGATTGCCCTCGTTTAGCACATGCCAGTCTATGATGACATACATGTCGTTGTTTAGTGCGTACTGCACGCCGTTTTGCACAAGTGTCTCAAGCTGCTGCCTGTCACCATCTGTGCAGTAGCCACCGCTTTCGTAGGTGTACATGGCGAGCCTCACCACGTTTGCTCCAAAGCTTTTCAGCGTGGCAAAGCAATCATTGGTCACATACTGTGGATACCACGCAAGACCGTGTGTGCTGACTCCGCGAAGCTGCACCTCGTTGTTATTTTGATCAACGAGCTTGCTGCCCTCCACATGCAGCTTACCGTTTACTGACGGACAAGCAAGAACTGAGCTCTCCTGTCCGTTTTCTGTGGTGAGCTGCTCTGTGTCAGCCACATTCTGATTTTCTGTACTGTTTTCTGTACTGCTTTGCGTACTGTCCTCAGTATTATTTTCTGCAGAATTCACCGACTCAGTGGCTTTCTCATCCGTCTGTGATTCTGTCTCCTTGTTGCCCTTGTTACCACATCCTGTAAAAATCCCAAGCACCAGCACTGCAGCCAATACCAATGCTATATATTTCTTCATATTGTTATGCTGTCTGACTGATTACTGAATTGATGTAACCTTGTAGTCCTCAGCCTCTACGGTCTCCTTTAATTTCTCATCGGAAATGTCAGAGCTTAATGTCACTACTGCAGTTCCGCTCTCATGGCTTACTGCTGCCTCACTAACTGCATCAAGCGCCTCGAGTGCCTTCTTTACTCTTGCCTCGCAGTGGCCGCACATCATTCCTTCGATATTCATTGTCTTTGTCATTGATTTTTCCTCACTTTCATTTGGTTTATCTGTTTTGTTTTTTCTATCTGGTGTTGCTTTTCTGTCATGCTTAGGATCATACACCCTACACAGATTCAGCCGCAGGGCATTGGTAACAACGCAGAAGCTCGACAGGCTCATCGCCGCCGCTCCAAACATCGGATTGAGCTTCCATCCTAATAAAGGATACCACAAACCGGCCGCAAGTGGAATACCTATTACATTATAGAAAAATGCCCAGAACAGGTTTTCGTGTATATTTGTCAATGTAGCACGGCTTAACCGCACGGCTGCCGGTACATCTATCAGGCGGCTCTTCATCAGGACAACATCCGCTGCATCTATTGCCACATCACTTCCCGCGCCGATTGCAATTCCCATATCCGCACGTGTGAGCGCCGGTGCATCATTGATTCCGTCACCAACCATGGCTACCCTGCCCTGTTTTTTTAGCTTCCTTATGACAGCCTCCTTACCATCCGGAAGCACACCTGCGATGACTTCATCCACTCCCGCCTGCTTTCCAATGGCATTGGCAGTCTGCTCGTTGTCACCGGTGAGCATAACAACTCTGATACCCATATTTTTAAGCTGTCTGACAGCTTCCGGACTGTCCTCCTTTATTGTATCTGCAACGGCTATGATACCGCAAAGCCTGTCATCCGCGGCAAAGAACAGAGGAGTTTTTCCTTCCTTTGAAAATTCGACAGCTTTCGCGCGCATATCATCTGACACTTTTACAAATTTGCTGACAAAAGCAAGATTTCCTGCTTTTATCATTTTGCCTGCAAGTATTGCAGTCAGACCATTTCCTACAACAGCGCTAAAATCCGTCACCTCTGCAACAGCGATTTCATCCGTTTTAGCGCGCTCCATAATGGCTTTTGCAAGCGGATGCTCGCTCTTGGCCTCGACTGATGCGGCTATTGCAAGAAGCGCTCCGGCATGATTGCCGGTTTCCTCAAAAAATGTCTCATCCGGCACGATATCCGTCACCTTCGGCTCACCGCTTGTTATGGTGCCTGTCTTATCAAGCGCCACAATCTGTGTGCGGCCTGTTGCCTCAAGGCTTGCCGCTGTCTTGAAGAGTATACCGCTCTTTGCGCCCTTGCCATTTCCTACCATTATCGCAACAGGAGTTGCCAGTCCAAGTGCACACGGACAGCTTATCACGAGCACCGAAATGCCTCTGGCAAGCGCAAAGCCCACGGTCTCATCGGCTATAAGCCATGCTATTATTGTAATGATTGCAATTGTAATAACCGCCGGCACAAATACTCCCGATACCCTGTCAGCGATTTTTGCAATAGGAGCCTTTGTCGCTGCGGCATCAGACACCATCTGTATAATCTGTGAGAGTGTGGTGTCTTCGCCTACTCTGGTTGCGCGGCATTTTATAAAGCCTGACTGGTTCACTGTGGCAGCGCTTACTGCATCTTTCGGCTGCTTATCCACAGGGATGCTCTCTCCTGTGAGTGCCGATTCGTTGACAGCGGTTGTTCCCTCTATTATTTCACCGTCCACAGGGATATTTTCCCCCGGTCTGACCACGAAAATATCGCCCTTTTTCACTGCATCCACAGAAATTTCCTGCTCCACGCCATCCCTTACAACGGTTGCTGTCTTTGGGGCAAGTTGCATCAGGCTCTTTAAAGCGTCTGTTGTTTTGCCCTTTGAGTGCGCTTCAAGCATTTTTCCGACAGTAATCAGTGCCAAAATCATGGCTGCGGATTCAAAATAAAACTCATGCATATATGACATGACCGCATCCATATCGCCATTCACCTGCGCAGCTGTCATGGCAAAAAGTGCATACACGCTGTATCCAAACGATGCTGCAGATCCAAGCGCAACAAGCGTATCCATGTTGGGAGCGCCGTGAATCAATCCCTTAAAGCCACTGATAAAAAACTTCTGGTTTATGACCATTACCGCCACTGTAAGCAGAAGCTGCAAAAGCCCCATAGCCACATGGTTTCCATTGAAAAACTTAGGCAACGGCCAGCCCCACATCATATGTCCCATGGAAAAATACATGAGAACAACTAAGAATATGAGCGATGCTATAAGCCTGTTGCGTAGCTTCGGTGTCTCCCTGTCTACAAGCGCATCCTGCGCTGCCTTTAGCTGCTCTAAGCTGTTATTCGCTTTGTCATTTTCTGATTCTGTTGCTGTGCCTTTGGGACTCGCTCCATAGCCCGCCTGCTCTACTGCCTCCACTATCTGCGCATCTGTCGCGCTTCCCTCGACTCCCATCGAGTTGGTCAAAAGGCTGACAGAGCAGCTCGTCACACCATCAACCTTAGAGACAGCCTTTTCCACTCTGGCAGAGCATGCCGCACAGCTCATTCCTGTAACTGTATATTGCTTCATACTGTCTGTATTTCCTTCTTTCTACTATTCGAATCTAACTATTCAGAAGCCTTTTCTAAAATCTCTCAATTCCTGTCACCTTGAAATCCAGTCTTTCTATGGCAAATGTGATTTCCTCATCGCTTAGCTCTCTGGTTGCCTCAACATGTGCCACTCCATGCTTTAAATCCACATCTGCCGATACTCCGCTCATCTTCTGAAGCGAGCGTGTGACTGAGTTCTTGCAGTTCATGCAGTGCATTCCGTCTATGTGCACATCTGCTCTCGTGACTATCTCTCCTGTAAGCTGTACTGTGGCTTCCTCGTCCTCCTTCATGGCTCCACCGCCACAGCAGGCGCCCTCGCCCTTTGAATGCTTAATAGTCTCCTTTAAGCCCACAATCACCAGTGCGGCAATTATTGCTATTATTAATATTGTGATTATTGTACTCATTTTTATACCTGCCTTCTTATAATACTACTTCATAAGCTTCTGCAGTGTGTTCAAAAGCTCATCTATTGTCTCATCCTTGCCGGCTCTTATGTCATCTGCCACACACGTCTTTATATGATTGGCCAAAAGGACTTTATTGAAGCTGTTGAGCGCAGCATTTGCGGCCGCCACCTGTGTGATAATGTCAGGGCAGTAGCAATCCTCATCCAGCATACGCTTGATTCCACGGATCTGCCCCTCTATACGGCTAAGTCTGTTGATGAGATCCTTATATTCCTGCTCTGACCGCTCTTTTTTGCGGTTGCAGCAACAGCATTTGGTTTCTTTTTCTGTCATGGGTACCTCCATTTGTTCTTTGTTCCGCATTATGCATTTGTTTCACGCGTCTAACCATACCCCTTATGGGTATCCGTCTTCAAGAGTATTATATACCCCGGTGGGGTATATTGCAAGGGCAGATTTCCTTATTGAGAAATTTTCATGTTATACCATACTTTTATAATAAAAGCATGCAAGCTGTGTCCTGTCCCTCAGCTGCAGCTTTTCAAGTATGACACTGATATAGTTTCGTACGGTTCCCTCACTCAGATACAGCTCATCCGCTATTTCCTTGTTGTTTAGTCCTTCTGCAACCAGCTCTATGATTGAAAGCTCCTTGCCGCTTATATCATAGCTCTTCATTGCGTCAATGAACCGGGCCTGACCGGTGCCTGATGAAGCTTTACCATCAGCTCCGAACAGGTGTGGTATCCTGTCCATTATCTGTGTTCCAAACACTGTCTGTCCGTTGTTTACAGCTCTAAGTGCCGGGGCAATACTCTCAAAGGCCTGTTTTAGTATATAGCCCTTCGCCCCCAGCGAGATTGCTTTTACAATGTATTCATCATCCGAAAATGTGGTCAGAAGAAGTATTTTGGAATCCGGATATTTTCCGAGTATTTTTTCTGCTGCTTCAAGACCTGTCATGCCCTGCATCCTTATATCCATGAGCATCACATCGGGCATATGCTCCTCGTACAGCTTTACCGCCTGCTGCCCGCTGTCTCCAACCGCAGACACCTCTATGTCATCCTGTGCGCTCAGTATTGTATTCAGCGAAAGTGATACGAGATTATCATCATCTATTATTACTATTTTCATGTCCTGTTCCTTTCTTCTTCATGAGCGTCACAAATATCATGAAACCATCGTCTGCCTTTATACGCATGGTTCCTCCTATCGCTGCAACACGCTCCTTTATATTTTTTATGCCTATTCCATCTCCTGTTTCTCCCGTAAGGCTTCTTTCGTCAGCCGATGTGCCGTTGTCCATTATCTCAAGCTGGTAAAAGGCGGGATGCTCTCTGACTATTATCCTGATTTCATCGCCGTTACTGTGCTTAACTGCGTTGTTTACCGCTTCCTTTGCAATTGCAATAAAAGCATACTTGACATCTCTGGGCACATCATCCTCACAGTCGTATTCGAGTGAAAATGCAAATGCACTGTCTGTAGGCTTAAGCTTCGCAAGCGCCTGACGCAAATCGACCGATTCATCGTACAAATCATGAACACTTTTTCTCATGCTGTCCATTGCCGTATCGAGTGTACTCTTTAGGTCTGCGATAGGCGCTTTAAGCTTTTCATCAGTATTTATCACACCGATTGCTCCCACCTGCAAAATAGAGCGCGTAATCATGTGACCCACGTTGTCGTGTATCTCCCTTGCGATACGGTTTCTCTCCTTTAGCGTGGCATTGTATATCTGCGCATTCTGCTTCTCGATAAGCTGGTGATTCATCTGCTCCATAAGCATGTCGTGCTCCATGGACGCATCTCTCATGCTGTGCATCTTCATCTGATACCCCAAAAGCAGCTCTGTGAAATACGAAAGCATTACCGCAAAAGCCATGAGAAGTACAACCTCCAGGATATAAAAAATCCCGGGTGCTATATGTTTTATCTTTAAAATACAGTCCACCGATACAACTATCCCCACTAAGGCTGCAGCCATCCTCGATGCCGTGTATTTTCTCTTTCTGAATACCATCGCTGCATACGGCAGCATAAAAAATGATGGTGCAAAAAATACTCCGGACAGAATATAAACCGCCAGAATCAAATCAAAAGCCCGGTCTGCCGTTTTGCTCTCCTTAGCAGGACTCATCTGCGGCACATCCTGCATGTCTATAAATGTACACACGATTATTCCTGTAAGTATGCACGCTATCATGACGTAATCGACCTGAAGGGATACCACCATAAGCATCACGCATGATAGAACTATTAAAAACTGACTACATATCTTATACATCAAAAGCCTCCATTTCCGTAAAATAAGCTTACAACAAATTCCATCAAACGTCACTATGACAAATGTCATTTTTTACACAACAATGCCTCATCCAAACATAAATACGAATGTGACATTTGACACTTACTTTCCAGCACGCCATATAGTAATCTGTTATTGAGCCAAATATCAGGCTTGCAACCAAAAATACAACATTATGGAGGCAATTCAATGGATATAACCAAAAATGCGATAGAAGTAACCAACCTTGTAAAACGCTACAAGGAGCTTGTGGCACTCGACCATTTCAATCTGACCGTTAAAACCGGCGAGATTTTCGGATTGCTCGGACCAAACGGCTCCGGAAAGACCACCACTATAAACTGCATACTTTCCCTGCTCACATACGATAAGGGAGATATAAAGGTATTCGGGCAGGAAATGTACTCAAACAGCTACGATATCAAACGCGAAATCGGCGTAGTCATGCAGAATGTGGCCGTGTACGACGAGCTGACTGTATATGAAAATATCGACTATTTCTGCGGTCTTTACGTGAGTGACAAAAAGCTCCGCGAAAAATATGTAAAGGAAGCAATGGATTTCGTGGACATAGCGGATTACAGCAAATTTCTGCCAAAGAAGCTCTCAGGCGGACTTTTGAGACGACTCAACATCGCGTGTGGCATAGCACACAAACCAAAGCTCATCTTCTTCGATGAACCGACCGTGGCTGTCGACCCTCAAAGCAGAAACAAGATTCTGGAGGGCATCAAAAAACTAAACCGTGATGGTGCGACAATCATCTACACCTCACACTACATGGAGGAGGTTGAACAGCTCTGCGACCGCATACTCATCATGGACAAGGGCAAGGCTCTCGCACTCGGCACAAAGGACGAGCTAAAGCGCATGATCAAAAATACAGAGACCATAAACGTAGAAATCGCAGACCTGTCAGAAGCACAGCTTGACGCATTAAAGCAGCTGCACAATGCATATCAGGTCAGCTTTGAAAACGGACAGCTTCGGATTTATTTCAGTGGCGGACGCCACAATATAATCCATGTGCTTGATTATCTAGAGCAGAATAATCTGTCCTTCGGTCAGGTGTACACGCAGCTTCCGACTCTTAACGACGTATTCTTAGAGATTACCGGAAAGGAGCTTAGGGATTGATGAATGGACTAAAATTATTTTTTCACAACGCAAAATACACCATGCTAAGCATGTTCCGCCTGAAAGTCACGCTGTTTTGGACACTTGCATTTCCACTGTTGCTCGCCACCTTTATGTATATGGCATTCGGAAATCTGTTTGAAAAGGATGAAATGTTCAAGACAATAAATGTGGCAGTGGTTGAATCTAAAAACGATGACACTCTGATGAGCGTGCTTGAGTCTCTCGATGTAAACCATACTGATTCCGTCAGTAAATCAGACGACAAGTCCGATAGCACAAATTCATTTTCAGACCTCATAAACATGAAGCTAATGGATAGCTCAGCAGCCAAAAAAGCACTAAATAACAAAAAAGTGACAGGCATTATTTACACAGAGGATGCTTCTTTAGTCGTGGAGGAAAACTCATACAATGCCACAATCCTTGAATCCATCCTGACACAGTACAAACAGCAAAAGGACGTATTTACAAACATAGCAAAGACTAATCCGGCTGCGCTTGAGACTGCAATTGCCGGGCTTTCTGAAACCGCATCAGAGTATAAAGAGATTTCACTTTCATCGGGAAATCAGGATGAATACACCAATTACTTTTACGCTGTTTTTGCGATGAGCTGCCTGTTCGCCTCATTTTCAGCCGTAAGCTCCACCTGCAGGCTGTTAGCTGATACAAGCCCTCTCGGCATGCGAAAAAGCCTTGTGCCGGCATGCAAAAACACCCTTATCTTTTCAGAGTATATCTCACTCTTAAGCATCCATTTTGCTGTTGAGCTCATAGCACTTGCCTACATGACTCTTCTTGGCGTGGATTTTGGAAATAAATATCCGGCAATCATCCTGACACTGTTTTTCGGCTGCATGATCGGACTTTCAATCGGAGTTATAATCGGTGCCATTCCTAAGCTCACAGAGGGCAGCAAAATCGGTATCTCTGTCGGAATCGGCATGGTGCTTTCCGTGCTTGCGGATTTATGTGCCAACGGTATAAAGGATATGGTCGAGCACAAGCTTCCTATTGCCAACCGCCTCAACCCAGCCTGTCTCATATCCGACTGCTTTTACTCGCTCAACGTATATGACAGCTACGACAGATTTTTCAGAAATATATCAATAATGGCAGTTGAATCAGTGATTCTTTTAATCATTGCCTTTGCACTGCTTCGGAGGGAAAAATATGCAAGTATTTAAATCATATTTCAAAATACTCAACAGACATATGGGCCAGATGATTATGTACCTGTCCATATTCATAGGTATCATGGTCGTTCTCACTGCGACACGCACAAACAAGGCTGAAGGTGATTATGAGGCTGCCAAGCCCAAATTTGCGGTATTTGACTACGACAAATCATCAGAAAGCAAAGCTCTGACAGAATATCTTAAAAAGACATGCATCAAAAAAAATATCAAAAATGACAAAAAGGAAACTATGCAGGATGAGCTTTTTGCCAGAAATGTAAACTGTATTCTCATCATAAAAGAAGGCTTTAGTCTCGATGTCGTGACCATACCCTGTACACAGGCAGCGACCACCTTTGAGTCTGCCATAAACAGCTTTACGAAAACGTACAATACCTACATCGCTTCCGGCTACTCTGAATCTGATGCTCTAGCCGCAGTAAACACCTCGCTAAGCCAAAAGGCTTCTGTCTCATTGCTCAGTGGTAAAAGTGTCACCTCGCACTCAGGGATATTCTACTGCTTCAGTTATCTGGGATGGGTGCTCCTTGTCATGATGATTGCAGGTATAGCTCCTGTCCTTCAGGTTTTCTCCAAAAAAGAAATCAAGGAGAGAACATCCTGCTCATCCTATAAATTTGCAAACTACAACCGCGAGCTGCTTTTGGGTGTGATTTTAACCGGACTTGCAGTGTGCGCTGTAATTTTTGTCTCAGCTACAATCATGTTTAAAGGCAGCACATTCTCGTTTTCAGGTTTCCTGTTCACACTCAACATGCTCTGCTACATGCTCGTTTCACTGGCATTTGCCTTTTTCATAAGTAAAATCACCTCAAACAGTGAGATACTGAACATGTTTGCAAACACAGTGTCACTCGGCATGGCATTCCTGTGCGGTATATTTGTGCCGGAGGAATTTCTAAGTGATGGCATCATAAAAGCCGCCCACTTCCTGCCTGCCTACTGGTACAACCAGGCTGTAAAAAATATTGACTTTCATCCGGTCAAGGAGCTTGGCTTCATTTTCATGTGCATGGGAATACAGCTACTGTTTGCCGCCGCAATAATTGTCGTTACCCTTCGCATCACAAAAGCGCCTGACGGCATCAAAAAACATGCAGTAGCTGCAGCTGCTCATAAATAGCTCTGCCTCATATGAATATATACAACGAAAAAGCCGGTACATCATGCTTCCATGAATGTACCGGCTTTAAATACTTAGCAGTCCGTACGGGAATCGAACCCGTGTTTCCGCCGTGAGAGGGCGGCGTCTTAACCGCTTGACCAACGAACCGTGTATTATAATATCATGGTCAAACGAATAATGCAAGTATTTTTTTAATTTTTTTCAAAAAATTTTCCGTTCATTTACCTTAAACATTTTCCCTTTAAATGCTTCTGGCTTTAATTCCATTTTCGTCCCTATGTATGCTCTGCGACAATCTATCATATTCCGGCTCCTTATCCCAAAGCACACGTTCTTATCCTCATATTTTATTTATACGTTTTCCTCTTGAGTAAGATTATACACTACTTTGGTCACACAACGGTCACACGGAGCACTTTTCCACGGATTTTGTAAAAAGTATACATTGAAAATGCCGAAAGCTGTACAATTTTAGACAATTTTCGGCATTTACGTATTTTTTGTTCGTTATAATCAACTATTATTTATTATATTTTTTGTATATCTTTTCAAACGCAGGCATAGAGCGCTTTATCATTTCCCCGTCCACACAGTATGATATTCTCACCCAGCCCGGACAGCCGAAGCCGTCTGCTGCTACTATGAGCACATCCTCCTCCTTTGCCTTCTCACAGAATGCATTGCTGTCATCCTCGAGTGCCTTTACAAACATATAAAAGGCTCCGTCCGGCTTGAAGCAGTGATAGCCTATCCTTGTGAGTCCCTCGTACAGAAGGTCTCTGTTTTCTTTGTAGGCATTGATATCACCGGTTGCCCCCTGGCATTTTACTATCATCTTCTGGAACAGGCTTGGTGCACACACGTAACCGAGTGCTCTTCCCGCACCACAGACTGCTGCATACAGCTCTGCCTTATCGTACACCTCATCAGGCACGAGGACGTATCCTATTCTCTCTCCCGGCAGTGAAAGTGACTTGCTGTATGAGTAGCATACCAGTGTGTTGTCGTAATATTTGGTCACAAACGGTACCTTGATTCCGTCGTAGACTATCTCCCTGTACGGCTCATCTGCGATAATGAATATCGGTCTTCCTATCTCCTTAGACTTTTTCTCAAGGAGGTCTGAGAGCTTTTTGATGGTCTCCTCAGAATATACTGTGCCGGATGGGTTGTTTGGTGAATTGATTATGACACCTCTGGTGTGCTCACTGATTCTCTCCTCAAGCACATCGAAATCTATCTGAAAATGCTCTGTGTCTGCAGGCACCTCTACAAGCCTTGCTCCTGCTGCATTCACAAATACCTTGTACTCCGGGAAATATGGCGCTATGGTAATAAACTCATCATATGCGTCACTTGTCAACGCACGAAAGCAGATTGACAGCGATGCCGCTGCTCCCATTGTCATATAAAGGTTGTCTGCATTAAAATGTGTGCCATGTGTGTTGTTCAAAAATTCAGCTATTGCCGCTCTCGTTTCCACGTCTCCCTGTGCTGAGGTGTAGCCGTGCAGCGCAACAGAATCATAATCTGTCACAAGCTCCTTTATTGTGTCGTTTACTATCTGCGGAGCCGGTATGCTCGGGTTTCCTATTGAGAAATCATATACATTTTCCTTACCTACAATTGCTGCTCTTTTTTTACCATACTCGAAAAGCTCCCTGATTGCTGAGCGCACGCTTCCGAGCTGGTACATGCTTTCGTTTACTACCATTTTCTTGTCTCCTTATCTCTGATGTTCTTGCATGTTTACTATTATAATATCTCTGCTTATGACATACAAATGTCTTTATAAACATCTCTTTATACACATATTGTTACCATTCATGATCGTTTATCGTGATATGAATGCCTCCATCCCGGCACGCTTCGTCATATCAATATGCTCCTTAAGCTCGCGGGCTGACATTCGCAGTGCCCCCAGGCTCATGACCGTCTGCTGCTCCAGTCCGTCAGAGGTTGCCACTGTTACCTTGTACCTGTCACGTATGCCAAACACAGTCTTTTCGATAAATGCATCGGCTGTCTCGTCCTGCTTTGTATACACAACCTCTATGTTGTGGAAGGTCTCGCGCTTTCCGGCATTGCCCTTCACCTTGTACGCATCAAACACCAGCAGCAGATGACAGCCCTTATAGCCCTGGTAATCCGATAAAACATCCTTCAGCGCATCTCTCGCCGAATCAATGTTTATGCGCGAGAGCTCCTTTAAATCCTCCCATGCAAATATTATATTATATCCGTCAACTATCAGGTACTCTTCCCCCTGGGATTTCTTCGGATAAATCGGATTGCCGTGCTTATCATGCTTTACGGTGCGCGGTTTACCACTTAGACCTTCATACTCATTTTTCTTTTTGCCTGACCATTTGCGCCTCTGATCCTCTGCGATATCGTTTTTGCCCATGCCAAACTCCCTGGCATAAACATCTGCAAGCTGCGCATCAAGCTCCACCGATGACATACCTGAAACAGCTTTCTCAAAGCTCGTCCTGCGGCGGTTTCCGGCAAGCGCCTGCGCATCTTCCGCTGAAAATGCATTCTGCGTGCGGGCACTCGCTGCAAGTGCCTCCTCAGACTCATCTCCGTGGTAGACATACGGCAGATGCATATGCTCCGGTACCTCATCCCACGGCACCACGTAGCCTGAGCCGTGCGCACAAAATACCGAGCCTGTCGGATTGCGGAAATCCTCCTCGCTGTCATAGTGCATCTGCGCAATCACCTCCGCAGGATTGTGACACTCATCATAACCCCACAGCTCCATTGTCAGGTGCCCGAGCCCCTTTGTATACGCATGCACCAGACTCACATAATCCTGCATTGTCGCAACCGGTGCCTTTCCTGTAATTGTTGCCATCTCCCTCGCAGCGGTTGTGGCAAACTGCGGGCTCTCGGCTCTTGCAAATCTCTGCTCCAGATCTGTCATTGCACGGCCGACATACTCCATCGGCACCTGTAGGATAAAGCTGTAGTATGGCTCCAGCAGCACGCTCTCTGTGGATTTAAGCCCCTGGCGGATTGCTCTGTATGTAGCCTGGCGGAAATCGCCTCCCTCCGTGTGCTTTACATGTGCTCTTCCTGTAAGAATAGTGACCTTCACATCGGTAAGCGCTGAGCCTGTGAGCACACCCCTGTGCTCCTTTTCCTCAACGTGTGTGGCTATGAGGCGCTGCCAGTTTTTGTCAAGCACATCCTCACTGCAAGTGGATGTAACTGTGATTCCGCTGCCACGCTCCGCCGGCGACAAAAGCAGATGCACCTCTGCATAGTGGCGCAACGGCTCAAAATGTCCTACTCCCTCGACAGCCCTCGCTATCGTTTCCTTATATACAATGCTGCCCGGTCCGAACGTGACAACAACACCAAACCTGTCCTTTATGAGACGCACAAGCACCTCCATCTGCACCTGTCCCATGAGCTGCACATGGATTTCCTTAAACTCCTCCACCCACACTATGTAAAGCTGTGGGTCTTCCTCCTCAAGCTGCTTTAGCTTTTCCATAAATGCCGCCGGATTTACATCATCCGGCAGAATCATCCTATAGTTTAGTACCGGTTCAAGGATTGGCATATTGGACTGCTGCTCAAACCCGAGCCCCTGCCCCGGAAATGTCGAGCTAAGACCTGTGACAGCAACTATCTCCCCCGCCTCTGCCACATCAGCTATCTCATATTTTTCGCCGGAATACTTTCTTATCTGATCGATTTTCTCAATCAAAAGGCCTTTCGCCTCGTCACCGCCATGCGCTTTGTACTCTATTTTGTCCCTGACTCTAAGACAGCCTCCGGTAACCTTTAAAAATGTCAGCCTGCTGCCTCTGTCATCCCTGCCTATCTTGTATACGCGGGCAGAAAATTCGTCAGGGTAATTTCTTTCACACATAAACCTCGAAAGCCCCTGAATCAGCGTATCCACTCTGTCAAGCTTAAGTGCCGAGCCATAAAAGCAGGGGAACACCTCCCTTTGAGCCACCGCCTGCGCAATATGCGCATCTGTAAGCTCTCCCGATTCCATAAATTCATCTAAAAGAGGCTCGCTGCACATGGCAAGCTCCTCAAATAAATCCTGTGAAGAAAAATCCACGCAGCCATCACTCAGCTCGCTCCTTAGCTCTGCCTGCACTTTCTCCGCATTCGTGCCCTGCATATCCATCTTGTTTACAAAAATAAATGTCGGCACGTTATAGTGCTTTAAAAGTCTCCACAGTGTGCGCGTGTGCCCCTGCACTCCATCAGTTGCGCTGATTACAAGTATTGCATAGTCGAGCACCTGAAGGGTACGCTCCATCTCTGCCGAAAAATCCACATGCCCCGGTGTATCAAGCATGACTACATGCCATGTACGAGCTGTATCTGCCGCATTTGCTGTGCGTGTTACATCTGCAGTATCTGCCGCATTTGTATCACGCGAAATATCAAGCCTTGCCTGCTTTGAAAAAATGGTTATTCCACGCTCTCGCTCCTGCGCATCGTTGTCCAAATATGCGTCCTGATGGTCCACTCTCCCGAGTGAGCGAATCTGCCCGGTGCTGTAAAGCATGGCCTCAGACAGGGTTGTCTTTCCCGCATCTACATGTGCGAGAATGCCTATTGTAATGTGATTGTTTGTCATTTTCTGCTCCATTTATGCCTCAATCCAAGAACAGAGACACCTGTGGATGTCTCTGTGTCAGCCTTTATATCATAATCCGTTGATTTCCTAAATTATAGCATTTTGTGGTTGGTCTGTCATCTTTTTTCTTGATTGACAAATAATTATTTCGTACTTATAATGTAATTATGGAGAATATAATTATAGAAGTGTTTTGATTTTTAGGAGGATCAATCATGAGAGATGAATACGACTTTTCCAACGCAAAACGCAATCCTTACGCAAAAAAACTAAAAAAACAAATTACAATTAATATTGATGAAAATACAATAGATTATTTTAAAGTGCAAGCTGAAAATTCGGGAATTCCTTACCAGACACTTATTAATTTATATCTATCAGATTGTGTCACACAAAAAAGAGAACTCCAGCTTTCATGGAAATAATGCGAGGATAATATGAACAAAAAAGAAGTATTGGAACTAAAACGAAGATTAAAAAAAGACCAGGCAACCTTCAGTCGTCTGGTCGGTTGCTATGTGGACTGCAACCATGAAAAGGTCTGCAAATTCGGTGGCAAATTTCTCACTCTTGAGGAGGATGAATACTACAAATATCTGGAGATTTCAAACAAGGTGCTTTCCGGCACTCTCGGAAACAACCTGCTCAATCTGCAGTTTCCGCTTGAGGAGGAAGAGGTCGGAGGCCGCCAGCAGATTCTCATGGCGCTTCGCGACAGCGAGCTTAATGATGAGACTCTGCTCGATACATACTATGATCTGGTCATCGACACCTACGATGAGGCCGGGAACTACTTGATTCTTTTGTATCTCGACAGCTACGATGTCATGACACGCACAAAGGACAACATCAACGTGGATGAGTCCGAGGAGGTGTACAAATACATGCTCTGCGCCATCTGCCCTGTCACACTTTCAAAGCCGGGCCTTGGCTATCTGGAAAAGGAGCAGCGTATCGGAGCCCGCATAAGGGACTGGGTGGTCGGTGCACCTGAGACAGGCTTTTTATTCCCTGCTTTCAATGATAGGAGCACTGACATACACTCCACTCTTTTCTATACGAAAAATACCAAGGAGCCTCACTCTGAGTTTATGACAAACGGTCTCGGCTGCGGTGTGGAGCGCACAGCTACTGAGCAGAAGATGGCTTTTCATTCAATCGTCAGAAACGTGCTAGGTGCTGAGGACGAGAGCACTGATGACAAGCTGCTTGATATCCAGCAGAATCTGTCCGAGATGGCCGATGACTACGCTGAGACTCACGATGATGACGACGATCCGTTCATTCTCGACAGCGAGGCTATGAACAAGGTGCTTAGTGACTGCCATGTCTCTGAGGAAAAGATTTCACGCATTGAAAAATCCGTCAATGAGGCCTTCGGTGACAAGCCGCCTATCGCAGCCAATGTCATTGATTCAAAGGCTCTTGCAGCTAATGAAATCCGCGTGGAAAAGCTTGCTCTTGAGAGCCAGGTCGGCGATTTAACTCTCGAGCTCAATGAGAAAAATGCGCAACTTGAGGAGAAAGATTCTGTTATCCAGGAGAAAAATAATCAGATTGAGGAGCGCACCTCACAGCTTCTTGAGAAGCAGGAGGAGATTGATAATTACACTGCCCAAATTAAGACCTATGATGTGGTGCTTCATGTAAAGCCGGAGAAGGCTTCACAGATTCATGCGCAGGTCATCAATGGGGAGAAGTGTCTCGTCATTCCTATGAGGGAGAATGAGAATGCGACCATAAATGGGGTGAATACAAATCTGTAGGGACGCCATCGCTTATGTGGCTTCGCATATTTAGGCTGTGAAGACCGGCATAGCATGCAGTATATTCCTCAGAAAAATATAAAATCAGCCACGGCATCATTTGCAGATAGTTTATTGATAGTTTGCTATGAATTGTCGTATCCACATTTTATGGAACGCCGTGGCAGTTTATATTTTTCTTCGGAACACACCGCATACTCTCCGGTAAATTTAGGGTACTTATGCGAAGCAATCTACTATGAGTTTATAAGCCCTGTCCGTGGATGCAGAAATGCTCTCCCGAAGCTAACGCTTCCGAGAGGGCGTTTCTGCGCCCGGACAGGGCTTAACCATCAAGTTGCTTATCTTATTGTTATATAAAAGGGCGTGTGAAAAACACTTCGTTTTTCACACGCCCTTCATAATGTTGTCACCTATGAAATAATGTCTGCTAATAATAGCACTCTGATAATACTTACCGGTTTACCAGCTCAGCACCTCATGGCCATCCTCTGTGACGAGCACCATGATTTCCCACTGGGCTGATGGAAGTCCGTCGTCGGTGTATACTTCCCAGTTGTTCTTGTCATCTACGTAGATATCGGCCTTGCCCATGTTGACCATTGGCTCGATGGTAAATATCATGCCGGGTGCCATGACCATGTCGGTGCCGCGCTTGGTGTTGTAGCCTACCCACGGATCCTCGTGAAATTCAAGTCCCACTCCGTGTCCACCGATTTCACGCACTACTGTGTAACCGTTTGCAAATGCATGGTCGTGCACCGCCTGTCCCATATCTCCGAGGAAGCCCCACGGCTTTACCTCTTTGAGTCCAAGCTCCACACACTCCTTTGTGACTTCAACGAGCTTTTTCTTCTCCGGGCTTACATTTCCGATACAGTACATTCTTGATGAATCAGAAAAATATCCGTTTAAAATTGTAGAACAGTCTACATTTATGATGTCACCATCCTTTAAGATGACGTCCTTTGAAGGAAATCCGTGACAAACCTGCTCATTTACTGATGTACATACGCTGTAAGGATAACCCTCATAGTTGAGCGGTGCAGGGATGCCGCCCATGCTGGTGGTCATATCATAGACTATTTTATCAATCTCTGCTGTGTTCATACCCTCATGGATATGCTCTCCTATGTAGTCGAGCACTGCGACATTTATCTTGGCGCTCTCCTTGATTCCCGCTATCTGGTCAGGTGTCTTGATGATTGAATGGCTCGGTATCTTATGATGTGCCTCAGCAAGCTTTTCAAGCTTCATATCAAATGCCGCATGACAGGTCTTATATTTCTTTCCGCTGCCACACCAGCAAGGGTCATTTCTTCCAATTTTTGTTGACATAAAATCTTCTTTCTAGTGATCAAGAGTAACGTTTCCCATATCGACTCTTTTCCACACTTTTTCTTTTATTTTATAGTTATTTTTCTCCAGCAGCTTCTTATATCTGCCTCCCGAGAAATCATAATCCGTTATATCGGCATTGTCAAGCCCTGCATATATTTCCTGATATTTCCGGGCTATTGCAGACTTTTCCATGGACGAATAAATATCCTTTTTTTCGACTCCAAGCTTCTTTGCACCATCTATATCAGACAAATCATACCAGAAGTCCTTCTCGGAATTTTTCAAAGCTGCTTTCTCGTCGTCAGTAAGTGTAATGCTCTCTTTTTTGGCCATCTCATAAAAAATCTCATCGTGAATGGCCATGGACATAGCTGCTTTACGCGCTGTAACACGGACAAATTCACCATTTGTGTGGATATTCCAATACTTGTTTGGATTATCGGAATCATACACAAGAGCCTGCTTCTCGACATTCATCTCCTCATATGCCACATAAAATGCCATATTTCGCAATGTCAGCTCTTTCCCATTCACGGTAACAGCCACGTCTTCCAGATGCTCATTGTATACAATATTCTGCTTCATATCATGATAATTATATGCATACACGCCGGCTATGACAGCCAGCACTGCAAGTATAATTGTTGTGATGTGTTTTCTTATTTTGCGCAAAGCTTTGCAACCACCTGATTTATGACCTTTCCGTCAGCCTTGCCCTTGAAATGCGGCATGACTGCCTTCATTATCTGTCCTTTGTTTCCTGTTGCGATTACATCCGAAAACTGCTCTGTGAGCTCCTTTTCTACCTCTTCTGCCGACATCATTGCAGGAGCGTACTCCTCAAAGATTGCATATCTGGTATTGTACTCATCAAGCAGATCTGTTCTTGTTGCAGGGCATGTGTCAATCTGCTCCTTCACAGACTTCATTTCCTTAAGGATGACCTTGTTGACAAGCTCCTCCGGTATATTGTCTCTGCAGCCCTCATCTATTGCCGCCTTTTTGGCTGCCGATACAAGTGAGGATATAGCATCCTTTCTTACCTTGTCTCTTGCTTTCATTGCTGCAATCATGTCTTTTTGTAATTGTTCCATCTGCATGGCTTGTTCCTCCTGCTTTTCTTACTTTATTTACAGGCTTGCTAGTTCGTTTTGTGCGAATTGGTGCCGTCTATCTCTATAATACACCTTATGGTTGGAAATTGCTATTATTTATTACAATGAGTTTGTTGCCGGTTACTAACATTGGTTCGTGGCGTAAGACACGGACATGCCTCCAGATGCAAGGGGCTCTCAATACGCTAACGCTATGCTGTCAAGAGGCTGTACGAATTATGCCTATATGGTTTTCTATGCTCGACGAAACCGGCTTTTATGCGCCGTCCATGGCGCATAACACCTTGCCCTGCCGTCCATGGCAGGACATTTCTGGGTTCCATGTGCATAATTCTACAGACTCTAAACAGCTCCGCTAGTCGCTTATTGAGAGCCCCTTGCGGTTGGTGGCATGTCCGCATCTTACGCCCCTTACTTTATTGGTAACAATTCAGTACTTTGTGGTAAAAATAAAAAGAGCCGGTAAGTATAATAAATATACTTATCGGCTCCTAACCATCCTATACAAGACGCCGTATAGCAAGTATTGTATGACACTGTACGCTTCTGTTTGCTGTGATTCCTGCCTTTGTGGACTGTGCCTCCACTATAACACCACCACCTGCATATATAGCTACATGTCCCGGATATACCACTACGTCTCCCGGCTGTATATTATCGAAGGATACGGCCTGTCCCACAGACTTAAATGCCTGTGAATATCTCGGTGTGCTGATACCAAAATGTGCATATACCTCATGTACAAAGCCTGAACAGTCTACACCGTTTGTAAGACTGTTTCCACCCCATACATATGGATTGCCCACAAACTGCATAGCGTATGATACCACAGAGCTTCCTGAAACTCCTGTTGAAGCACCCGGGTTCTTTCCACCGCCTGCTGCATAGTCACTGGCAATGCTTCCGCCCTTGCCGGCTCCACCACCATCATAGCTTGAATTGCTTGACGAGCTGTTCGCTCTGGCAGCGGCTGCGGCTGCAGCTGCTGCCGCTGCTTCCTGCTCCTGAATGATTTTGCCCTGTGCCGTAATGATATTCTGATAATTATCTGCCTGCTGCTGTGCCTGAGCTATCTGGCTTGCATACTGCTCCTTCTGGTTTTCAAGAGCTACTATAGCTGCCTCGACATCTGCCTGCTGCTTCTCATAGTCATCCTGCATGGCTGTGAGCTCATTCATGTCGTTGTCAAGCTTAGTACCAATCTCCTTCACCTGCTCAACTGCTGCCTGATAAGAATCCATAAGAGCACGATCCGAATCGTATACATCTGACACGTACTCTATACGATTGAGCATATCTGTGATACCATTTGACTCAATAATTGCTGTCCAGATATTGTCCTCAGCGCTATTTTCATACATGAACTGTATACGCTTCTTCATGGCGTCATACTGCTCCTGCTGCTTTTCCTGAGCAGCTGCAAGATCCTTCTGATTCTGCTCTATCTCTGCCTGTTTATTTGTGATATCTGTCTGAAGCTTCTTTTGTGCTGCAAGAATCTCATCAAGCTTTGCAGATTTATTCTTTATATCATCAGCAGTAGTCTGCTGCTGATCCTTTAGACCATTAATCTCATTCTTCTTATCCTTGAGATCCTTCTCAGCCTGTGACTTCTTCTTTTCTGCATCCTTCTGCTTCTGTGTCTTGGCATATACCTTCTCAAGTCCACTGTTTATGTATCCGCTAAATGTAGTGCCCTCTACTGCCGGTCCTGTAAAAACGAGTGCCGATGTTAACACAGTACATATAGCACGTGTCCATTTCTGATTCATTTTATTCCTCCTGTAATACGACGGTCAGATTGACCTTTCCTTCCACAATTTATGATCAATATACATTCGGTTGTATTATCGCACAAAATGAATCTTTTTTCCACATCTTTTTGTAAATTTACAGAATTTTCCACATTTTATATAATGATATGATTAAAAGGTCAAAAGGTATTTTGCCCCTAATTTATGATTCACATGCGCGCTATTATAAGTCTATCATCAGGTTTGATGCTATCTGAGGTCAGAGCGTTTATTTCCATTATGTTTTCAACAGTGGTGCGGTATCTTTTTGCAATGTCCCACATTTTATCATCCTTCTGCACTATATAGCCAACCAGAGCTGCTTCCTCTTCAGTATCAGACGATGTTTTTTCCTGCTCCACCGATGTTATGACTGACACTTCATCCTGCTGCAGGGCAATAGCGTTTATGCTGACAACACCCTTAATTTCATATTCGCTGTTGTCGAGTAGATTGACCTGCACCTGGTCTACCTGCACATTTACCTCGCAGCAGGTGTTGGCATCCATGCCGGGTATCTCAACATACTGTTCAAACGGCACAGAGTCTGTATGCATCTCTATCGGACAGCCATCATCCTCCACAATATTCACACAGTTCACCTGCAATACACCTGACACAATAATTCCTGTGTCTGCATTTTTTATCTGTGCAATAGCGGCCTGCGTCTTTGTACCGCATATTCTTAAAATTCTCTTTTTGCTGTTTTCTCTGTACAACTGCTCCAAAATACGGCATTTTGTGTCATTTTTCATAAGAAGGCTGCATACCTTCATCTTTTCAAACACAGGTTTTACCGGACATGATACGCTGTACATGTCATTGAGCACCTCTACTGTTTCCTCACTCCAGACCTTTCCATCCACAGCAAGCGCTGCCTCAATCGAAAGCTGCCTGAGCTCTCCGTCATAATCATTTTCCGCCTCAACCTGATGCATGGCAGGCTGTGTGCGAAGCCAGGCAATATTTCCGGCATTATCACCCTCGCAGCGTATTTCATTTGAAAACCCCTCCTGCACCTCAAAGCAGCAAATTTCCTGTTCTTCACTCAGATACACTATACACGCATGGCACTCGCCTGTCAGTGTAATATGGTCACGCTCGTATGTATACTCCAGATTTCTCATATCAACAAGACTTGATATGAGCTTGCATATATTCGGCTTGGTCTTTGGCAAGGTGACGACATTTTTAATTCTGACAATATCCCTTACAACACTGTCAAGCTTAAGCACCTTCATCTGCCCCATAAGCTGCTCCACATCCTTGTCATCAATCCTTTGTGCAACCTCAAGATTTTCTTCCCTCTCTCCATAAAGCTCCACGCTTATAATGCCTCTGACCGAGAGCTTTCGCGAATTGATAACCCCAACCGTAAGCTCATCAAGCCCGGTATACACACGAACCGTATCCTTCTCGCAGACTCCTTGAAGCACAAGCTTCTCCTGAAACGGTATTGCATCCTTTATATGCTCCACCCTGTTTCCGCCGATATTTTCCTCCGGCTCATCGCCTTCAAAAACTTCCTCTCTCGTATACAGCACTTCAAATTCAATGCTTCCACTCAGCCAGATATTCTCGCCTGACGCTTTTATCTCGTCAAGCTTTACCTGCCCGTTCTGACAAACCACTTTGGAAACATCAGGCTTATTGTCCTTTATGACATAATCCCTGTCGAAGCCAACCTGCGACATATCCTTTACCTTTTCTATGCATTGTCTGATTTTTTGTGTAATTAACTCCATAAAAAATACCCCACTTCAAATATGTATATAAAATACATATTCAAGATGGAGTAACTTTATGCAGATGCAAATATTTAAATTCATGATCATTATAATAAAGATGTAACATCTTTACTTCATGATACTAGCAAAGCTGCATCCTTATATCTTTTGTAATCACATCAGTGTAGGTGAAAGATAAGAGCTGTGGCGGATTCTGCTCAAACTCATCATCTATCAGAACCGTAAACACACTTGGGTATGCCTGCTGAATAACACCCTCCTGAATGTCAACCTTGTTGCGGCCAAGATCCTGCTGGATTTTTACCCTGTTGCCACACTGCTGGTGAATCGATGCTCTGACTTTTCTAATTTCTGTCTGTTCCATTTTAAGCCTTCCTATTCTGTCAAGCCCAAATCTATTGATTTTACTGGCTTTGACGTATTT
>OMCH01000313.1_pt1 | contig 26176 bp, 18 predicted proteins | sample 1674341 | NCBI WGS metagenome assembly OMCH01 (sample SAMEA103958164, study PRJEB25191) | human gut metagenome | biome: human-associated habitat [ENVO:00009003]; feature: intestine environment [ENVO:2100002]; material: feces | place: Germany | collected 2013/2015
GGAGACAAACATTTTCGATTTTAAATTGCCAATTCCTAATTGCTAATTCCTAATTCCTAATTCCTAATTCCTAACCCCCCCGCCCTCGTCAAAAAGGACCCGACCCTTTTTCGGATCGAGCCCTTCTGCCGAAAGTCATTTATTTATTTGGGAGAGCATCCGTTCGGCTTCAGCCGATACTCTCGGTGCGATAAATGAATTTTACACTCCCGTCCGTGCCTTCCGCAAGGCCGGAGAAAGATTTGTATTCTTTGGAAACATCCGCCGTTGCGCGGAGCCGCGCAGCAAGGGAGGATACATCGCCGTTCACGGCATCGATAAGCTTTTGGATACCTTTTTCGTTCAGCTTGTTCAGCCCGTCGTTGAGCTGCATTGCGCCGTCGCGGAGCTGTGAAACGCCGTCGGAAAGAGCGGGAATGCCGTTCTTGAGTTCCAAAATGCCGTCGTAAAGCGAACCTGCACCGGTGCTGAGTGCGCCTGTGCCGTCACGGAGCTGAGCTGCGCCCGCTGCGAGATTATCCGCGCCCTGCTTTGCACTGCCGACGCCTGCGGTGTAGCTTTGCAGGCCGGTATAGAAAGCGTTATAGCTGTCCAGCTGCGCCTTAAGCTGCTCTATCGCGGGAGCATTGCCGCCGAGCTGCGCAATGACGGCATTCAGAACCTGCGCATAGTTTTCAATTGTCAGCGCGGGGATATCAAGCCCTGCGGCCGCAAGCTGTGCATTTGCATTGGCAAGCATCGAATTGAAAATCTGTTCCGCGCCGTTGTTAAGGCTTGCGCTGCCGGAATCGATTTGCGCAAGTCCTGCCGCAAGCGCATCCGCACCGCCGCAAAGACTTTCCGCGCCCTGAGCTGCGCTTTGCGCACCTGCCTTAAGCTGGGCTGCACCTTCGGCAAGTGCATCAATACCCGCTGCAAGTTCGTCCGATTTTTCAAGAAGGGTGCATAATCCGTCGTAAAGTGCCGACGATCCGTCAGTAAGTGCGGTCATCGAATCGGATAACTCGGTCATGGAAGATTTCAGACTGTCAATATCATCGAATTTTGATGAATCAATGTTGTTGAAAAGTTCGTTTGCCGCAATCGTGACGGTGTTGGTGAGCTTGAAATTCTTTGCATCGGCAGTGATTTCGACATAATTCGGAATTTCGAGCTTTTCGCTGTCGATACCGAGATTCTCCTGAAGGCCGGGGAATGCAAGCCCTGCGGCAATTATCCTGTCGCCGTCGTTAACAAGCTTTCCGTTTGAAACTTCAACGTTTGAAAAAACATCTCCGTCAAGCAGAACGCCGGTCAGCATTGCAAAAGGAACGTGAATATCTTCCTTTTTGCCGTCGATTTCAACGGTTTCGGAACATTTGTTTATGTAGTCGAAACGAATTTTTACCCTGCCGCTTTTGCCCGCAAGCTCTTCCGCCGAAACGGGAACGCCGTCCAGGCTGAAGGAAACGCTGACAGAAACGGGGAGTTCACTGTCGGTTGTGCCTTGACAATAGATATCATTGCCCTTTGCATCCCACACGCGCAGTCCCGCTTCGTTCACGGTATAGGTTTCATCGCCTTTAACGTTTTCGACGCTGCCGAGAGTTGAACTGTCGGTAAGAGTGTCGCTTCCGAGCGGGTTATGAATCCAATCGCTGACGATGATTTTATGAACTTCACCGGAGGCGGAAGCAAAAACGTAAACGGTTTCGGTCTTGCTGTTCTGTTCGTATGCGTCCGAAAGAGGGCTGCCGGTTGAGGCGGACGGGGCGGTTGCGGCGAGCATGTCTGAATTGAGGCTGTTCAAGCCGGCAGTGCCGTTCGATGCGGCGGCAGTGCCGAAGTTTTTTTCGTTCGGAACGGCAGCGTGAGCCGCAATTCCGATGCTGCCTGCAAGCAGGAGCGTACAAAGCGTGATGCAAAGCGGTTTTTTAATATTCCTTTTCATTGTATTAATTCTCCGAAAAATTTAATTTGATATTTGCCGTGCAGCCGGACCTTCCGGAAATCGGTGCCCGACTTTGCGGGAGAGTTCTCCGGAAAGGTTCCGGGTGCGGACAGCGTTCGGCACTCGGCCGGTGTTATCGCGGCATTCAGTCGCCGCCGTGTTTCTTAAGTTTGCGCATTCCGAGAGTTGTTGCAATAACGATCCTGTCGCAGAGCATCAGCAATGCGGGAAGGATGAAGATTACGCATACAACGCTGACAACCGCGCCCCTTGCCATGAGCATGCACATGGAGCTTATGATGTCGATATCCGAATAAATTGCAACGCCGAAAGTTGCGGCGAACAATCCCGTGCCGGATACGATTATCGACGGGACGGAGGCGGCGAGTGCCGCGGATACCGCTTCACGCTTGCCGCAGCCGTTCAGCCGCTCGGCTTTGTAGCGTGTTGTCATGAGTATTGCATAGTCGACCGTTGCGCCGAGCTGAATCGTGCTGATGCATATCGGTGCGATGAACGGCAGGGACTGGCCGAGATAATGCGGAAGACCGAGATTGATGAAGATCGCAAGCTCAATGACCGCAATGAGAATGAACGGCAGAGAGAGGCTCTTTTCGACAACGGCAATGATGATGAATATCGCAATTATCGATACGGCGTTCACAACTTCAAAATCGTGTCCCGTTGTTTCGATCATATCCTTCATGCAGGGGGCTTCGCCGATCAGCATTGCGGAACTGTCATAGCGTTTGATGACAGAATTCAGGCTGTCTATCTGATCGTTGACTTCGTCGCCCGCAACCTTATACTCCGAGTTGATGAGAAGAAGCTCCCAACGGTCGCTCTTTAAAATGCTTCGGATGCTGTCCGGCAGGATCTCTTCGGGAACGGCGGACCCGATGACGGATTCAAGCCCGAGCGCGTATTTAACGCCCTTGACCTGCTCGATTTCGTTCAGCATGCTGCGCACGGAGCTTGCGGGCAGCTTGGCGTCAACAAGCACCATGTGCGTTGAAGCAATGCCGAACTCCTCCGAAAGTTTTGAATTTGCGATAACATATTCCATATCTTCCGGCAGGCACTGACCCATGTCGTAATAAACTTCGTCATTTGTTTTGCTGTAGCCGTAATATGCAGGCGGAATCAGCAGCGCAAAGATAACGAGGAACACCGGAAAGATGCGCACAACGCCTTTGGCGAAACCCTTCATGTCGGGAATCAGGGATTTGTGCATCAGCTTTTGCAGCGGCCTGTCAAGCAAAAGTATCATTGAGGGCAAAACCGTCACGCAGCCGATAACGCCGAGGACAACGCCCTTTGCCATGACAATGCCGAGATCCTTTCCGAGAGTGAAGGACATGAAGCAGAGCGCGATGAATCCTGCAACGGTCGTTACGGAACTTCCGATAACGCTTGTCAGTGTTGCACGAATTGCTGCCGCCATGGCGTCCTTCGGATCGGAATGCAGCTGCCGCTGCTCGTTGTAGCTGTGCCAGAGGAAGATGGAGTAGTCCATCGTGACCGCAAGCTGAAGCACGGCGGAAAGAGCCTTTGTGATGTACGAAATCTCGCCGAAGAAGTAGTTTGTGCCCATGTTCAGCAGGATCATCATGCCGATTGAGGCAAGGAACACAAACGGTATCAGCCAGTTGTCAAGGAAGATAACCATTGCCGCACATGCGAGCAAAACAGCAATTCCGACATATACAGGTTCTTCTTCTTCGCAAAGATCCTTAAGGTCGGTGACAAGCGCGGACATGCCGGAAACGAAGCATTGGCTGCCGCACACGGAACGTATCTGCCTTATCGCGTCCATGGTGACATCCGCGGAAGTTGCGCTGTCCAAAAACACTGCAACAAGGGTTGAATCACCGTTGTTGAACTCGTTATATATACTGTCCGGCAGCAGCTCTTTGGGAATCGTTATATCCGCAAGAGAGGAATACCAAAGCACGGTTTCAACATGTTCAACCTGTTTGATTCGTTCGCAAAGACTGTCAACATCGCGGTCGGACATTCCGTCAACAACAATGAACGAGAACGCACCTTTGCCGAAATCCTCCATCAGATCATTCTGCCCGATGACGGTATCCATATCTTCGGGGAGATAATCGAGCATATCATAGTTTATCCTTGTTTTTGCCATGCCGACAGCGGAAGGGATCATCAGCAGCAGCGCAAGAATGAGTATCGGTACGCGGTATTTAACAACCGCTTTTGAGAATCGCATCTTTTTTCCTTCTTTCGTCTTAGCTGTTATATGACGCTGCACAGCGGCGTCGTTTATTCGTGAAATTCAACATCGATAACATCCGGAACCTGATTGCGGACGATTTTCACGGCGGTCAGTGCCGTGCTGAAATTCAGAATTCCTTCGGAGAGCAGCGATATGCCGAACATTACCATCAATGCCCTTGTGCCTTGGCCGGGACGGAACATCAGAATGCCGCCGAGGATTGCGGTCAGCACCGCAAGCGCAAGGATAAGGAACCATTTGGACAGCCCGAAACGCTTTGCATCCAGTGCGATTTGAATCTTGAACAATCCGTCTGTCAGAATGAAGAACCCGAGAACAACGCACACAACTGTCATAAGGCTGCTCGGATTGCAGAGCATGACAACGCCGAGCAATATCAGCAATATGCCGGACGTCAGGTCATATTGAAACGCCAGACGATACAAATCTTTTGAAAAGTAGCCGGCAAGCCGCACGATGCCGAACGCAATCAGCAGTACACCGCAGAGAATGCCGACAAGCTGTGCGGAAAAACCGGGAACGATGATAAGCAGCAGGCCCATCAGGCACAGAGCCGCAGAAAGGGCGATATACAAGCCCTTTGCTGCACGCAGCGGCTTTGTTGAACGCAGTTTCATAAATTTTGCCTTCTTTCCGCCTTCCGAACGGCTGCCGCCGCGGGAAAGCTTTTGTTTATGACTGAATTCTACCCCGGCGCACGAAAAAAATAAACGGTCAGCCGCAATGCAGTTGACGGAAAAGCGGACGAACGGCGAAAAGTGAACGTTTTTTGGGCAGAAAAGGCCGACTGCACAAACCGGGCGGAATGCGGCGGGGGAAACGGGTGAAAGGGGGAAAACCGTGAAAGCGGATAAAGAGGAACGGGGATACGGCTCCGAAACCGATTCTTTAAACGTTGAAAAGGGAAGAAAGCAGCGGGAATAAAACAAAAAAGCCTCCGACAGGGAGGCGGGGAAGCGGAAGATTTTGCATGTTTTAATTTGCGGTCGGCTGCCGATGAACAGGTGATTATTCGCAGGCGAATTACTCGCAGGCGAATCATTCGCCTGCAATCGAAGGGAGTTCCTTGCAGAATTCGGCAAAGCGGAGCAGCTCCGTTATTGCGTTTTCGTTCATGCCGTTGTTCATCCAGTCGATGATAAGTCCGAAGAGCTCACATTTGATGAAACGCTGCATAACGGCAGCGTTCGGACGGGAGGAGCCGCTTTCGGGATAGCTTTTTGTTATATATGCGGAAACCGTTTTGTCACACAGCCGAAGCAGCTCGCGGTCAAGCAGGTCGCGGTTAACGGAGTTGAAGATGTTGTAGGCCGCGCGTTTGTTGCTGAGCGCGAACTCAAATGCGGCGCGGAAACATTCTTCAAGGGAATCCGGCTGCGGATATTTCTGAATGATCGCCGCTGACTGCTCGGAAACAATTTCTTCAAGCAGAGCGGGAATATCCTGAAAATGATAGTAAAAGGAGTTGCGGTTGATCCCGCAGTCTTCAACAATATCGCGGACGCTGATTTTGCTCAGCGGCTTTTCGTTCAAAAGCTTAATAAAGGAGCGTTTGATTTCCCGCTCGGTAAAATTCGCCATTGGAGACCCTCCGAAATACTGAAATATTAATTTAATCGGCGGTTTCGGTTTTTGCGCTTTGAACCCTTATTGTCTGCGCCGCGAGCCGAACGGCCGTGGTTCGATTTTAGCATACACCGCCGTTCGGTGCAATACCGTATTAATGACACAAAATTACAGTATCGACGAAAACCGGGCGGGAATCGCTCCGCCGCGAAACCGTTCGGAGGTGCAGCAAACGAACTTTTTTTGAAAAAAGACGAAAAAATGTTGTGCATATAATATCAAAAAAGAAAGATATATTCCTGAAAAATTAAGCCGATAAAGGTTTTTTTGAAAAAAGCAGGAATAAAAAAAGTTTTAGAAAAACACTTGCGATAAGGCGGTTAAGATGATATAATAAATGCGTCAGACTAAAGTGCACGGGCATATACTACCCCGAATCACGGGGTTCTTAATTGCGGCGCACGTATCTGCATCATTTAATTCGGTTTTTGCGCCTTGTGCGTGAAAATAAAAAAATTTAGGAAGGACGACATCCGATGAAAAACCTAAAAAGAGTACTGTGTGCTCTTCTCGCACTCGTCATGGTTCTCGGCTTTGTAGGCTGCAAGAACAACGGCGATGACAAGACCACACCCGCACCCAACAACACCAACAAGCCGGCAGAGTCCGAGGTTCCCGCAACCACGGTTCCCACCACTGAGCTCCCCACCGGCGACTACAATGCAATGTCTGCTGCTATCTATGATGCACAGCTCGGCGCATTCAACACCCTTTACCAGGCTGCAAAAGAAGAGACGAACGTTTCCAAGCGTTATGCTCTTATGGCACAGGCTGAGGCAAAGCTTCTTGAAGCTGCTGTTCTCATCCCCGGCACCACCAACGGCGGCAACTACGGTCTGAGCCGTGTTGCAAAGCGTTCCGCTTCCACCGTTCTCTGGGGCAATGACTCCGACCGTTTCCACAATGTTCTCGTCACCACCGAGCTCATTACCGCAGAGGATCAGACTCACCTCAAGGCAATGTGGAATGAGGTTCGCGGAACCGGCACCTACACCCAGAAGGCAATCGATTACCTGACCGAAAAGGGCTACACCCTTAAGAACACCTACAACATGGGTTACGCCAGCGACCCCAAGACCTGGGACGCTCTCGCAACCTCCCGTTCCGCAGACTCCGAAGCTATCGTTAACACCTACGACGGTCTCGTAGAATACGATAACGAGAACGAAATCAAGCCCGCTCTCGCAGAGTCCTGGGAAGTTTCCGAAGACGGCCTCACCTACACCTTCCACATCCGTCAGGGTGCAAAGTGGGTTGACGCACAGGGCCGTGAAGTTGCAGACGTTAAGGCAGACGACTTTGTTGCAGGTATGCAGCATATGCTCGATGCAGGCGGCGGTCTCGAATACCTCGTTGAAAACATCATCGTTAACGCTCTCGAATACAACACCGGCGACGTTACCGATTTTGCAGAAGTAGGCGTTAAAGCAACCGACGACAACACCGTTGTTTACACCCTCTGCCAGCCCACCAGCTACTTCATCACCATGCTTGGCTACAACGTATTCGCTCCCATGAGCCGTACCTACTTTGAGTCCAAGGGCGGCGTATTCGGCAAGGACGACTACAAGACCGCTGTTGACGCAGGCACCATGAAGTACGGTCAGACTGTTAACGACATCGCTTACTGCGGTCCTTACACCGTAACCAACCACACCGCAGAAAACACCATCGTTTTCGAGGCGAACCCCACCTACTGGAACAAGGACAACATCACCATCAAGACCCTCACCTGGAAGTTCAACGACGGTAAGGATCCCACCAAGGCATACGAAGACACTAAAGCAGGCACTCTTGACGGCTGCGGTCTCTCTTCCGCTTCCCTCGAAGCCTGCAAGGCAGACGGCAACTTCGAAAAGTACTGCACCGTTTCCGATACCGATGCTACTTCCTTCGTTCTGTTCCTCAACCTTAACCGTAATGCGTATGCAAACTTCAACGACGAGACCAAGGCTGTTTCCACTATGACCGACGATCAGAAGAAGAGGACCGACGTTGCAATGCTCAACGTTCACTTCCGTCGTGCAATCGGCATGGGTCTTGACATCGCTACCTACAACGGACAGGTTGTCGGCGAAGAGCTCAAGCTCAACTCCGTACGTAACTCCTACACCCCCGGTAACTTCGTCGCTCTTGAAGAAGATGTAACCGTCGAAATCAACGGCGAATCCAAGACCTTTGCAAAGGGCACCTACTACGGTGAGATCATGCAGGCTCAGATCGACGCTGACGGCGTTAAGATCAAGGTATGGGATGCAGAAAACCAGACCAGCGATGGTTTCGCAGGTTGGCACAATCCTGCTAACGCTTACGAAGAGCTTCAGCAGGCAATCACCGAGCTCAAAGAATTCGGCGTTGAGATCTCCAAGGATAACCCCATCGTTATGGATCTGCCCTACTATTCCGGCGCCGACATCTACACCAACCGCGCTCAGACCCTCAAGCAGTCTGTTGAAGAAGCTCTCCAGGGCTGCGTTGTTGTCAACCTCGTTTCCTGTGCAGATGCTCAGGAGTGGTACTATGCAGGTTACTACACCGAATCCGGCAAGGATGCTAACTACACCCTGTACGACGTATCCGGTTGGGGTCCTGACTACGGTGATCCCGCAACCTACCTCGACACCATGCTCGGTGACGGCGCAGGTTACATGGCTAAGTGCCTCGGTCTCTTCTAATACCGCATTCGCACAATAACTTAGCTTTATAGAACACTAACGGACAATGGGGGAAGACCTCGTATCTTCCCCCGTTGTAATCTTTATAAGGAGTAGGGGCTGAATATGACGAAATATCTATTAAAGCGATTGCTGACCGGTGTGCTTTCGGCATGTGCTGCAACGATAATCGTTATGATCATGATTTTCTCTTTGCTTGATCGTAACCTTGTTTTTGCAAAGGACTCCGTGTACAGTCATCAGACAAATAATGCTCGAGAAGCCTATAAGTACCGCAAATGGAGAGAATACGGCTATCTTGATTATGTTACCTATGCTGACTATGTAAACAGCTTGGTAAGAAACGGCGAGGTTGATGAAGAAACCGCAAAGACCGCCGTTAAACTCGGCAGGACTGCCGAAAAAGATTCTGAAGAAGCTCAAGCTTACATCAAAAAATTCACCGAATACTATGAGGGTAAAGGCTATAAAGTCGTGCGACTTGATGCCGTTCTTAAACCCAGCGGACGCGGTCTTGCCGAGGGCGGTTCACCTCAGCTTTTTGCGCATCGTGACATCCCCCTCATTTCTCGCGTGCTTAAATACTTCGGGAGCATTTTCACTATTGATAATATCCACAAGGCAAGCGGCGTTGCCGATGCCGATCGCGGATTGACATTCACTTTCTATGATCCCGTCTATAACCCCGTCGGTTCCGAAAAGAAAGTTTTCTCCCCGGCTATCATGGGCAACGGTACAACTCACAAGTACCTGCTCTATTTCAACAACAAATTCCCTTATGTTCATCAGAACCTTCTGACCATTTCCCTCGGTACTTCCTTTGCTGTTAACCAGGGCGTCGATGTGTTCACAACGATGACCAAATCCCAGGGTTCATTCGTTAAGAAACCGATAACTTTCCCCACCGGTTTCGTTGAGGAAAGTGCGGACGATCTTCACACAGCGACTTATGTTGCAGGTTCGAAGGATGCTTCCCCTGTTACCGCAGCGCGTTTCACCGATGACTACACAAACGTTCAGACTGTCAACAAGACTTATTCCAAGGTTGGCTTCTCGTTCATCCTCGGTATTCTGTCCAGTCTTCTTGCATACCTCATCGGTATTCCCGCAGGCATCTCCATGGCACGCAAAAAAGACAAGCTGGGCGACAAGATCGGCACGATTTATATCGTTTTCAGTCTCGCCGTTCCCTCCCTTGCGTACATCTTCATGGTTAAGGCTCTCGGCCGACTCATCGGTATGCCCACAACCTTCGACCTTGATAAAGGTACATGGCTGATGTATGTTTTGCCCATTATCTCCCTCGCACTTCCCTCCATCGGTAACCTGATGAAGTGGCTGCGCCGCTACATGATCGACCAGATGAACTCCGACTACGTCAAGTTCGCTCGTTCAGGCGGTCTTTCCGAGAGTGAGATTTTCAGCAAGCATATCTTCAAGAATGCTGCAATCCCCATCATTCACGGTATCCCGGGCACGGTTCTGTTCGCACTTGTCGGCGCGATCATCACCGAACGCGTTTATGTTGTTCCCGGTGCAGGTGGCCTGCTCACCACGGCTATCAGCATGTACGATAACAACGTTATTGTCGGTTTGACTCTGTTCTACGCGCTGCTGTCGGTTGTTGCCATCATTCTCGGCGACCTCCTCATGACGCTCGTTGACCCGAGAATCTCCTTCGTACAGAAAGCGAGGTAATAAAAATGGCTTCTGAATTGGTAAATGTCAGCGATCTCGGTATGAAAGAGGAGGAGTTGTTTTCCCGCTGTGACAGCAACATCGACTCCGAAAAGATTACCGCGCCGCGATACTCCTATTGGCACTCGGTTTTCCGTGTGTTCTTCAAGAAAAAGATAAACATCGTTGTTCTTGCCATTCTGGCGTTCATCATTATCTTTTCCTACATCTATCCGATTTTCTCCGGATATGATGCATACGCAAACCTGCTCGACTCAACCGCAAAGCATTTGAGTCCCGCAAAGGCGATCGACAAATGGGGCTTCAGCCTGCATACCATTCTCGGTACAGGCGGTGCCGGCCAGTCCACTTTCGATGCGATTTGGCACGGTGCGGAGATTTCCCTCTCCCTTGCATTTGTCTGCGCACTTATCAACATGACTATCGGCGTCACCGTCGGCGCACTTTGGGGCTTCTCCAAAAAAGTCGATGCCGTCATGATGGTTATCTACAACATTGTCGGCAATGTTCCGTACATTTTGCTGATTTCCGTTCTTGTTATGTTGTTCACCGCGAGCTTCTGGTCCATGGTTTTCGCAATGACGATCACAGGCTGGATAAGTATCGCGTACTTCATCAGAACGCAGGTTGTCATCATCCGCGACCGCGAATATAACCTTGCATCGAAGTGCCTCGGTACTTCCACCGTTCGCATTGCAATGAAAAACATCCTCCCGTTCATGACCTCCGTTATCGTTACCGTTGCGGCAACCGAGATTCCTTCTTACATCTCTTACGAAGTCTTCCTGTCCTACCTCGGCATGGGTCTTTCCGAGATGTCCCTTGGTAAGCTGATCGAAGCTGCACAGAGCGCAATGGTTACCCCCGGTTGGGAAATCGAATTCTGGAGCCCCGTTCTGTTGGCATCCATTATCACGATTATCCTGTATGTTGTCGGTCAGAACCTGGGCGATGCATCCGACCCGAGAACGCACAGATAAGAGGACACCGCTATGGAAGAAAAGAAAGTATTGTTATCCGTTAAGGATCTTGAAGTCGAATTCCGCGTTCGCGGCAGAATTCTGACAGCTATTCGCGGCATCTCTCTGGATATTTACGAAAACGAATCGATCGCAATCGTCGGCGAATCCGCTGCGGGTAAATCCGTATTCACGAAAACCTTCGCAGGTATGCTCGATGATAACGGCTATGTCAGCAACGGTTCCATCGTTTTCAATGATCCCGAACTTGCCGAAACAACAGTTCCCAACACCCCCGAGGTTAAGGCGCGCATTAAGTCCATTCATGCAAAGCTGAATGCAGCATCCCGCTATGAAAACGGTGCCGCAATCTACCGCCGCATCAATGAGCTTAAGCAGGACAGGATCCGCAGGTCCAGCCTCAGCGAGGCAGAGGCTGAACAGCTCGATACCCGCATTGAGGATCTGAGATTCCGCAGAGCCGAGACTTATAACCTCAAGCTCACAATTGACCCGTCCAAGGAGAAAGATCGCCTTAAGGAGCTTTCTCACAGCATCAAAAAAATGGACGAGGAACTGAAGCAGCTTGAAGATGAGCGCAAAAAGACCATTGCCGCACATAAGCAGGCAATGAACAACGATGTTGCGTACAACACCCAGTTCAAGACCGAAATGGCTCAGCTTACCGCTCAGTACAGAGAGGCATGTGCTCAGCCCGTTTCCGCAGACAAAATTGCGCGCAACGAGATTATCGCAAAAGAAATTTATCTGTCCGTCGGCAGATACAATGTTGCAAAACGCATCAAGGCGATAAACGACCTTGTAAAGGTTGTTCGCAACGCAATGAAAAACGGTCTCGACCTTAACGATGACGCAACAAGAACCGATGTATTCGATGATGTCGCTTTCCGCGTCAGGTTCCTTGACGAGAACGAAGAACGCATCCACGGTACCTGCGTTATCAACCTTGCAAAGCTTAAATATGCAAAGGACTGGACCCGTATCCGCGGCAGAAGAATCGCAACCGTTTTCCAGGATCCTATGACATCGCTCAACCCGATCATCACCATCGGCAAGCAGATTTCCTCCATCATTATGAAGCATCAGGACTGCTCCGAGGTTGAAGCACGTGCGCGTGCAATCGAGATGATGCGTAAGGTCGGCATCCCCAATGCTGAAAACCGTTACGACGATTATCCCTTCCAGTACTCCGGCGGTATGCGTCAGCGTATTGTTATCGCAATTGCGCTTTCCTGCCAGCCGAAGATCCTCATCTGCGACGAGCCCACCACTGCGCTTGACGTTACCATTCAGGCACAGATTCTCAAGCTCATCAAAGATTTGCAGAAAGAATTCAATTACACGATCGTTTTCATCACGCATGACCTCGGTGTTGTTGCAAATGTTGCCGACCGCGTTGCAGTTCTTTATGCAGGACAGATTGTTGAAGTCGGCACGACCGAAGAGGTCTTCTATGACCCGCGTCATCCGTACACATGGGCACTGCTCTCCTCATTGCCGCAGCTTGCACAGCGCGACACCGAGCTGTTCTCAATCACCGGTACGCCGCCTTCTCTCTACAATAAGATTGCGGGCGATCCCTTCGCACCGAGAAATCCTTATTGTTTGAAAATCGATGTCGTCAAAGCTCCGCCGATGTTCAAGATCACGGAAACTCACTATGCAAAGACTTGGCTGCTTGATCCCAGAGCGCCCAAGATCGACAAGCCTGCCGCGATCGACAACATCCACGACAAGATGATTAAAGCGTTCAATATTTAATGGGAGGGTAGAACTGTGGAACATAAAGAAAAAATTACCGCAAAAGAGGGTAGGGTTGCCCATCTGCCCGAAAAAGCTCCTGTTGATGCAAGCGGCAAGGAAGTTCTCCTTTCGTTGAAAAATGTTGACATCACCTTCGGCAAAGGCGACAATGCCGTGCGTGCAGTCAAAAACGCTTCTTTCGACATTTACAAGGGTGAAACGTTCTCTCTCGTCGGCGAGTCCGGTTCCGGTAAAACCACGACCCTTTACGCGTGCCTGAACCACATCAACCGCGATCGGCCGTGCCGTAATTCGTGTCAACCCCTGCGCCGCCGGTGAAATTTATTACAAGGGCGTTCGCATCTCCGGCAAGATTCCCCATTCACTGGACCGCGAAGTTATCCGCAACATCCAGATGGTTTTCCAGGATCCCGCTGCATCTCAGAACGAGCGCGCAACCGTTGACTACATTATCTCCGAAGGCCTCTATAACTTCCACCTCTTTGAAAATGAGGCGGATCGCGTGAGGAAAGTCGAGAATATCATTCAGGAAGTCGGTTTGCTCCCCGAGCATTTGACCCGCTATCCGCATGAGTTCTCCGGCGGACAGCGTCAGAGAATCGGTCTTGCAAGGGCAATGGTCATGGATCCCGAGCTTGTTGTTGCAGACGAACCTATCTCCGCACTGGACGTTTCCATCCGTGCACAGGTTCTGAACCTGCTCAAAAAGTTCCAGCGTGAGCGCGGAACGACCTATCTGTTCATCGCTCACGACCTTTCGATCGTTCGCTTTATCTCCGATCGTATCGGCGTTATCTACAAAGGCGACATCGTTGAAGTTGCAACCGCAGAAGAACTGTTTGACTTCCCGATGCATCCCTACACCCGCTCTCTGATTTCCGCGATCCCGATTCCGGATCCGAATCTTGAGAAGCACAAAGTGCTGTTCAACTATGATCCTTCACAGCATGATTACAGCGAGGATAAGCCCGAGCTTACCGATATCGGCCATGGCCACTTCGTTTTCGGCAACAAGAAAGAAATCGAAGAGTATAAGCGTCTCCGTGAGGAGGGAACTCCCCTCAAGAGCGTTACCATTGCCGGCGTTAATGCTCCTGCGGATGCAAAAACTGTCGAAAAGCAGCTTGAAGAGAAAAAAATCGAGGGTTCAATCCTTGATACACCGCTGCACGATACCGGCAGCTTCTGGCTTGCGTTCCTTTCCTTCTTCCTTGCCATCCCCGGCTTGATTGCGGGTGCGATTTTCAAAAAGCACAACTATATCCGCAATTACAAGAAGTGCAAGAAGGGCGCGATTGCCGGCCTTATCACAACGGCAGCAATTATTGTCCTGTTCGGACTTATGCTGATAATTTCTATCCTGTAATCGGACTTTTAAAAAGGACGGCGGACTGAATTCAGTATGAGGCGAACAGCAAAAGAAAAAAGTCTTCCGAGGCCAAAGCCGGTACAACGCATTGAAGTGTCGGACAAACATACCGCGTTGCGAATTGTGTGTTTCGTGATTTGCATCCTGTTTGCGGTTGTTGCGATGTCATATGCGGTGTACCGGCTTGTTACAAAGCCGAGCGGATGGACAACGATCAAAGCGGCTGTTACCGGTGAGGATAACTGCACCGATGAACTGCTGCTTCAGTATGATATTGGCCTGCGCGACGATATTTCCACAACGACTGAATATAAACAATTGGCGGAAATGTATTCAAATCTGTGCAGCGAGGCCTACCGCATATTTCAATCAGACGAGGAATATTTCGGCGCGGATGATGCACCGGCAGCAAACCTCGCTTATTTGAATAAACACCCGAACGAGGTTGTGACGGTTGATTCCGCGTTGTATTCGGCATTTGAGCTGATTCGAGATAACGGTAGCAGATATCCGTATCTTGCGCCCGTTTATACGGAATACAAAGGGCTCTTCTCCTGCGAAAACGACAGTGAGGCCGAGGAATTTGACCCGATGCTTAATTCGGAAGTACGCGGGTTTGTTGATGAAACGCTGGCGTATGTAAATAATCCCGATGCAATCGACATTGAGCTCCTGGGTGAGAATAAACTTCGACTCAATGTTTCGGACGAATACGCCGACTTTGCATCCCAAAACGATATCGTAGAATATCTGGATTTCTTCTGGCTGAAAAATGCATTTATCGTTGATTACATTGCAGAACATTTGGCCGAAAACAGCTATATTCACGGAACAATAACGACGTATGACGGTTATACGCGGCATCTCGGCGGAGCGGGCATGGCCCTGTCAATGAATTTTTATGACGAGGCCGACGGACGCGGAATCCCTGCGGCGCAGATGGATTTTAAGACGGCGCGCAATGCTGTTTATTTCAGGAATTATGAAAATTCCGATATGGACACAATGCATTTTTACACCTATTCGAACGGTGAAGTCCGCAATCCGTTTGTTGATCCTAAGGACGGACTTTGTAAGGCGTCAAAAAGTGATCTGCTGATGTATTCGGACGAACTCGGTTGTGCGGAAATTGCGCTTGCGGCCTACGGATTGTATTCGTCGGATTCTTTTGACACCGAAGCGGTGCTTTCGACTGCAAAGCGCGGAGTGAATGCCCTTTACTGCGAGGGAACCGAGGTTTGCTTTACGGAGGCTGAGGCAACTCTTTCGTATTTGTACCAAAATGACGGACTCAGCTATTCGGCGAAACATGTTTCCTGATGGAATTCTAATCGGATTTCAACTGCAATACGAAATATACGGATTATCAAGGCTTGCCGCAAGGCAGGCCTTTTGATTATTGCCTGAAAGGAAACGGAGGAGATAAACGGGAAATGAAAAATGAAAAAAGCGCAGCGAACTGAATTCACTGCGCTGGTGACCGGTAGGGGAGTCGAACCCCTGCTGCCGCCGTGAGAGGGCGGTGTCCTAGGCCACTAGACGAACCGGCCAAACTTGATTGCGTTGCTTATTATACCAAAGCAATCAAGAAAATGCAACCCCGAAGAAGCTTGAAATGAAGATATATTTGACAAGCCAAATAAAACACGGATTGAAAATTTCAGGCATGAAGCAGCCGTCGGAAAGTATTTCCCGGGAAATAACGTCCGAATCAGCGTTAGGAATATTTCCCGGGAAATTAGCTGCAGCGGGAGAAAGCGGACTTTTATCAGTCGAGCTCAAGACAAATATGCAAGTTCCGACTTAAAGCTCAATATGCTTTTTCACTGTTCAAATGCGGCAATTTATGGTATAATCAAGTCAAATACCGGTAAAAAACGCAGCTGAGATAAAAATATGCGGATCCGGCCGCCGCTCACTGCTGCAGTTTTTGTCCGGCATGTTTCCGAAAGCGTAAGAATTTGACTCGGCTGCGCTTTAACTGCGGGAAATTCCCTCAGACGGAAAAATCATTCTACAAAGGAAGGTATGTTAATGGGAAACATCATTTCCGTGCTGTACATCCTTGCGTTTGCAGGCTGCGGCATACTCACTGCACGTCCGATTTTTGCATCGGATCGCCCGCTGAAGAGGATTCTGTTCGGATTAACTTTCGGACTTGTAATGCTTCTTTGGCTTCCGGTGTTGTTTGCGTTTATTCTCGATTTCACACTTGCTGCGCAGATTCTTGCGCTTGCCGCAGCGGTGTTCATTGCGGGCGTATCAACATTCTTTGCCGTTAAAAAGCAAAAAAACGGCAAAATCAAGTATAAAGCCGCTTCAAAGCGCGACCTTGTTCCGCTGCTGGTCACGATAGTGCCGTTGGTTGCAGTCGGCTGGATACTTCATGCGAATCACACGATAACAAATGCATCGAACGGTTCGCTGCACGTCGGGCAATGCACTTTCGGCGATTTGTGTATGCATTTAAGCTTTATCACAAGCATCAGTGTGCAAAAAACGTTCCCGCCGAATTATTCGCTTCTGCCGGGAACCCCGTTGGGCTATCCTTTCCTGTGTGACAGCGTCAGTTCGACTTTTTATACACTCGGAGCGTCGCTTCGAATTGCGGCAATGCTTCCCGCACTGTACGCTTTTCTTGTTGTTGTGCTGGGTGTGTATTGTTTCTTTGATGAATGGTTCAAAAACACACGCGTCTCCGTGCTTGCGACATATCTTTTCTTTATCGGCGGAGGCTTAGGGTTCGCTTACCTTTTCAACAACAAACAGCTGCTTGCGGGCGAGGGCATAAGCCGTTGGCAGGAAATGCTTGAAGGTTTTTACAAAACGCCCACCAATCTGCCTGCCGAGGGACTGCGCTGGGTCAATTCAATTGCTGACATGCTTATTCCGCAGCGTGCAACTTTGTTTGGCTGGGCGCTGCTTTTCCCCGCACTTCAGCTTTTGCACAGGGCGGTCATGCAGCGCGAATACAAATGCATAGTTCCGCTCGGTATCATTGCGGGATTCATGCCGCTTGTTCATACGCACAGTTTTCTTGCGATCGGAATTATTTCCGCGTTCCTTTTCGTTGCCGCTCTCGGAAAAATGCTGATGAGCGGTGTTTCCGAAAAACACGAGAAGCTTGCTGTCCGCAATCTCGGACTGTTCGTTTGCTCGGCAATTGTCGGTGCATTGCGAATGTTGAATATTCGTGTTGTTACCGAAGGGTTGGATGACAGGTTCACGATCATTGCGGGCACGCTGACTGTTGTTGCTTCCGTTGTTATGCTGGCTCTTGCTCTGCCCAAAAAGAACGCCAAAGGTGAACGGAAGGGATCCGATGACGGCCTTGAAACCGAGCTTGCGACGGAGCTTATGCCAATGTCCAAAGTCACCGAACGCAAATACATATCAGCAGTCGGAATTGCATCGGCGGTTGGTCTTGCGATTTCATCAATGCTGCAGGAAAAAGCATCCGCGCTCGGTTTCGTGTTGCCGGTGTTTATGATTGCAGCAACGGTTCTGCTCATTGTTTACAACGGCAGAAAGGCAGGAAGGAAGCCTGCTTCCGATGAGGTGAAGCATGTGCGTTGGTTTGCTCTGTTCGGCGTGATTGCGGTCGTGCTTGCCGCACCGCAGCTTTTCGGATTCACGTTTAAACAGTCCGTGAACAACGACTCGTTCCTGCGTTGGGGATTTAATTGGTGCAATGTCAGTGACAGCTGGCTTTGGTTCTATATCAAGAATCTCGGACTCATTTTCATTCTGATGCCTGTTGCGCTGCTTTCCGAAAAAAAGCAGAACAGACTGTTCTACTACGGAACACTCGTTATATGGCTGCTGTGTGAAGTGCTGATTTTCCAGCCCAACCCGTACGACAACAACAAGCTGCTTTTCGTTTGGTTCGCATTTACCTGCGGCATAGTTGCGAATTATCTCATAACAACATTTGCACGGCCCGTTACAAGACTGGAGCGCGGGAAACGCCGCGTGCTGCGCGGCAAGACCGCCGGTCGCTATCTGCTGCTTGCAATGATGCTTATTGCAATGCTGCTTTCCGGCAGCTTGACGCTGGTGCGCGAATACATCTCGGGCGATCACATTGCATTCGCCGCGGATGCGGACGGGAAGAGGAGCCTGCAATACATTGAAAGCGGCTACGAGGTTGTGCCGGCGGCGCAGGTTGAGCTTGCGGAATGGATAAACACAAATACCGACGAACCCATTGCGGCGGATGCAACCTTCCTGACCGAAAGCAACCATAATAATGCTGTTGCAATGCTCACGGGACGCAACATTTTCTGCGGCTCGGGCTCGTTCCTTGAATACCACGGCGTTAACTATCGCCCGCGCAAAGAGCTTATAAAGCCCATGTATGAACAGCCCGAAACTTGCCTGCTTCGGTATGCGGCGGAATACGATATTGACTATGTGCTTGTGGGAACACGGGAGCGCGGAAGCTATGCGGTTGACACGGAATGGTTCAATGCAAATCTTCGGGTCGTGTACCGCAATGCGCAGCTGACGGTCTACAAGATTGCGAAATAACAAGGCAAAGGTCCCGTGTTGAACTTTTTCGATGCGGGATGAAAGGAAAACAATAAAAAGAAAACCGTGCGGCAGCGAAATGACTCAAGCCGCACGGTTTTTAAGTTCGGATTCTTTTAAATTCAGATTATTATACCTATGCTGCTCCGTTTCGGCATTGATGACGTGAGCAAAAAAGTGCCGAAGGGGCAAAAGGGTTTTAAATCAATGCCCGTCAACCATTCTCAGGAAAAAGTAGATGCGTCCGCCGAGGTTGGATTCCCAATGCTGATCGGCGCAGGTAAGAACGGTCAGAAAACGGTCGTTCGGAGTGACATGAACCGAATAATCAAGCTCGGTCCGCGCCTGCTGATAGGATATCCATTCGGAAATCTGTTCGGAGGTCATGCTCTCCATGGTTTGCGGATAATTGCAGTTATAGTACTGGGAAGATTGCTCGGCAGAAGCGGGCTTTTCTTCATACATTGCAAAAACTTCCCAAGTATGCGTTTCGCCGAAAAGGTTGAGCGTCCATAATCTGTTTTTGAATTCACCGTAAGTCGGTGCGTACTCATCCTGAATCTTGTGCAATTGATGCAGCATTATGCCTGCGCGGCGCAGATTATGACCGGAAATCACCATGTTTTGCGAGGGATAGCCGTAATAAAGATAAATTGATCCGCGCGAGGATGAGTTGCCGCGTGCATCATGATAATGATAATAAAAATTCGGACCGAACATCACGGGTGCGTCAATATTCGTGCCTTCAAGTTTGATATAGCCGACGGTATCGGCATTTGTTCGCTCCGCATTTGCGGTCTGTTCGGAATAGCGGAAACTTTTTGCATATTGATCGATTACGGTGTAATTCGAAAGATGACAGCGAAGCTGTTCGACATCTGCCGCATCAACGGAATTCGGCTTTGCGGCATCGCGCAGTATATTTGCCGCCTGAAGCTGAACGGGATCGAGCTGAACATTGCCGCTGAGGTAAGCGGAGAGAAGATCTGCATCGGCGGCGGTTATGCTCCCGTCCATGTTTATATCGCCGAGGATGACCGCTGTGCCGCGGTTTCCGTTTTCAAGCGTATATTCATCACCCGTACGAATTAACGGATCTGCATCCGGTGCAAGCCCGAGTACAAAACCGCCGTCCGCAAGATAAGGGCGCAGCCGCCATGAAGCGGTTTCACCTTCGCAAAAGTCGTTGCTTCCGAATGCGTGTACCGTGCCGTCATCCGACAGCACAAGTGCGTGCCCGAAAGCACAGGAAAAATCCACAACGTTTGCATCATCTTCCGTGAATGCCTCGGATATGCGCTCTCCGTCCGTGTCGGCAAGTTCACAATCCGTATGCAGTCGTCCCGCATAGTCAACGTAGGCAAAACAATTATTGCCCGCAAAGGCATATTTGCAGTCCGCCGCACCAAAAAGCACCGAAGTCGAGGCATCTGCCGCATTGCTTGCGCAAAGATACAGTCCGCCCTCCGTCCGCGCGGCAAGATTACTGCCGCATGCGGCAATTGCTGTCAGGCTGTGCCCGGAAAAGACAGAAAGCTCGGGCGTATTGCCGCGGGAATGAATCTTTCCGCTTGCTTCAACCGCAATGAAAAAATCGCTGCCCGCTGCGATAAGGCGGATATTATTCAAATCACCGGTGTTGAGCATTTCGTTGTAGAGCCGAGCTTCGGCATCGGATGCCGCTGCGGATTCGGTTCGCGCACCGATGGCAATGACTCTTCCGTCACAGGAAAGTGCATACACAATTTCGCTGCTGCAGCAAACGGCGGTTATGTCGTTAAGCTTTGCCGATTCCTGTCGAAGCGCATCGCTTCCGGAACAGAGCAATCGGCCTTCATTTGTCAGTCCGACGGTAAAGGCAGGCGCGGCGGCAATTGCCTTGACATCGCGCCAATCATAGCAATAAGCCTGTCCGTTATTGTAACCGATATATGACATGAGCCCGACGGAGGACAGCCCGAACGAAAGGCCGTCTCCTGCCGCGACTGCACCGCACGGAACGGACGGGAGCTCGCTCGGCACGGGAAGAGGTGCGGGTGTTTCGGGCGTCGCCGAAGGTGTTTCGGAGACGGGCACAGCAGGGGGCTCGGGCGGGACGAGGTTCGACTCTTTTTTTAAAGACAGGCAGACGATAAGCCCGGCGGCAAGAAGAATTGCGCCTGCCGCAATCAATATGCCGCGTCGTCCGATATTTTTCACAAACCCACCTGCGGGGACAATGTTTCGGTGATTCGTATCTTTTTTAATTTTTTTCATGTAAGTTCCTCAGTTTTTATTGGATTGCACCCAAACTCAAATTGTTCAAAACCAATCCCAAATCGTGCGGGACACGGCATCAGAAGCGTGAACCGCGCTTTTTTTCGACTGCTGCGGCATAACGCACGGCATCGCGCACGGCATCGAAAGGCGAGTCGGCTGCCGCAAATATCTCATTGCGTAAAGACAAAAAGAGTTCAGAATCATTTGCGGCAAAGGCAATTGCTTCTGCGGTCAGCTTTCCGTTGCCGGTAAAATTACGCCCGACAAGGCTTCGTGCCTGCGCAGCGTCGCCGGTGATGAGCCGTTTGAGATTAAAAACATCGTTCAAATTGATTTCGTCACCGTTTGCCGCACGAAAACTCTCCGTATCGGCGGGCGGAATTTTCGCGTTGCGCGGGCAGGCATATTGGCAAATTTCACATCCGATAAAAGTTTTCTGCATGGCGCGAACGCTGTCCGGATGCTGCGCGGTTTCCATTTGCAGCCGCATACAGCGTTCGGTCGTCAATCCGTTTTCGGATATTGCACCGGTGGGGCACGCTTTCATGCAGAGGGAGCAATTGCCGCATTCGCTTTGCCGAGTGTTCAACGAGGGAAGGACGGTCAGCAATTCGGAAAGTGTTTCGGGCGGAATTTCCCGAACCGCAAACGTAAGAAGAACGATCCGCGTTCCGAATTCGGGCAGTGCAATCAATGAGTTGCGGCATTTAATGCCGATGCCTTCCGCTTCAAGCTGCATTTTGACGGGAATATCGGTTTTTTCGACGTGAATTCCCGCAGCGGTCAGGGCTTCCGCCAGTTTTTTTGCACTGTGATAAGCGCGGTTGGATGCAATGTAGTATGCAGGTATACGTTCGTCAGCCGTAAACGGCGCATAGGGGTACACAAGCACCGCAATGCTGTTTGCCCATGGATATGCTGTCGGAGCATCGGCGGTAAGATTGAACCGATTGCGGCCGAGGTCAAATTTGCGCGGCGTTGTAAAAAACACCTGTAAGAATCCGTAATCGGCGGCTGTCGTTCGGAAAACAGTCCGCAAATCGCAGGGGGAAACAGCGTGGGGAGTGGGTGCTGACTGCATACGGTGCGCTCCTTTCTGTTCGATTTAATCCGTTTTGCGGTCGGTTCAATATGCGGACGGATTCCTCTTTCGTCCGTAAATTGCAGCCGCCAAATGCGCGGACGGGCGGGTGAAGAATATATGTCAATTGTACCATACGATACCAATATCGGCAAGAGGGAACGGAAAACGAAGAATGAAACAGAAAGCGAAACCTGTTCAAATTGAACATAATAATATATTTAACGGAAAACGGCAAAAGCGCGGGATAATCGGGTCATTTCACGATAACACAAGTGAAAGAAAAAATAAGGAGATACAACCATGGACACGAAAGAAATCAATGCAGCCGTTAAATGCGCAGTGGAAACAACGCAGCAGCCGCCCTCTTTTTTCATTCACGGTTCATCCGTGTTTGCACTGGAAACCGAGGCAGTTAAAACCGCAGAGACGCTGAAAAGATGCGAAAACATGTTTTTTCGCGGAATCGTTAAGTATTTTTCAATCAAAATGCCCTATTTTTCGGATATGGCAGGTTCGGAAAAATTCCTTGCGCGGCTTGACGAGAGCATGAACACAGCGGCGGACTTTTACAGCGAGTTCAAAGGTGTTGTGATAATTGAACTTTCGGAGGAATGGGCAAAGAAAGGCATCAACGATGCGTTCTCATGCCTGCCGGGCTATATCGGAATGCATAAATGCATTTCGTACATTGTCATTATTGAAGCGGAAAAAGAGTCGGCATCGATTGACGATATGAGGAGAGCTTTGAACGGAAGCACGATTTGGATCGATATACGCATGAAAACGGCGGAAATAGGGCAGTGCATAAATCTTTTCTTCAAAACGGCGAAGGAAGTCGGAATGACCGTTTCGGATGCCGCTTCAAAAGAGCTTAAAAAAACACTTGAAAATGCCGATGTTTCCGTTTTGCCGCTTGATCAGGTTGTTCTTCGAACGGTGCAGCAAATAAAGCTGAACAAACAAGTCAAGAACGCCAACCCTGTTATTGAAGCGGGCGATTTGGATATAATGCCTCAAAAAAGGACGTGTGAAAGGCGAGGCCGCATCGGATTTTCTGCAAAGGAATAAGGAGGAACACAATATGCTGAGTGATGGATTGAAATATCAGGATTCAAGGATGGCGACTTGCGAAGAGATGAAGCAGGATCTTGCGCCGTTCGCATTGCATGATGCGGCTGCAAAGTCAAAGGGCGGGCCGGTGCTGCTGCGCGACGGCGACACGGTTTATACGGATCCGAGTGATTCGCATTCGCTGATAGTCGGGGATACGGGTTCAATGAAGACGCTGCGATTCGTGCTTCCTCTCATTTATTCCTGTGCGGCGGCGGATGAATCAATGGTTATTGTTGACCCGAAGGGCGAGCTTGCGCGGAAATCCGAAAGTTTTCTTTCCGCGAAGGGCTATAAAACAGTTATCATCAACATGAGGGATCCGCAGCGTTCACCCGACACATGGAACCCGATGGGGGTTATAGAGAGGGCGTACAAAAGCGGGGAAGAGGGGCAGCAAAAGGCCGTTTTGCAGCTTAATGATATGCTGAACGACATTTTCTTTCGAAGAGTCGATACAAAGGATCCCTATTGGAACGAGTCCGCAGGGCAGCTTGCTCTGGGCATATGCCTGCTGCTTCTTGCATTGGGCGAAAAGTTGAACATGAAGAATCTGCTGAAATGGCGATATGAAAAGCTTGCCGACGGAACGCTTGATAAATGCTTCCGAAATCTGCCGACGGACGGCGAGATCTACCAAAACCTTGCGGGTTATTTGGGTATGACGGCCGAGAACACAAAGTCCTGCATAAGGTCAACCTTTGATCAGCTTGTGCGCGTGTTCAAGTCCGCACCTGCACTGACTGAGATGCTGAATGATACGTCATTTGATATTGAACGGATTGGGGAGGCAAAAGCGGCGGTTTTTGTCGTCATCCCGGATGAAAAAACAACCTTTCATTTTCTGGCGACGCTCTTTATCAGCCAGTGTTACACAACCTTGCTTGAAACAGCGGAAAGGCACGGCGGGTCGCTGCCGCGAAGGACGAATATCATACTTGAGGAGTTTTGCAACCTGCCCGCACTCGGCGATATCGTTCCGATGATCACGGCGGCAAGGAGCCGCAATATCCGGCTGCACATGGTCATTCAGTCGTACGGACAGCTTGTTGAAAAGTACGGCGAAAATGTAAGCCGCGCCATTCTCGACAATTGCGGAAACATGATCTATCTTCACACGCGGGAAATGGATTTTTTGACGTATATCAGCAGACTTGCGGGGAACAACGAGTACGGAAGGCCGCTGATTTCAACATCACGTCTGCAAAGGCTGCAAAAAAACGAAACCATTATCTTCCACGGCAGATGCTGCCCGTATCTTGCAGAGGATGTTCCGCTGATTTTTGATTATCCGATAAAATTTGGGACGGAGCTGCGCTCTGCGCCGCAAAAACCGAAGAAAGAAAAAAAGCGCAGGCGAATCGGGGATGTATTGAAGCCGCCCGAACTGAGCGGAGACACCGATGTATGGGACTGATCGAAAAAGCGGTGCAGCGGATATTGAAAATATATTAACCGTTGCTGCCGGGAAAAAGCAATTTTTCCCGATAAATAAAGTGTAAGGGAAAAACGAATGCACATGCGTTTGATGCGCGGACGGCTGATGCCGAAACGTGCAGCGCATGAGCGTTTGAAACACTCCCGAACGGATAAGCAGGTTTTCTTCCCGCGGGCGATAAAAATATATCATTGAAAACCGTGGGAAAAACAAAAATGCCCGATAAAGTAAATGAAGAGTGAGCAGAACTGAAAACTCACTAAAAACACAGAAACCGAAAGGAGAAAACTAAAATGGCAAGAACAGGACAAGCTTATTCAACAGCAATTGCGGACAGCATCAACGCCTTCCTTAAGGAGGACGAATGGCGTTTCGACTTTGACAGCGAGCGTGGCAGGTTCATTTTCAACCTCGGCCTGAGCTGCAAGCTCAAATCGGTTCGGTACATTGTTGATGTGCGCGAGAAAGACTATCTTATCTACGTTTTTTCACCTCTGGGCCCGGATAAAGGCGATGCCGCAACGATGAAACGCACGGCGGAGTTCCTGACACGAGCGAACTACGGACTTGTTTTCGGCAACTTCGAAATGGACATGCACGACGGCGAAATTCGCTACAAAACCTTCGTTCCGTGCGGCGGAGAAGCCCCTTGTGCCGATGTTATTCGTCGCAGCATATATGTGCCGGCAATGATGCTTGACAGGTACGGCGACGGCTTGCTGAAGGTGCTGTATTCGGACATTGACCCCGAAAAAGCTTGCAGCATGTGTGAAAATGACCTGAGAGACAGCGCGGACGACGACACCGAAGAATCGGGCAGCACGAACGACAGTACGGCAGACATTCTGTCGAGGCTTTCGGCACATTTTTCAAGCGATACAAGCGATACAGAGGATGAATAATCCGTTTCGAACAGAACTTTTATCAGCGTCGCCTTAAAATAATGCCTGCAACGATACCGAGCAGCGCAATGCCGGCGCAGATAAGCACAAGCGTCCCGAAACTTGTCGTTTTGGCGGAGCTTGCTCCTTCCGCAAATGCCGTTGCACAGCACAGCGCGGAAATGACGGCCGCAAAGCAGCCGATGAATGAAAAGAAATTGCGTTTCCTCATGTTTGTTTCTCTCCTTGTACTCCCAACCCGCATGTTCAACTTCATTCATCGTCTGCGAGCGGCAATTAACAGATTCAGCTTTGCTGAAAGCAGAACCCGAGCTTAAACAGCTTCATATGCATTATAACACTTAACCGACACATAATCCACAGCAAGTTTAATAAACACTTCAAACAGCATACCGATTCAAAATTCATATCAGCCGATGCCCCCTTGCCGAATGCGCAGGGGGGTATTTTTATGTAATCGTCCGGCAGGAAATAGGTGTTGACAGGAAATACGCCCGCGTATTATATATTTATTTGATTTGTTGAACAGCGGTTGACTTTTTAATAAAATTTCT
>OMCH01000328.1_pt1 | contig 25462 bp, 18 predicted proteins | sample 1674341 | NCBI WGS metagenome assembly OMCH01 (sample SAMEA103958164, study PRJEB25191) | human gut metagenome | biome: human-associated habitat [ENVO:00009003]; feature: intestine environment [ENVO:2100002]; material: feces | place: Germany | collected 2013/2015
CATAATACAGATACCGGTTGGGTAAACTTCTTGGGATGGCTCAACGACACATACGGACAAGATGGTGACGACTCGATGTGGTTTACCAACCAAGAAGAATATTATGAATATTATTATTATCGTTTGCACAGCAAACCGGAAATCAAACAGGTAAATACGCACACGTGGAAACTGACACTAAATCTGAATGGAGAGGACTCCGCTCCTTTCTATTACCCTTCCGTGACTGTAAATATCTTCGGGCTTAAAATGGAGGACATTGAAAATATAGAATCAAATGAAGATGTTACAGGACTCTCTTATGGTGACCATAAAGATTTCTTCATGCTAAATATCGACTGCCGGAAATACCTGGCGGAACACGCCGAGAATTTCATAAAACGATATGAAGCGAATCCGACAGATGTTTCTGCCAAAGCGGACGCCAACTACTTTGTGAATATGCTGAAAGATTCGGATAAAAAGACGGAGTTGAAGAAACGAGCTGAATAAAATGAAATAAGAGGCTAATAAGAGCTGAATGTAAACGATACAAGAAAAATAAACAAATATAGCTATGAACGAAACCATTACCCTTTGTCTTGAAATTATTTTCTGGCTTGCCCTGTTCATTGTGTTCTACACCTATCTGGGCTACGGAATTGTGCTTTACGTTCTTGTCAAGTTGAAAGAACTTTTCGTGAAGCCTGTGAAGCGTTCGTTGCCGGCATCGGACGCTGGTTTGCCGGAAGTGACTCTCTTCATTACAGCATTCAATGAAGAAGATGTTATAGACGAAAAGATGGAGAACAGTCTTGAACTGGACTACCCTGCGGACAAACTGCATATCGTATGGGTGACAGACGGAAGCAACGACGGTACGAACGAACGACTGAAAACCCGTTGGCAGGGAAAAGCGACCATACACTTCCAACCCCTACGACAGGGTAAGACAGCCGCAATGACACGTGGAATGACGCTGGTGGACACTCCGCTCGTCGTCTTTACGGATGCTAACACTATGGTAAACCGGGAAGCAATACAGGAAATCGTACTTGCTTTCCAAGACCCGAAAGTGGGCTGCGTGGCCGGCGAAAAACGGATCGCCGTACAGACCAAAGACGGAGCCGCTGCCGGTGGGGAAGGTATTTACTGGAAATACGAATCAACACTGAAAGCACTTGACGCCCGCCTCTACTCTGCTGTAGGAGCAGCAGGCGAACTATTTGCCGTGCGTCGTGAACTATTCGAAGCAATGGAACCGGATACGTTGCTCGATGATTTTATTCTTTCGCTCCGGATCACCATGAAAGGTTATACCATTGCTTATTGCACCAATGCTTACGCCATCGAAAGCGGTTCGGCAGATATGCGCGAAGAAGAAAAGCGGAAAGTGCGCATCGCTGCGGGAGGATTGCAGTCCATCTGGCGACTTCGTCCGTTGCTGAATCCTTTCCGCTACGGGACACTTAGCTTTCAATATACGTCTCACCGGGTATTGCGATGGTCTATTACTCCGTTCCTGTTGTTTGCTCTCTTCCCGCTGAATATTGCGATTCTGCTGTTAGGTGGTTCCGCGATATTCTACGGAGTGCTGCTTGCCATGCAGGTTCTTTTTTACGGGTTGGGATATTGGGGATATTATCTATCCACCAAACAGATAAAAAACAAGTTGCTTTTTATCCCCTACTATTTCCTATTTATGAATGTCAATGTGCTGAAAGGCATCCGTTATCTGAAAAAGAAAAAAGGAAGCGGAGCCTGGGAAAAGGCAAAGCGCGCTGAAAAGTAAAACAAATGCTATTATCTTTTGTTATCCTTACTATAAGACATTAGTCTCTATCATCTAATAAAAAACAGACATGAACAGAATATTACATGATGCGAATAACGCACAAAGAATATTGAAACTGACGGCAGATACAATGCTATTGGTTGACAGGCACGGAGTCTGCGTAGACATTGAGCCTCATTGTGATCTATGGTTTCTGCAAGAGGATATACTTTTAGGAAAAAATATATTTGAGCTTTTACCAGAATATACGAGAGAGAGGGTGATGCCCATCTTCCAGATTGTACTCGAAGAACAAAGAAGCATCAGCAAGAACTTCAAGTTGGTGCTGAAAGGCGAAACTTTTTACTTCAAATGCCTCATGTTCCCTTATGACGGTATGGTGCTTTGCCAATATCGCGACATCACGCAAAGAAGCAACGTAAAAAGACAGTTGGAACAGGCAAATCTCACCCTGCGGGCTATCCAAAAGGTAGCCCAGATAGGACAATGGACGTACAATACGAAACAGAATATTTTTCATTATCTTGGATATACCGGTGTTTTGTGCGAGGAAAATGTGCAAAACCTTGCCATTGAGAAATATGTGGAACTGATTGTAGAAGAAGACCGTCAGAGTTTTATGGAATGGTGTCGGGTGAACGAAAAAGAACTCAACATGGAAAGCATCAGCTACCGTGTCCGCCTGAACGGAGAAATCTTCTATATGCGTATACAGACTTATCTGCGTGAACAGCGCTCCGACGGTAGTTTCAACATCGAAGGCTATATCCAGAACATCACGGACATACAGCATCGCAGAAATGACATCAATACACTGACTCATGCCATCAACAACGCCAAAGAAAGTATCTTTGCCGCCAAGCCCGATGGCACGATCATCTTCGCCAACCGTCGTTTCCTGTACAATCATGGTATTTCAGAAAACGAAGACATCAGTCAATTAAAAATTTACAACGTCGCCGCAGATATGCCTACACAAGAGGCTTGGAACGAACGTTGCAAAGATGTCATACACGGTGGCAGCAGTAACTTTGTGGCCCATCACCCATCTAAAATCAATAAAGGTATATTGGCCTATGAAGGTACGATGTACAACGTGACCAATGATTCCGGAGAAGAAAGTTACTGGTCGTTTGCCCATGATATTTCCGAGAGGATTCGGTACGAAGCCCAAATCAAACGGCTCAACCAAATCATGGATACGACCATCAACAATCTCCCTGCCGGGATTGTAGTGAAGGAAATCAACAACGACTTCCGATACATTTACCGGAATCGGGAGGCCTACAACCGCGATCTTTATAAGAACGACCCTGTCGGCAAGAATGACTTCGATTTCTACCCGCCTATCGTAGCCGAAAAGAAGAGACAAGAGGATATCCAGGTGGCTACCACCGGAAAAGGTCTGCACTGGACTGCTGAAGGAAAGGACAGAAACGGAAACATGATTATCCTCGACAAACGGAAAATCCGAGTGGACGGTGACGAATTATCTTCGCCTATCATCGTCAGCATCGAATGGGACATCACGGAACTGGAAATAATAAAACGGGAACTTCAATCGTCGAAAGAGAAAGCGGAAATGTCTGATAGCCTGAAGTCGGCCTTCCTCGCCAATATGAGTCATGAAATACGTACGCCGCTGAATGCTATCGTAGGTTTCTCGCATCTCATTGCCGAAAGCGACGATGCGGAAGAACGGAAGACGTATTATAACATCGTAAACGCGAACAACGAACATCTCCTGCAACTTATCAACGAGATTCTCGACCTCTCGAAGATTGAATCGGGAACCATCGAGTTTTCCTTCGGACCGGCTAGTCTCCATAATCTCTGCCGGGAAGTGCACGATGCTCATATATTCCGTACTCCGCAGGGAGTAAGCCTTGTCTATGAATCCTCGGACGAAAGTCTGATGATTGAAACGGACAAGAACCGGGTATTCCAGGTGATTTCAAATCTGATTGGAAATGCTGTCAAGTTTACGAAGGAAGGAAGCATCAGTTATGGTTACAAACTGGCGGACAATCAGATTGTATTCCACGTAACGGATACCGGAACAGGAATTGAACCGGAGAAAGTGGGGCGTGTGTTCGAGCGTTTCGCAAAGCTGAACAATCATGCACAGGGCACTGGGTTGGGATTATCTATCTGTAAGTCTATCGTTGAACGTCTCGGGGGCAAGATTTCCGTCAGCTCCGAATTTGGTAAGGGAACGACGTTTACATTTACTTTGCCATACACGATTGCAAATCCTGCAAATGTGGATTCTTCAAAGAAAGAGAATGGTGAAGGAAACATCGCTGGAATAGCATCTGCCGGAAAAACTGCTGATTCGAGTGTTGACAATTCTGCAAATACACGGCATGCCTGTATTTTGGTTGCCGAAGATACGGACAGCAATTTCGACTTATTGAAGGCTATTCTAGGTAAAGACCATCAGCTTATACGTGCGCATGACGGAATGGAAGCTGTCACGATGTTCGATGAAGTGAAACCGGATCTTATCTTGATGGATATCAAGATGCCGAATCTGGACGGACTGGAAGCTACAAAAATCATCCGTGAACTGTCTGCCACTGTTCCTATTATTGCTCAAAGTGCCTTTGCATACGAACAGGACCGGAAAGCGGCTGAAGAAGCGGGGTGCAATGATTTTATAGCTAAACCAATAGCGGATGATAAGTTGAAAGCAATGATTCATAAATGGTTGCTTCCTTCGTAGAGAGCTTAATCCCTCATGATATAACCAGCAAATAATTTAGATTAGATGAAAGCCTTTTACAGACTGTTTTATTACATATCCATCGTGCTGACCAGTATTTTGGCAGGAGTTACCATTGCGGGTGCTTTCGTAGGCAATGCCGCATCGGATAGTTTCAAATTTATGCCTTTCATCGGTTTGATACTGCCGATACTTTTATTGGCTAATCTTGCTTCTGCTATCTACTGGACGATTCGTTGGCGGTGCTGGGTTTTCATCCCTCTGATTGCTATATTCAGCAATTGGGGATATATGAGCTGTGTATTACAATCGCCTTTTTTCAGTCCGGCTTCGTCACCGATGGTTAAAATGAATGTATATACTCCGGGAGTGTTGACGGTTGCTACTTACAACGTCGATGCCTTTAACCACGAGCATACCGGCTACTCATGCAAGGAGATTGCTTCTTACATGAGAAATCTGCAAGCAGATATTCTCTGTTTTCAAGAATTTGGCATAAACGATGAGTTTGGCATCGATAGTATATCCGCAGCTCTTTCTAATTGGCCGTATCATTATATTCCTTCTTCGCCCGAAGGGAAAAATCTGTTGCAACTGGCTGTTTTCAGCCGTTATCCTATCAAGGAGGAGCATCTTATCATCTATCCTGATTCGAAAAATTGCAGTCTTGCATGTGATATTGAAATCAATGGTCGCACCATCCGCCTGTTCAACAATCATCTCCAAACAACAGAAGTAAGCCAGAATAAACGCAAACTGGAAAAGGGACTTCGTACGGATGATTCCCAAAGAGTGGAACATGCTGCCCTGGGACTTATCGACGGCTTACATGAGAATTTCCGGAAACGGGCCGTACAAGCTGATCTTCTCAAGCAACTGATAGCCGCCTCCCCCTATCCTACTCTAGTCTGCGGTGACTTTAACTCTCTGCCGTCTTCGTATGTTTATCATACTATAAAAGGTGATAAGTTGCAGGATGGTTTTCAGACGAGTGGTCATGGGTATATGTATACTTTCAAGTTCTTCAAGCATCTGTTAAGAATCGACTATATTCTCCATTCACCGGAACTGAATAGTACGGATTACTTCTCGCCGGATCTTACTTATAGCGATCATAATCCGGTGGTGATGAGGATGAAATAAAAAAGATGCTCCGTTTATTGAACGAAGCATCTTTTTATATAAATATTCTAGAATGTAAACTTAACGCCTAACTGCATCTGCCATGCACTACCTGTAGAAGCAGTATAATCCCATTTAGAATTTTTCTGGAACACCTCGCGAGAAGATGCATTCATCTGATAAGTAAGAGGTTCTCCTACCTTACTTGCTGTTTTTAACAACCTTACATTATCATAACTCTGCAAACCGCAAGAGCGATAAGCCCCCCACTTCGAATTTAATAAGTTACCAATATTCAACATATCAAGACTTACTTGAATACCGTACTTACGGCTACCAATCTTAGCATAAAAATCCTGTGCTATCTTCATGTCAAAACGGTGAATCCACGGTTCTAAAGAAGAAGCACGTTCTACATACTGCCCCTTGTGATCATTCAAATAAGAGTCATTATTTACATAGTTCCAAAAATCTTCTTGTTGGTCTACCGCCGAATAAGTCACATTATTTTGTTTATCTTTAATATCCACAAATGTCATTTCTTCTTTAGAAGCAGGCACATACATCAAATCGGAATAGTTTCCGTCACCGTTCATATCATTAGAATAGGTATAAGAAAAACGTCCTTGTTGGTAACCTGTATAGAACAAAGAAACAGTCGTTTTCATATTCGCATAAGCAACTTCATAAGAAGCATTAGCTATCAAACGATGCGGGGTAGAAAATAAAGAATAAGAGACACCCGGATCATTCAATGAATTAACTGCAACATTATTCTGCCATACTGAAGCCGCCGATGAACCTGGATTTGCCGTCATATCTTTAGCCATTGTATAAGTGTACCCAAATGAACCTGTAAAGCCAAAATCAAATTTCTTCGTTAATACTGCATTAAAAGAATATTGATAACCTTTTTCATCCCCATTAGTCAACTGTATAACGGTTTTCGTCTTAGGATTGTCATAGTAATTATTCTTAGTCCAATATACACGTCCCGGTTGTTCATTATAGGTTCCAGAAGGGGCCTTTTCGTTCATATTCTTCTGAACAACATTATATATATCACGTGTATACATAGCACCAACAGAAAGCATAAATCCATAAGGTAACTGAAACTCTGCATTTACATTACTACGCCAAACTTGAGGCATTTTAAAATTCGGATCCACATAAGCTATAGCACCGGGGACCTCATTTCCCGGAGTTGATGGAAACATATCCGGATTTTGGGTAAGAGTTTCTTTATAATTTGGATTAAAAGCAAAGTTTGCCGGTAATTCCGAAGTCTCAAATTCGACCATATTTTGCATCTGACCTGCATTTGTCGGTTGGTTAGTGAACCATACAAATGGTAATAACCCTGTAAACAAGCCTGTACCTCCAGTCAAAACAATAGAACGGTCACCTTTTATATCCCAATTAAATCCTAAACGAGGAGATATTAACAATTTACTTTTCGGCCATTCGGATACGTCAACATTCGTTCCATTAAATGACTGTTCTTTGATAGCCGCATTCCCTAACAAATCATCAAAATATAACGGTAAATCAAAGCGTAATCCATATGTCAATTTTAAATTAGGTGTAATAGAATATTCATCTTGTGCATAAGCTCCCAACATACCAAATGTCAGTTCAGCTCCCGGAGCGTCTTTTCCATTATATCCATAAGTAATGCCATACAGCATCGGTTTTTCTCCCGTCATAAAATCGTCCATTGAAGCATAACGATAATATCCATAAGGAGCACGTAAATATGAATTCATGAAATACTGTCTTTCAAATGTTGCACCGGCAGTTATCAAATGGTTTCCTTTATTAATAGTTACATTGTCAGTAACACTAAATACATTATTCTCGACATCATTAAAAGGAGTAAACAATTCTGTACCCAATGTCATATACTGCTTACCGTCCTTGTAAATATCAACCATTGGAAACGCATCTCCCTTAGTTGTACGAGAATCTCGGATATGGGTATAAGTCACTAATAATTTGTTTTGTACTGAAGAAGAAAAATTGCTATTCAACTCACCGGAAAGAGACGTTACAATATTTCTAAAACCATAGTTGGAATTTCCAAATGCAAATGCATCAACCCCATAACGGTTTGAATTAGCTTTAGTGATTACCGAAGAAGTTGAACTAATACTAGCATCATTTTCTGATTTCACTGTGTTAAAACGTAATGACAGTTTATGACTTTTATTAATATTCCAATCCAAACGAGCCATAAGCTTCCAATTTTTACTCTCGAAATCATCAAATTTATCATAACTTCCCGGATCATATCCATATTTATCCTTTACAAAATCACTTATTGTCTTCAAATCCTTTATCCAAGTTCTAGAAATATGATTTTGATTATCCCCACTTCCACCTTCTTCTTGACTAGGAGTCCACAAAATACCAGGGCTAGTACTATTTTCTAATTCTCCATTTACAAAAAAGAATAGTTTATTTTTTATTATCGGAGCTCCTAATGTAAAGCCATACAAACTGGATTTATAACTTTCCACATTAGGAACGTCAACATCGTTAATAGATTTTCCTATAAAATTCTTTGGTTTCTGATATGTATAAACTGTTCCCTTTAATTCGTTTGTACCACTCTTGGTTACAGCATTAATAGAAGCTCCCGTAAAATTGGAATACGTAACACTATAAGGAGAAACATTAACGCTAATTTCATCAATTGCATCAAGTGAAATAGGCTGCGCATCTCCACCCGGCAAATTATTAGTACTCAAACCAAAATTATTGTTCAAAGCTGCACCATCCACAGTTATTGTATTATAACGTCCATCACGTCCGGCAAAAGAATTACTGCCACCCGCATAAGGAGAAAGTTTAGTAAAGTCAGTAATACTACGATTAATAGTAGGCAATGTCGTTAACTGACGCTCACTCACATTCGTTACAGTCCCCATCTTCTCTACTGTTTTCTGTGCTGTTACTATAACTTCATCCAATAATTCAGAACTTTCCTTTAAAACTACATTTAAAGTGTATACTTCTCCTAACGATAAATTTACACCTTTATAAATAGCAGTCTGATAACCAACATAAGAAACTTCAACTTTGTAAGGACCACCGGTACGCATACCTTGCAAATTAAATTGACCACTGATATTAGTCACTGTACCATAACGTGTACCTGACGGCTCGTGGATTGCAACCACAGTCGCTCCAATGATAGGTTCATCTTGTGCTGTAACCTTACCACTCATACTAGAAGTGGTAACCTGCGCACTAACGGTAGCAATGACCATGAGCATCGCCGCTACTAAAAAAGATCGCATTCTCTTTAACATAAATGTAGTTGATTAGTTAATATAAATTGTTTGCTTTTAAAAACTGTGCACAAATATAATTAATAATATTTAGAACTACATTACGATTATACTACAATTTTTTAAGAGAGATAAACGTTTTCCCTTGTTATAAAACGATAAAGGCTCTACAATATTTGCAGAGCCTTTTATTTTGAAACAGAAAGCATTATAAATGCTTCAATCTATTACTTTATACTAGTCAGTCATTAACTTTCTATAACGAACGCGTTTTGGTTCTTCATTTCCCAAACGTTTCATTTTGTTTTCTTCATATTCTGAATATGAACCTTCGAAGTAGAATACATTGGAGTCTCCTTCAAAAGCAAGGATATGTGTACAGATACGGTCGAGGAACCAACGGTCGTGCGAGATAACTACTGCACAGCCGGCGAAATCTTCCAAACCTTCTTCCAAAGCACGCAGAGTGTTTACGTCGATATCATTGGTAGGCTCATCGAGCAACAGTACATTACCTTCTTCTTTCAAAGCCATCGCCAAGTGTAAACGGTTTCTTTCACCACCGGACAATACACCGCAGAGTTTTTCCTGATCGCCTCCGGAGAAATTGAAACGGGAAAGGTATGCACGCGCATTCACGTCACGTCCACCCATGCGGATCAACTCATTACCACCGGAAATTACCTGATATACGCTCTTATTCGGATCAATATCTCTGTGTTGCTGGTCTACATACGCCACCTTTACAGTCTCTCCTACTTCAAATTCTCCTTTATCCACTGTTTCCAATCCCATAATCAGGCGGAACAATGTCGTCTTTCCCGCACCATTAGGACCAATCACACCGACAATACCATTAGGAGGAAGCATAAAGTTCAAATCGTCAAACAACAATTTATCACCGTATGCTTTAGCCACATGTTTGGCTTCAATGACCTTATTACCCAGACGGGGACCATTCGGAATAAAGATTTCAAGTTTCTCTTCTTTCTCCTTCACGTCCTCATTCAGCAATTTGTCATAAGAGTTAAGACGTGCCTTACCTTTCGCCTGACGGGCTTTCGGAGCCATGCGTACCCATTCCAACTCACGTTCCAGTGTTTTACGACGTTTGCTGGCGGTCTTTTCTTCCATTTCCATACGTTTGGTCTTCTGTTCCAACCAGGAAGAGTAGTTACCTTTCCAGGGGATACCTTCACCACGATCCAGTTCAAGAATCCATCCGGCAACGTGATCGAGGAAGTAACGGTCGTGCGTCACAGCAATAACCGTACCTTCATATTGTTGTAGATGTTGTTCCAACCAATCGATAGACTCTGCATCCAAGTGGTTGGTAGGTTCGTCCAGCAAAAGCACATCCGGTTTCTGCAGCAACAAACGGCAAAGAGCTACCCGGCGACGTTCACCTCCGGAGAGATTTTCTACCGGCTGATCTTCAGGCGGACAACGGAGAGCATCCATCGCACGCTCCAACTTGCTATCCAGATTCCATGCATCAGTTGCATCAATGATATCTTGCAATTCACCCTGGCGAGCAAAAAGAGCATCCATCTTATCCTGATCCTCATAATACTCCGGTAAACCAAATTTCTGATTGATCTCTTCGTATTCTGTCAGTGCGTCAACAATGGGTTGCACACCTTCCATCACTACTTCTTTTACTGTCTTTGTGTTGTCTAAATAAGGTTCCTGTGCCAAATACCCCACGGAATATCCCGGAGAAAACACCACTTCTCCCTGAAAGGATTTCTCCAAACCGGCGATGATCTTCAATAACGTTGATTTACCAGAACCGTTCAAACCGATAATACCGATTTTCGCTCCATAGAAAAACGACAGGTAAATGTCTTTCAGCACATTCTTATTAGGAGTGAATGCTTTGCTCACTCCTACCATTGAGAAGATAATTTTTTTATCGTCAGCAGCCATACGTATGATTATATATTGTTGATAATGGCACAAAGATAAGAAAAATGTTTGAATTCTTTTGGAGTTATAAAAAAATGTTCTACCTTTGCACCCGCATTCGAAAGAAAGCACTGAAGGATTGATTCGCTAGCTCAGCAGGTAGAGCACAACACTTTTAATGTTGGGGTCCTGGGTTCGAGCCCCAGGCGGATCACGAAACATAAATTAATCCCTTGATAATCAGTCGTTATCAAGGGATTTTTATTTTAATATTCTTCACATATACTTATTCTACAAGCATAGAGCGACACGGTAATTCGATTATAAAAGTAGTACCTATCCCCAGTTGGGAATCGACTAATATCCGCCCGTTCATCTTCTCGACGATCAGTTTGCAGATAGGTAAGCCCAGACCGGCCCCTTGAGCAAAGGAATCCAATTTCTCAAACCTTTCGAATATCTTTTCAAGCATATTCTGCGGGATGCCCCGACCGGTATCTTTAACACCGATTCTGACAGATTGGTGATCTACCTCATAGAAGATTTCCACATGTCCGGTGGTAGTGTTCTTTAAGGCATTCGAAAGGAAATTACTCAAGATCTGTTTGATACGCAATTTATCCAGTTCTACCAAAGAATCATGTGCCGGATAGTTGGTCAGAAGTTCAACGCCGGATGGTACTTGATGAGCATACTCCGCTACACTCTCGTCAAGAAGCTCGGTAAGGTTAACCCAGTCCGGACGCAATTCCAGATAACCGGATTCTATTTTAGAAAGATCAATTACATCATTAATCAGATTTAATAATAGTTTGTTGTTATGTCCAATCAGAGAATTATATAGTTCCTTTTCCGCTGCACTTTCCGTACTAGTCAACAGGCTTGAAAAGCCGACAATAGCATTTAAAGGAGTACGGATTTCGTGACTCATATTAGCCAGGAAAGCAGACTTTAACCGATCGGACGCTTCAGCTTTATCACGTGCCTTGACAAGCATTTCTTCTGTCCTTTTCAGTTCTGTGATATCATAATTGATGCTGATAATCTCGATAATCCGGTCCTGCGGGGCATATTTCTTTACTAACAGATTGACATGCGTCCATGTGTATGTGCCATCCTCCCTAAGGACACGCATCTCTTTGCTAAGTTGGGTAGTAAGTCCCTTTCGTGCGTCGTCCAAAAACCGAATCAACAAGGCACGGTCATCGGGATGGAAATGCCGGTACGTACCAAAGATGTCGGACAACGGAGTTTCATCCGCTTCACCCACATTTCTGTACCAGCTTTTTTGGGCATAGCCGTGTCCACTCAAAATATTGAAATGAGCATAACCGACCTTGGCATAATCACCGACCAGTTCAAAAAACTCCTCAAACTCCTGAATCTTATTATAGGCTACCGTTGTTTCTGTCTTATCCGCATTAATCAATAGATAGTTTATTGGCTGATGCTCACTATTATATAATGTAGTCACTTTAGTCATCAGATCAATCGTACCCTGTTTTTGGGTATTCTGATAATACGATCCGACCTTCGAGAAGTCATAACGGAAAGTAAAGTCGGCATCTTCATTTTTCTTCAGCCGTTCTTTCATTTCTTTCGGAAAAATAGGATTATCAAAAATATTGATACCCAATACATCTTCTTTCTTCTCTATATGAAACATTTCTAATTCCTTATCGTTCAGATCCACCAATACCCCATCCATATCATATAACTCGATACCAATAGGCAAATACTTGAAAATGTTAGATAAGAGACGCTCACTGTATTGCAAAGCTTGGTAAGCAGATGCCATATCAGGACCATCTTGCACTTCGGATATACCATAGATGACTTCGTTTCCTTCTTCATCCGTTTCTTGAAAGCATACCTTGCTACGTACCCAAACAGCTCCTTTCACCGTATCAAGCAAATACACCACCTCCGGCCGTTGATACACACCATAAGAATGAACAGTTGTAGAAAGTTGTTCCTCTTTCTGAATACGTTTATTGAAATCTTCAAAACTAATAACTCCGGTCTGATCCAGACCTAATAACTCTACTATAAAGTCAGAACATTCATAATTCGCAGTTGATAAATTGGCTTTCCACCACCCCATATTAGCGTTAGCCATCAACTGCGAGAAAAAGGTAAAATCTTGTAGTCTATTCATAACGCTATTTATCATTTTATTATTTTTCGGGCGCAAAAATACAGATTGGTAACAAATCTAACTTTCAGAAAGACACTTTTTTAGCATATTATAAGAAGATTATTTGTGATTAAACTAAAAAATTTCCGGTTAAAACTTTCTCTAAAAGAGATTATCTCAACCGGAAATTTTACAATCGTCAAGTTCCTTATTTTACTTTTTCAAGGACTGATAAACAGCTTTTGCCATCACTTTAGCCCCTTCTTCATTCGGATGGATCTTATCCGGAAACAACTGGGGCATTCCGTCCATTGCTGCGTGAAGATCGATGACAGACAAGTTATTTTTCTTGGCAACCTTCTTTATCATCGGAATGATTTGTTTAGAGATGATATCATCGTTGATATTATCACCGGTCTGATAGGCTTTAGAAGGATAACAAAGATAAATCTTCGGTTGAGCTGGCAACGCTTTGAAAGCATCGACCATTGTTTGCAGATCTTTCGTGAAGTCGGCCTTATATTTCCAGTTGAATGATTTACTGTCATTCGTACCCAACTTGATAACAACGATATTAGGATTGAAAGCCAGCGCATCCTGATAAGCTTTTTCATTCATATAAGGATGATCGCCCTTGTTCAGCAGAGTGCGGGCACTGACTCCGAAATTCTTTACCCAATAAGCCTCTCCCAACATACGGCTCAACACAGCCGGATAACTGTCACGATCACGATTCTTGATACGTGCTCCATACGTAATACTATTTCCAATGCAAGCTACACGGATAGCATCTTTATGAGGTACTTTGAAACTACGGAGCCAAGACGTCAGTTCGTCCAGCATTTCATTCTTATAGAGGAAACCCTCGCGAATTCCCCATCCATGTCCACCGGAAGGATAAATATGAAGCACTGAAGGAACATTGTTCTTGTTCAGCGCCAAATAATAATTAACTCCGTTAGCAGGCGGAACGACTTTATCATCATCACTATATACGATAAAAGCACGCGGTGTATCTTTCGTCACTTGCTTTTCATTAGAATATTCAAGTTCCAATTCAGCAGAAGCATCTTTTCCCAAAAGGTTGTCGTGAGAGCCCCTATGGGTATAAGATTTATCCATCGTAATCACAGGATAAAAAAGAATCTGAAAATTCGGACGAAGTTCGGGCTTAGCATGAGTGGCAATGGTAGAAGCCAGATGTCCACCGGCAGAAGAGCCCATGATACCAATGTCATTCGGGTTCAAATTCCAGACATCGGCACTGTCACGCACCAATTTCATTGCTGCTTCAGCATCTGAAATGGGTAATGTACGATCACCGTTCGGCATCCGGTATTTTAGCACAATCAATGCAATACCTTGTTTATTGAAATAGGGCGCCCAATCACAGCCTTCGTGTTCGAATGCCAAATGTGAATATCCACCTCCCGGACACGCAACCACAGCACGCCCTGTAGCCAGTTCCGGCGCAGGAAGGAATACGCGAAGTGAAGGTTGTTCAATATCAAAAGGTTTCGGAGCATTTTGCGCTACCACTCGTGAACCTGCTAAAAAGAGAAGCAGCAAGATAAAAATAGTAGAGAATTTCTGTTTCATAGTATCTATGTACTTTGATTAATGAATAATTAGATGCGCGAAGATAGTAATTTTGCGTATCTTTGCAGCCCATTTTGATTAGAAAAATTATATGCAAGGAATAAAGAATCTGACACAAGGCCCTATCAATCGTCAACTGTTTAATCTGGCAATGCCGATCATGGCAACGTCGTTTATCCAAATGGCATATAGCCTCACAGATATGGCGTGGGTAGGACGACTGGGAAGTGAAGCCGTAGCCGCCATCGGTTCTGTCGGAATCCTGACCTGGATGTCCGGTTCTATCTCTTTATTAAATAAGGTGGGATCTGAAGTGAGTGTCGGACAATCCATCGGTGCGCAAAGCCAGGAAGATGCCCGCAGTTTCGCATCTCATAACATCACGATTGCTTTGATTATTTCCATCTGTTGGGGCACACTCCTTTTTATATTTGCAGAACCTATCATACGCATCTATGAACTCGAGGATCATATTACGGCCAATGCCATCCAATATCTGCGGATTGTTTCTACCGGATTACCTTTCGTTTTCCTCTCCGCCGCCTTCACCGGAATTTATAATGCGGCAGGGCGCAGTAAAGTCCCGTTCTTCATCAGCGGCACAGGATTGATACTGAATATCATTCTGGACCCACTCTTCATTTTTGGTTTCGGGCTGGGAACCAACGGTGCGGCATACGCTACCTGGATTGCGGAAGCAAGTGTTTTCCTGATTTTCGTCTATCAGTTGCGTTGCCGGGATGCCCTACTTGGCGGCTTCCCTTTCTTCACGCAGCTAAAGAAAAAATATACACGGAGAATCTTTAAACTGGGATTGCCCGTGGCTACTTTGAATACGCTATTTGCTTTCGTCAATATGTTCCTTTGCCGCACCGCCTCGGAACAGGGAGGACACATCGGACTGATGACTTTCACCACCGGAGGGCAAATTGAAGCAATCACCTGGAATACCTCACAGGGATTCTCCACCGCACTAAGTGCCTTCATCGCCCAAAACTACGCCGCCGGACGAGTGGAACGGGTACTTAGAGCTTGGTATACGACTTTATGGATGACGGGAATCTTCGGAACATTCTGTACATTGCTATTCGTGTTCTTCGGGAATGAAGTTTTTGCCATATTCGTCCCCGAACAGGCGGCCTACGAAGCCGGAGGTGTATTCCTCCGTATCGACGGATATTCGCAGCTTTTTATGATGCTCGAAATCACCATGCAAGGAGTATTCTACGGCATCGGACGCACCATCCCTCCTGCCATTATCAGCATCAGTTGCAACTATATGCGTATTCCGCTTGCCATCCTGTTTGTACGGATGGGTATGGGAGTGGAAGGAATCTGGTGGGCAGTCTGCATCACCACGGTTGCCAAAGGGTTAATTCTTTTGAGTTGGTTCATTATTATTAAAAAGAAGTGTTTGAGTATTCCTTCAACGATAAAAGGATAATTATCATTTCCCTTTATTAACAAACAAAGGGGCTCTTCCGAGTTATTTTAACTTAAAAAGTACACGCTTGCCAAATAATATGTATCTTTGCATTGTTATTAATAATGCGAAGTGATTCGTATAAAAACATTTTTTATAAACCAATTAAAAAACATCAACATTATGAACAAGATGAAATTTATGGTTCTCTTCATGAGTATTGCCATGATATTTGGTAGCTGTGGAAGTATGAACAACACTGGTAAAGGTGCTGCTATCGGTGGTGGTTCGGGTGCTGCACTAGGTGCGATCCTGGGAGGTGTTATCGGTAAAGGTAAAGGTGCTGCTATCGGTGCTGCTATTGGTACGGCAGTAGGTGCAGGTACAGGTGCTCTTATCGGTAAGAAGATGGACAAAGCAGCAGCAGAAGCAAAACAAATTGAAGGCGCACAAGTAGAACAGATAACAGACAACAACGGATTGCAAGCCGTGAAAGTAACATTCGACTCGGGTATTCTTTTCACTACCGGTAATGCAAATCTAAGTGCTGCTGCTAAATCTGCTTTAAGCAAGTTTGCCAACAATGTGCTCAACCAGAACCGGGATATGGACGTGTCTATCTACGGATATACCGACAACCAGGGCTGGAAGAACAGTACTGCTGCACAAAGCCAGCAAAAGAACCTGAACTTATCACAAGAACGTGCGCAAAGCGTGTCCAGTTACTTGTTGAGTTGCGGTGTTTCCACCAATCAAATCAAGAGTGTACAAGGAATGGGTGAAAGCGATCCCGTTGCAAGCAATGACACTGCTGCCGGTCGCGAACAAAACCGTCGTGTAGAAGTATACATGTACGCAAGTGAACAAATGATTAGAGATGCACAAGCAGCTACTCATTAAAAAATTACTGCGCTATACGCGCAACCTGCTGATTTTCTTCTTTGCATCAACACTACTGGCAGTGATTATTTATCGTTTCATGCCGGTTTATGTAACTCCGTTGATGGTTATCCGAAGCGTTCAGCAAGTTTTTTCAGGAGATAAACCCACGTGGAAGCACACGTGGGTTTCTTTTGATAAGATATCTCCCAACCTGCCGATGGCGGTCATAGCCTCCGAAGACAACCGTTTTGCCGAACACAACGGGTTCGACCTCGTAGAAATCAAGAAAGCGATGAAAGAAAACGAAACACGCAAACGGAAACGGGGAGCAAGCACCATCAGTCAGCAGACAGCCAAGAATGTATTCTTATGGCCGCAATCGTCGTGGGTACGCAAAGGGCTCGAAGTCTACTTTACGTTTCTCATCGAACTCTTCTGGTCGAAAGAGCGAATCATGGAAGTCTATCTCAACTCTATAGAAATGGGAAATGGCATCTACGGCGCACAAGCAACCGCAAAAAATAAGTTCGGAACAACAGCCGACAAGCTGACCCGGGGGCAATGCGCGCTCATCGCCGCCACCCTACCCAACCCGATACGATTTAACTCGGCGAAACCTTCGTCATACATACTAAAACGACAAAGTCAGATATTACGGCTGATGAATCTGGTTCCTAAATTCCCACCGGAAGAGAAGGCCGTTGAAAAGAAAAAAAGCAAAAAAAAGAAAAGCAAATAACAAGAAAGAATTTATAACCTAGTTTAATTTACGATTAGACGAATAGGTGATTTACGATTAGACAATTTACGATGTACGATTGAAATAACTTTTGGAATTATAAGTACTTATCTTTGCATAAGTATCTCCTCATTCACAATTCAAATTTCAATCGTACATCGTAAATCGTTTAATCGTAAATAAAATTAGGTTATAAAAAAGGAAGGAGCAATGAGAATCTATCTCTTTGCTCCTTCTGCTAATAAGCTTGTTTGTATGCGCTATCCTCATTTATACAAAATCTTTCAATTCCTGTTGTAAACGTTGACGTGTGAAGAATATGCGGCTCTTCACTGTGCCTAATGGTAATCCTAATTTCTCTGCGATTTCGCGGTATTTAAAACCAGATACGTGCATAGAGAAAGGAATCTTATACTCCCGGGGGAGTGCATTGACGATGCGGTGCATTTCTTTCAGGTCGTAAGCACCTTCCGTACTTTCAAATCCTGAATCTTGTGGCAGATTTAAGTGATAATAATTATCGGTTGTGTCAACAAAAGTTTGATCGCGTACTATTTTACGGTAGTTATTTATAAAGATGTTACGCATGATAGTGTACATCCATCCTTTGAAATTTGTATCCGGAACATATTTCTCCTCATTGTCTAATGCTTTTAAAGATGTTTCCTGCAATAAGTCATTTGCTTCTTCACGGTTGGCCGTCAATTTATAAGCAAAACGAAGCAACTCTTCCTGTACTCCAATTAAATCTTTTCTGAAACTTAAACTTTTCATACTTTAATGGTTTTATGGTTAATATTCGTTTTTCTCGATGTTTGCAAGTTTAAAGGTATTTTGCTTATCAAGCAGGGGAAAATTTGTCATTTCTTGGGGGTTAATTCTATCAAATGACAGATTTTAGGTGCTTTCTGATAGTTTTTAGGTGGTATTTGCGAAATTTATCCCCTACTGCTTGGTTAAAAGAACCAAATAGATTACTTTTGATTTTATATTATTAAATAAAACAAAAAGCTATGACCATACTTATTATTGTAGGGATTATTGTATTACTGGGCATCATCTTTGCTTCCATGTACAACTCATTAGTGAAATTGAGAAACAATCGTGAAAATGCGTTCGCCGACATCGATGTACAGTTGAAACAACGCCATGATCTCATTCCCCAACTGGTAGACACCGTGAAAGGATATGCCGCACATGAAAAGGAAACGCTCGATCGAGTGATTCAGGCACGTAACGGTGCAGTCGGCGCAAAAACGATTGATGATAAGATAGCTGCCGAAAACCAGTTAAGCTCTGCTCTTGCAGGATTGAAAATCACTCTCGAGGCTTATCCCGATTTGAAAGCTAATCAGAATTTCCTGCAATTACAGGAAGAAATTGCTGATGTAGAGAATAAACTGGCTGCTGTCCGCCGTTACTTCAACTCGGCAACTAAAGAATATAATAACGCCGTACAGACATTCCCATCGAATATAGTAGCAGGAATGACCGGATTCCAAAGAGAAATCATGTTCGACCTGGGGAAGAATGAACGTGCGAATCTGGATCAGGCACCTAAAATAAGTTTCTAAACTCTTTATTCACACCGTCCACTCAATTACAAAAGTTGAACACGCATGCAATACGTCGGAATCCAAACACAGCAGAGCCGGAATAATCTGCGCTCTGCGTTTCTACTGTTCCTGTTTCCCTGTCTCGTGGCAGCACTCCTCTATTTATCCTGCTACCTGTTGGTTCTTTTGGGATACGGAAAGAGTATGGAAATAGAAATAATGCCAATGGTCAATCATTTCTTTCTCTCTTCGTTGCCATACACCATGGGAATCGTAATCATCTGGTTTCTGATTGCCTACTGGACCAACACAAGCATTATCAATTCTGCCACCGGTTCCAAACCGCTGGATCGTATAGAGAATAAGCGCGTTTACAACCTGGTGGAAAACCTATGTATGTCGCAAGGCATGAAGATGCCGAAAATCAATATCATCTATGACAGTTCTCTGAATGCATTTGCAAGCGGCATCAATGAACGTACATACACTGTTACCCTCTCGGAAGGTATCATCAAAAAACTGAATGATGAAGAACTGGAAGCAGTGATTGCGCATGAGCTAAGTCATATCCGCAACCGTGACGTGCGCTTGCTGATAATATCCATCGTCTTTGTCGGTATCTTCTCCATGCTGACAGAAATCACATTATATACCATCACGCACATACGTGTACGCAGCAACAGCAAAGGTAGTGGCGGCATTTTTCTTTTCATTCTACTCGCTTTAGTGATAGCTGCCATCGGTTATCTTTTCTCAAGCCTGATGCGTTTTGCCATTTCACGCAAACGCGAATACATGGCAGACGCGGGATCGGCAGAAATGACGAAGAATCCGTTGGCACTGGCCAGCGCTCTCCGCAAAATATCGGCAGATCCTGCCATCGAGGCAGTAGAAAGGAAAGACGTGGCGCAATTATTTATACAGAATCCTAAAAAGAAATCGAAAAGTATATTCAGCGGAATCAACGGATTGTTTGCCACTCATCCTCCCATTGAAAAACGAATTGAAATACTGGAACAGTTCTAAAAGCCTGTTCTAATTTTCTTCCCAAGCGTTTTTATTCAAAAGTTGATTATGCCCTTAATTGGTCTAAACTTATAAATAACAGGGATTTCTTTTTAATTTTCATTAAAGGAAACAGAACTATCCCTGTCTTTTTCTTACATTTGGTTGTTATACATATATACATCAACCTAAATACAACTGATATGAGAACGAAGAAACAAATCTTTATGCTGTTACTAGCCTTACTAGTGGGCATCCCTACCCTTTCGGCTCAAAGTAAAAAGGAAAAGAAAGAACAGAAGAAAGAAACTGTAAAGAAGCTGATTGAATCTGAAAACTACAAGATAGATGTCAACACCGCCATGCCGATGCGCGGACGCTCCGTCCCTTTGACATCTTCCTACTCACTGGAAATCAGAAACGATTCGGTCATTTCTTATCTGCCTTATTATGGACGGGCTTACAGCATCCCCTATGGCGGAGGCGACGGGCTAAATTTTAAAGCTGTGCTCAAAGAATACAGTATGGAAATGGATAAGAAAGGAAATGCCGTCATCGAGTTTATCGCACGCAATCCCGAAGACAGGTATGAATACAGAGTCAAAGTATTCCCCAATGGTTCGGCAAGCATTGATGTCAATATGCAAAACCGTCAGTCCATTAGTTTTCAGGGGGAGCTGTATATAAAGGAAGAGAAGTAAGTAAGAAAGAAATAAGTAAGAAAAACGGGCTAAATAATTTTGTATTATTAGGCGTGGATTGCACGGATTACACGGTTGTTAGAATGATGATTACCATACAGCAACCGTGTAATCCGTGCCTAATTTTATAATATAAACTATTAATTCTTAGCTATCCGATAGAAACAAGATGAACACATTCACTCGGGCAGTATCTTTTTTATTCTTCCAGCTCTTCCCCACCTTTTAATATAGGCAGGCAAATGTGATATTTCACAGCTAAGATGCGAGTCAGAAATACGGCTGATCCGCCAATCAACTGACAAGCGTAGGACTCCATACCTGCGAGATCGCAAATCCAATATGCAATACCGCCTACGACACAAGCCATTGCGTAAATCTCCTTTCGGAAGATAAGAGGTATTTCATTGATAAATACGTCACGAATCACCCCACCGGCCGCTCCTGTAATACTACCCATGATAATCGCCACCCAGAAAGGATAACCCAAAGCAATGCTCTTGCCTACACCTACCACGGTAAACAGTGCCAGACCGATGGTATCAAAAATGAAGAAAGTATTATTGAGTCGGATGAGCCAGCGTCCGAAACAGATGACCCATAACAAAGCCAGTCCTGTACAAATCAGATAGATAGGGTCGGTCATCCATCCCGGTGTCACGTCGAGCAGTACATCACGGATGGTACCGCCGCCGATAGCCGTAGCAAGTCCTACCACATAAGCGCCGAACCAGTCGAAACGTTTCGCCGAAGCTAGCCGGATACCACTAATAGCAAAGGCAAATGTGCCTATAAAATCAAGAATTTGAACGAATGTGGGCATATATTTGTTATTTTGTATGCAAAGTAACGAATAAATTCCGTAAGAAAATGTACTTTTGCTTCACGAATTAAACCGAATAAGGTAGAAACAATATGAAAATAACAATTGTTGCGGGGGCACGCCCCAATTTTATGAAGATAGCTCCCATTACACGCGCTATTGAAGCCGCACGGGCGCTGGGTAAAAGTATCTCTTACCGACTGGTTTATACAGGGAGGAAAGATGATACAAGTCTGGATGCTTCTCTCTTTTCGGATCTCGATATGAAAGCTCCCGATGTGTATCTGGGAGTGGAAAGCAGTAATCCAACGAGTTTGACAGCCGGAATCATGGTAGCCTTTGAACAAGAACTGACGGAAAATCCGGCACACGTAGTCCTTGTGGTAGACGACTTGACCGCAACCATGAGTTGTGCCATCGTTGCCAAGAAACAAGGCATCAAGGTAGCACATCTCGTAGCCGGAACCCGTTCTTTCGATATGAAAATGCCGAAAGAAGTCAACCGCATGATTACAGACGGACTATCCGACTATCTGTTCACAGCCGGTATGGTTGCCAACCGCAACCTAAACCAGACGGGAACGGAAAGCGAAAACGTATATTATGTAGGCAACATTCTGATTGATGCCATCCGCTACAACCGGAACCGCTTGCTCAAACCGATATGGTTCTCCGTCTTGGGACTGCAAGAAGGAAATTATCTCCTATTTACTCTCAACCGTCGTGTATTACTCGGCAATAAGGAGAATCTGCGTCAGTTGATGAAAACAATCATCGACAAGTCTGCCGGTATGCCTATCGTTGCACCGCTGCACACCTACGTGCGCAATGCCATCAAAGAGTTGGACATCGAAGCTCCGAATCTCCATATCATGCCGCCGCAGAACTACCTGTTCTTCGGTTATCTGATAAACAAGGCGAAAGGAATCATAACAGATTCGGGAAACGTAGCCGAAGAAGCGACCTTCCTGGGTATTCCTTGTATCACACTCAACACGTATGCCGAACATCCGGAAACGTGGCGCATGGGAACCAACGAACTTGTCGGAGAAGATCCTGCCCTGCTTGCCAAAACCATGGATACACTGATGCACGGTGAATGGAAACGTGGCGAACTTCCCGAACGTTGGGATGGACGTACCGCAGAGCGTATTGTACAGATACTTACGAGCAAATAACATTTACCCGGCATGTTCCATTCCGTTTCCCGGCATGGGACTGTTAGTTTCACGCCTTGAAACTAATAGTTTCACACCGAGAAACAAAGTGTTTCACACCGAGAAACCAACAGTTTCACACCGAGAAACCAACAGTTTCATGCCGGGAAACAAAAAGTTTCAAAGGTCGAAACAAAAAGTGCCCTACAACGGGAGCAAAGGTTTCAAATACCGGAACCGGGAGAACGAAATGCCGAAACGCCCTTATCAAAAGGATTAACAGCGGGATGTTCCTTGAATTATCGGACAATATATGCTTGTAAACAACAAAAAACGATGGGTAAAAAAAGTTATATATTCTGTTATCCTTAGAGTTATTTGTTAACTTTGCAGCCCTACTACGAACGTTATGATACAACGATATAACAAAATACTTATACTGTTCTTACTCGTATTGGTAGCTTCCAATGCTTTTGCGCAGCAAATTAAAGGGGTAGTCACTGATTCGGTTACCCACGAGCCATTGATGTATATCTCTGTTTACTACCAGGAAAAGAGAGATATGGGTACCATCACCAATATTGACGGAGAATACAGTCTTGACACCCGCAGAAACGGAGGAACACTGGTATTCTCCGCTGTAGGTTATATCAGTAAAACGGTTCGGGTTGGTTCCAACAATCAGACAGTGAACGTTAAGTTAGCTCCGGATAATGTGCTCCTGAACGAGGTTGTCGTGAAACCTCAAAAGGAGAAATATTCCCGCAAAAACAATCCGGCAGTGGAATTCATGAAGAAGGTAATCGAACACAAAAAGGCACAAGTCCTCGAAGTGAACGAGTACTATCAGTACGACAAGTACGAGAAGATGAAAATGTCTATCAATGACCTCACACCGGAAAAGCTTGAAAAAGGTATCTACAAGAAATATTCATTCTTAAGAGACCAAGTGGAAGTGTCGGAAACAACCAATAAGTTGATTCTCCCTATTTCCGTACAGGAAACGTCCTCGCAAACCATCTACCGCAAAAATCCCGAAAACAAGAAAACGATTATCAAAGGAAAGAACTCCAATGGTATAGAAGAATTTTTCTCTACGGGAGATATGCTCGGCACCGTACTGAAAGACGTATTTGCCGACATCAATATCTACGATGATGATATCCGGTTGCTTCAGCAGCGTTTCGTCAGTCCGATCGGTAACAATGCCATCTCATTTTATAAATATTATCTGATGGACACATTGATGGTAAACAAACGCGAATGTGTCCACCTCACTTTTGTTCCGCAAAACTCGCAGGACTTCGGATTCACCGGACATCTGTATGTATTGAACGATTCTACTTATGCCGTTCAGAAATGTACGATGAACCTGCCTAAAAAGACCGGAGTAAACTTCGTCAACCGTATGGACATCGTGCAACAATACGAGCAACTCCCTAACGGAAACTGGGTATTGGCGGATGATGACATGACCGTAGACCTTTCCTGGAATTCCAACAAAACAGCAGGTGGATTGCAGGTGGAACGAACCACGAAATATAGTAATTATAAATTCGATCCTATTGAACAACGACTGTTCCGGTTGAAAGGCAGCGTGATAAAAGAAGCGGATATGCTCTCGAAAAGCGATGAGTACTGGGCGAGTGTCCGTCAAGTACCATTGACAAAGAAAGAAAGTTCGATGGATGTATTCGTCAACCGTCTCGAACAGATTCCGGGATTCAAATACATCATCTTCGGAGCGAAAGCACTGATTGAGAACTTTGTAGAAACAGGAAGCAAAGAGCATCCGAGCAAAGTGGACATCGGCCCTATCAACACCATGATTTCGAGCAATTACATTGATGGTACCCGTTTCCGGTTGAGCGGTATGACTACGGCTCATTTCGACAAGCACTGGTTCTTGAGCGGATACGGAGCGTACGGTCTGAAAGACGAACGCTGGAAATATAGCGGTACGGTGACTTATTCGTTCAACAAACGCGATTATGTGGTTTGGGAGTTCCCGAAACATTATCTTTCGGCAACGTACAGTTATGACGTAATGTCTCCGATGGACAAATTCCTGTTTACTGATAAAGATAATATCTTCTTGTCAGTCAAGACAACGACAGTAGACCAAATGTCGTATATGCGCGACGCCACCATTAATTATGAACTCGAAACGCTGACCGGATTCGGAGTGAAAGCCATGTTGCGACACCGTAACGACGAGCCTACCGGCAAACTGGAATATCTGCGCAATGATGCCGCACAAACCCGTGTGCACGATGTCACGACTTCCGAAGCAAGTCTGACGCTGCGCTATGCGCCGGGCGAATCATTTGTCAACTCCAAGCAACGCCGCGTGCCTGTGTCGCTGGACGCTCCTATCTTTACGCTCACTCATGCCATGGGTTTCAAAGGAGTATTGGGCGGGGATTATAACTTTAACCGCACGGAAGCAAGTGTGTGGAAACGTTTCTGGCTCCCGGCTTCCTGGGGAAAGATTGATTGCAGCGTGAAAGCAGGTGCAGAATGGAACACAGTTCCTTTCCCGTTGTTAATCCTGCCGGAAGCCAACTTGTCCTACATCACCCAGCGCGAAACGTTCAACTTGATTAATAACATGGAAT
>OMCH01000350.1_pt1 | contig 24825 bp, 16 predicted proteins | sample 1674341 | NCBI WGS metagenome assembly OMCH01 (sample SAMEA103958164, study PRJEB25191) | human gut metagenome | biome: human-associated habitat [ENVO:00009003]; feature: intestine environment [ENVO:2100002]; material: feces | place: Germany | collected 2013/2015
GACAAGGGAGGCAAGTGTGATGGTGCAAAGCAAGGGATAGTGCGGTTTTGGAAGGTTATGCGTGGAGAGGGATTGTTGTCATTTTGCAAAGGTTGTAGAAACACGGAAAGCGAGGGGGATAGTACGGGTTTGGAAGGTTATGCGGGGAGAGGGGGTGTGTGATAATAATATAAAAAACGGTCACAGCTTGCCGCTGTGACCGCCGCATATTCAAATTATTGCTCTGCGTTGCCCCGCCGTTCAACTAACTTTAGCTGAACGGCAACAATTCCAAAGGTGGAATCTGAAGCGGCTCATTGCCACACCGCCGGTAACGGTGGTTGAGCCAAGATTAATCCGTCGGAACGGCAAATTTGAGGCGGCTCACAGCCGTAGGTGGAAATTGAAACGGCACATTGCCGTCCGCCGTTTTGCTATCCTGCGGATTGCTAATGCAATTTCAAAGGTGGTATTTGGAACGGCACATTGCCACACCGCCGGTAACGGAGGTTGAGCCATGATTAATCCGTCGGAACGGCGAATTTGAAGCGGCTCACAGCCACCCACATTACATTGATTATTGCTTTGTTTAATCCCGCCGTTCAACTAACTTTAGCTGACCGGCAACAATTCCAAAGGCGGAATTGTCGGCGGCGACTCGCCGCCCGCCCGCTCAGGCTCTGGATTTTATTATGTCGACCATTTCGCCGACGTTCTTCATCGAAGAAACCTCGCCCATCTTGAAACGGATACCGAATTCGTCTTCTACAGCGGAGATGAGGTTGATATGCTCAAGGCTGTCCCAGTCCTCTATATCATCTGCTGTTGTGCCTGCTTCGACCTCGATATCGTCATCGTCGAATACGTTTCTGAAAACCTCGTTTAATCTTTCGTAAATTTCCTGCTCGCTCATTTTACTTGTTCCTTTCTACAGTAATATACTTGTTTTTAGGCTCGTAGCCCGAAAGCGAAAGCTCCCATACAGTGTTGCCGTCTGCGTCCTCGCTGACCTTCGTAAAGCCGAAGTCACCGTACAACTCTTTCACCATTTTATTCTTTGCGGTGGGGTAATAATATCCCTTTACCGTCTTAAGTCCACGCTGTTTTGCTCTGTCGCAGAGATTGTCGAGCATTGCGTATTCCATATCACGCTTAAGCACACGGCAACTCATAAGCCATAAATCTATGTCGAGCGTATCGCCGTTCACCTTTCCGATAACCACCGATACTATACCGTTGTCACCGAACTTATCGGCAAGCCTGCCGTACAGCCTGATATAGCTGTCATCTGCGAATACCTGCTCCATTTCTGCGGTCGTAAAACGCTTTGTGGTGAGGTTGAACTGGTTGCTCTTGTTTGTAAGCTGTGTTATGCGGGGGAGATAGACAGGCAGGAAGTCATCTATCACAGCCACCATCTCAAGACTGTGAAGATACTCGCCGTAGTCGGTGAACTGTGCCTGCTGTGCGGCTCTTACCGCATTCTCCTTGTACATTTCGTTGCGCTTTAAATCATCGCTTGAAAAAGCGGTTATCTCAAAGAAGCGTGAGCGGTCTACCACTCTTATATAATCCTCCGGACGCTCCATTTCGGGAACGGCTACTGTAGGCAACTGTGCGGAAACTATCGCACGCTCGGCAGGGTTATCATCAAGGAATACAAGCGCATCCTGTCCGATGTTGAGTCCTGTCGCTATCGCCTCGATGTTTCTGTCCTTGTTATCCCAGTTTGCCTTTATCATTATGAAATCATCGGGTTTTAAACTGCCCTCGGGGTGATTAAGGCCTGCAAGGGCGTTTTCTTCGTCATTCTTCGAACAGACGGTGAGCATTACGCCTGTATCCTTCACAAGTCCGAGATACTTCTGGAATTCGGCATAGACCTGTCCCATATGGGTTTCCTGTCCGATTTCGATACCGTCAACGCCGTCATCTCCGACAACTCCGCCCCATAATGTATTATCAAGGTCGAGTACAAGCGCTTTCTTGTTCTTGCCGAATACCGACTTTATTATTGCCGCTAAATTGAATGCAAAGTCGGGTATCGCAGGAACGCACATTGCGTACTTGTACAGGTGCCAGTAGGACGGCTCGCTCCACTTGTCAAGACCGTAGCAGGCGCTGACATAGTTTATATCATTGATATAAAAACTCACGTGCGATGCGGCATAATCGGCAAATGCCGTGTTCAGCCTGTTTATGAAATTCACTCTGCCTCGGCAGTCAAACGCATCACGGTTGCCCATAAGCCTGAAATACGGCTGTTCAAAGTTATTCTGTATAACGGGGCAGTGGTAGCGCTCGGCTATCTTTTCCCACATTGTTTCAAAATATTTCATCTGCTCGGCAAAAAGAGCGTCTGTCTGCTCCTTGCTGTCGGTTATCGCAGGATATTTCAGAATATTGCGGTTTGATGTATGAACGAAAATAAGGTCGGGTGAGAAGCTGTCAAGCTCCTCATTTCCGAATACCGCATCCTGCCAGTAACGGTTGTACTCCGACTCGTAGAAGGTCGGCTCGATGCCGTAGTTCAGCAGGAATAATTCGAGCATATTTATTATATCGTTCGTGGTTGAGCCGCCGAGAACGGCTATTTTTTTCTTTATACGCACACTGCCGTCTGACAGGAGCTGTCTTTTTATAGAGCGTTTCTTTTTCAGCAGATAACCGCTGTCGAAGGGGTATTCAAGTTCTTTCATAGGTGTGTCCTTAAAATAAATTTAGCTTAATAAGACATTCGATGTAAAAAGCAATTGTAGTGCTTGTTTTGCGGGAGGGGCAAGTTAGGCACGGATGCCTGAAGTATGTACCAAAAGTTTTGCAAGGACGCAAAACCATAGTATACATACAACACCTCCCCCTACGAATAATTCTTGTTGTTATTTTTGCTATCCATACCACTGCTGATATACAACGTTATTCAAACGACAATTTTCAGATATTTCGTATATATGAGAAGTAGTCGCAGTTGCCGCCTGCAACGGTATAGGCGCAGTTTGCAAACAGCAGATCGGTCGCATCGACCTGCTTGCAGAATTTTATTGCGTTTACCTCGCAGTAGCGCAGGTCAAGCACATAGATATTATCAAAGCTCTCAGTGAAGAACGGGATAAGTCCGTTGCCGTAGCTTTCCTTGATAACGACCAGATTTCTGCCTGTCTTTGCGTTGGTCTTTATATGGGCGATGAGATCGTCACTGCCTAAAAATGACAGGTAGTAATAGCTTGCGTTGTCGCAAAGGAAAAGATTGCTGTCATAGCCGTTGCTGTAATAACGATCATAATATGTGGTTTTCAGCTTATCCTCATTCGGAGAATAGTAGACCGCATAGGTTTCGGGATCGTTATTAAGATGCTCATCGGACGAATAGTAATACATCGAGCCGACATAACCGCCGCAGGTTTCCTTGCGGTATTTTTTTATATCGGGTACCTTTACTCCTGCAGTTTTGCAGAATACCTGTGCGGCATAATATGCGCCGAGCGGCATCCAGTGGTGGTCCGTCCTTGAGTATATCTCCTCTGAGGTGTGCTTTGACAGAGTATCATACACGCTGACGTTTGTAACGCCCGTGCTTTTAAGTCCGCTTTCGATATAATCTATCTTATCCTTCTGAAGCTCGGTGTAGCCCTTGTATTCGGTCGGATTGTAGAAATCGACAGAGGTCGGTATTACCATAGAATATACCGTCACTTCGGGAAGCGCCGACTGGAATGCCTTTACATCGGTCATATATTGGTCGCAGTAGCCGTATGTACCGCCGTAGAACATAATTCCACGGTAGTGATTATCCATACCTGCGACTAATATGCCGTTGTCGCCTATCACCCTGTAGCTGTTTATATCGCTGTTGCTTGCGGGGGCGGAGCTTTCTTCGGCAGAAGTGCCGTCTGTTTCGGGAGCGGAGGTTTCTTCGGCAGAAGTATCCGGCGGTAACGTTTCGGGAGCGGAGGTATCGGGCGGTTCGGTTTCTTCGCTTTCGGTGTCCGAAGGAGCTTCCGATGATACGGGGTCGGGTGGTAGGGTGTATGCCGATGTGTCCTCGCCGCTTGCGTTGCTGTCGGGGAAAACCTCCGAGCATCCGCAGGCGAGCGATAATGCCAATATAAGTGCTGTTATCTTCGGGAGCTTTTTCATACTGCTCCTCCTTTCAGAAAACCTGTCAGAGATTTACTTTGAAAGCAGGTTGTTCTTTATACCCTCTGCATTTTCACCGACAGCGGAGAATGTACACATTGTGAACAGAACGTCGGTAATGCCGTTATCCTTAATAAAGTCGGGTGCGTAAAGGTCAAAGTAGCGGATGTCGCAAACGTAGATCTCCTCAAAGGAATCTATAAAGAAGGGAACTTCGGCATTGCCGTAGCTGTCCTTGAAGATGCAGAGCTTTCTGCCGTTCTTGTTTGCGGTTTCTATCTTTACTATCTTCTGATCGCCGCCCATAAAGGTCGAATATGCGCCGCTTGCGGGCTGATCTACAAATATGCTGTGGAACTGTGTGAACTGCTCGTCAACCTTGAAGTCGGTCGTATAATAAGTTGCGGTGTAATCTGTAGAAGGGATATAGTAGGTGAAGGTATCGGGGTCATTTTTGATACGCTCGTTATAATCGGTAAATGCGTACATTGTTCCGACAAAGCCTTCTATCGTTTCCGTCTTGTAGGTTGAAAGCTCCTTTACGGGTACCTGTGCCATTTCGCAGAAAGCCTTTGCCGCATAATATGCGCCGAGGGGTTCCCAGTGGTGATCGGTACGGGTATAGATGTACTCGTTTGTGTGCGCCTCAAGTGCGGCGTATCCGTCAACGTTTATTACGTTCACCAGCTTGTTTGCAATGCTGTTTATCGAATCCCTGTGGCTTGCGTTGTATTTTTCGTAGCCTTCGGGGAGGTAGTATGCGCCTGCTGTAGGCACTACCATATTGAATACGTTTACCGATGAGCCTACCTTTTCCTTGAACTCGTTAAGGTATGATGCATAGTTTGCACCGTCGCCGCCGCCGTAAAGGGAGATGCCCCATGTATGACCGTCTATGTCAACGACAAGCTGGCCGTTTGTCTGAACGCCGTCAACGCCGACAGGCTTCTTGTTGTCTGTTGATGATTCATCGGAAGAAACGGTGCTTTCTGAAGATGCGGATGAATTATCGCTTGTTGTATCGCTTTTTGTATTATCCTTGCTTTCTGCCGTGGAGCTTTCCGCTGCACTGCTTTCGTTTTTGCTGTCCGTGGCGGAGCTTGTATTCTGTGATGAGCAGGCGGAGGCTGACGTCAGAATCGACGCACAGGCAAGTATTGCCGCTGTTAACTTGATATTGAGCTTCATAGTATGTCCTTTCTTTATGCGGGGGGTATTATTATATTGCCCGTAAATGTAAATTCTTGTCCTATTGTAGTATATCACACTATCGTGTCAAGTTCAAGGATTTTCACTTAAGTTTCAGCCGGCGAAACGTTATATTTACTGTAAATGTCACGGGTTATGACTATTCCGCCGGGGAGGGCATATTCGCTCTGCATATAATCGTAATAATCGCCGGGGGTTATTATGCCTGCGGTCTTTACTATATCGGTTCCTGCTTTGCTGAGTATATAATCGGCAAGGAAAACGCAGTTTGTACTCATAACGAAATAGGTCTTGAATCTGCCGCTTTTAAACTTATAGAACCGTGCGTAAGTGCCGTTCCACAGCGAACTGCAATAATCGTCAAAATCCGCAATATCGGCGGTGGGGCTGTTTTCGGTTGCAAGCTGATAGGGCGGTTTCCAGCAGGTGACGTTCCGCTCGAGCTTTGCTATGCCTTTTCTGACTTTTGCAAGCTGTTTTTCCGACAGCTTTATGCCGAAATCGAACACCATCTGCAAATCGTGATAAACGCAGAAATTTATATACTTGTCAAAATCCGCTTTGAAAAGCACACCGTCACCGATACCGCCGAAAAGGCGCTCCGATGCTTTGTCGTAATTTCCGTAGGATATTACCGTGCCGTTCAGCACAAGGTCGCAATGTCCTATAGAGCCTACTCCGTCGGCGCTGACGTGGATAAGAACGTGTATATCGGGAGTGTCGGCGCTTTTTTCGTAACGCTCCTCGTTTTGCAGTTTTTCAATATCTATCTCACGGGAATCAAGCCGCTCGGTATAGCTGCGCAAGGTTTTCAGCGGTATGAACGTGGTTATGACCTGCGGAAGCGAAAAGCGTATCCTGCGGCGAATAATGCCTTTGGCTTTATTCGGAGCGGCCTCACGGATAAACAGCCTCAGCTCGCCTGCACCGTAAATTATGCAATATAGTCCGATGACAACAAGCATACCCTGACTTCCCATAAGGGTGCCGAAAAGCATAATAATGCCGAAAACGGTGAAGAATATTCCCGAAAAAAAGTCATAGAACGCATCGGGAACGGCATTTTTAAGGGCTGTGCCGAAGTCGATGAATTTTACAAGGGCATTAAGAAAAACGTAAAGCGAGAATATAAACGACAGAAGCGCAAGAGTAGCGGCGGGAAAGAAAACGGATATTAGTCCTATTATAATGTTTCCGATGCCGCTGAACACGGGCAGCCGCTGATGTCTTGCGTAGGCACGGATAAGGCGGTGGATACCGTTTGCAACGATAAAGATACCGCCCAGCCTTGCGGCAGGCTCTACCACTATTTTTCCGTTTACAAGTACAAGTATACCGACAGTGATAAGTCCTGCACCGTACAGGAGCAGCCACGTTATATTGAAGTTCTTTTTTATATTCGGCTTTACGGTCATAATATGCTTTTACTTCTTTCTATAAATATTTTTTATAATGTCTAACGGGGGGTTGGGGCGTAGCCCCAATGCGGGTTGTCAGTCGTTGGTGTCGCTGCGTCGTGCAGCGACTGTGTGCGACTGACTTCAAGCGTCCTTGCTTGGTGGGGCGGCAGCCCCACACTCAGCCCCGGCATGGATGCCGGGCGTGTATGCCCAAGGGCTTTGCAAGGACGCAAAGCCAACCAAGCATACACAGCCCTTCACCACGGGAAGGGGTTTGGGGTTAGGGCTAGAAATTTGCACTTCATATTGAAAATCACACTTTTTCTACTAACCTATCGTCTATAAAACCATCTTGATTTTTACAAGAAAATATGGTACAATAACTATCGCAACTTTACTGTGCGGTCACGGGGTGAAAACCGTGAGGAAAGTCCGAGCATCACAGAGCAGGGTAGCTGTTAACGGCAGCCGGAGGCGACTCCAGGGCGAGTGCAACAGAAATATACCGCATTGTTTTACAGTGTAAGGGTGGAAAGGCGAGGTAAGAGCTCACCACGGGGCAGGCGACTGTTCCTGTCTGTAAACCCTATCCGATGCAACACCGATTGGTTTCGGGGGTGAACCGTCTGCTCGGCGGTCCCGATTTAAGGTGGCTTGAGGTCTGCGGCGACGCAGAGCGTAGATAGATGATCGCACACGACAAAACTCGGCTTACAGGTAAAGTTGCTATATTGATATTGTGCCGGCTCGAAAGGGTCGGCTTTTTGTTTTTATAAAGCCGCTCGGTTATCGGGCGGCTTTATAAAAACAAATTTTATACTGATTGAAAATAAACTGTGACAGAAAAAAGTTTTAGGACAGTAGTGCCATAAACTTCAATCCCCATCATAGTTGGCTCGGCTTGACCGAGTAGCAGAACCTCACACTTTTTCGAAGCGGGCATGGATGCCCGAAGTTGAACGCCCAAAGTTTTGCAAGGATGCGAAACCAACAAAGCGTTCATTAAAAGGCAAGGGTGGTAGTGCGGAGCGAGGGATGGTTGTACTTTTGCAATGATTGTAAGAGTGACAGCATTCGGTGCAACGGGAGGGGCAAGCAAGGCAAGGATGCCTTAAGCGTGTGTGCCCAAGGGCTTTAAGCACGGATGCTTACAAGTGGTCGCAAAAAGTCGGTGCAGGACGCACCGACCGCAAACGACCACGATTGCAATGGACGCAAAGCCAACCAAGCACACACAGACGCTCACCCTACGAAAAGCGAGTGGGATAGTGCGGTTTTGGGAGGGTTGGTGTGAGGCGAGGGGATTGAATCTGATGTGAGCGCTACCATAAAAGCTGCTAAGGCATTAACAATCCCCACCGTCTTGACGGCAGACCGACTTAGTAATTATAAAAGTCGGATATATCACATAAAAACGCTGTAAAATTTAGGCTTGTGCCTTGCCGTCAAGCCACCTCCCCTTTTTCGAGGGGAGGCAAGGGTGATGGTGCGAGGCAAGGGATAGCGTGGATGCGAAACTGGCAAAGCGTTCATTCAAAGGCAAGTATGGTGCTTGGCTGAATTATCGTTCCTTTTAAATATTTAATAGTTATTGGGTTTTACTTGCTGATTATCTTTTCGGCGGCGGAGGCAAGGTAGAGCGAGCCTGTGACCATCGCTATATCCTTTGTTCCTGCCTTTAGCGTCGCCTGCGATATTGCGCTGTTAAGGTCGCCGCAGGCGGTAGCGCGTACTCCCTGCTCTATGGCAAAGCGTGTAAGCTGAGAAGCGGGTACGCAGCCGGGCATAAAGCCGTCAACGAATATTACGTCTTCGAAGCGGGGGAGAATTATTTTAAGGGCGGTCTGCCAGTCCTTGTTTGCCATCATGCCGACTACGGCGTGTATTTTTCTTTTGTCGCAGTTCAGCAGCTTTTCGGCGGCTCTCATTGCAGAAGGGTTGTGCGAGCCGTCTATAATGCAGGTAACGCCGTTCACGCTTACCTCCTCCATTCTGGCTCTGAGGGCGGATCTTTCAAGTCCTGTGAACACACTGCTGTACTCTATATTCAGTATACGGCAGGCCTCTATGGCGCACAGTGCATTTTTTATCTGATGTTCACCGGACATAACGAGATGATAATTCGTACCCTTGTACGAAAAGAACACATCGGTAATATCCATATGGAGCATCTGCACTCTTGACATATCGGGGATAATTTCTTCGCAGTTATACTCACGGCATTTATCGTCAATGACACGCATTACCTCTTTTGCCTGTCCCGGATATACTATGCACGGAACGGACGGCTTTATTATGCCTGCCTTGTGTCGTGCTATTTCGGTAAGCGTATCGCCAAGCACATCGGTATGGTCGAAATCTACCGATGTTATAACGCTGACAGCGGGATTTACAACGTTAGTGCAGTCAAGAAGTCCGCCTATACCTGTTTCTATAACGGCAACGTTTACCTGCTCTTTGTAGAAATAAAGCAGGGCTATGGCGCAGAGTATCTCAAACTGTGAGAATCCGTCAAAGCCTGTCTGTTCGACTGCCTTTTTCACCTGTCCGCAAAGAAGCGCAAAGGCAGGGCGTGAGATATATTTGCCGTTTACCTGTATGCGTTCCTCGATGCACTCAATATAGGGCGATGTGAATTTTCCTACGCTCTTGTTGTCGGCTTTTACAGCGTTGCTTATATATTCGCATACGCTACCTTTTCCGTTTGTTCCTGCAACGTGAACTATTTTAAGTTCGTTTTGCGGATTGCCGAGAAGCCTCATAAGAATAACAAATCTTATAAGGTCCTTTACAGGCGTACCGGATTTTGTGAAAGAACCGACGTATTCAAATGCCTGTTCGTATGTCATGTGGGTTTCCTTTCGCATTTTCTTCTTTTACTCAAAACACAATTTCTTCATTTCATAAGTGCGATAAAGCTCTTTGCCTTATTTACTATCAGCTTGTCGTTGTCATAGACGAGCAGGTTATGCGCCTGTCCTATGCCTACCCAGCGTATCTCAGAAATTTCTTCAAGCTGGGGGGTGTAATCATAATTTTTTGCACGGGCGACAAAATACACAACTTCCTTTTTTGCGTCCTTGCGTGGCGAATATGTAACCGTTTCTCTGAAGCCTGAGTCAATATAAACGTCTATGCCGGTTTCCTCTTTTATTTCACGTTTTGCGGTTTCTTCTTCGGTTTCGCCGTTTTCAACGTGTCCTTTCGGGAATGACCAGTAGCCCGACTTGATGTGCTTTATAAGCAATATTTCCGTATTGCCGTGAAATTTTCTGTAAACAATACCGCCGCAGGACTTTTCATAAGTCATCTGCTCCGAACACCTCCTTGTGTCTGACCGCTTGCGTTGTCAAAGCATTAAAACACGGTGCAGTTGTTTATAATCGTTTATATTATAGCATGTTTTTCACAAAAAGTCTATAGCGAAGGGGTGTAAATGATTGCAGGGTTGGGAAAAAGAGGTGGTTTTTAGTTGATGGGTGGGGAAAAGCAAACAAAAAATATGTTCTTCGAAAAACGGCAAATTGTACTGTAATTAATCGGATAAGCTCAACGAATTTAAATATACCGTTAATAATTTTAAGGCGGTGTCTTTCTGGCTCGGGGTACATTGCTCAAGCCGTTTCAATATCTCGTCCTGCTTTGCCGTAATATCGGGATCTTCCGTTGTAAGAACCATATCGGGAGTAATGTGCAGTGCTTCACAGATCTTTAGTATAGTTTCTATCCTCATATTCACTGTGCCTCGTTCTATATCGGCATACGTCCTGTCAGACAGATTTGCTTTCTCTGCGACCTCACTCTGTGTCAGACCCGCTTTTTTACGAATAGAGAGAAGTTTATTTCCTATTGTTCCGAAATCGAATACCAGCATTTTAGTTCCTCCTATTTGCTTTATATAAGAATTATACTTCCTATTTCTCTTGACAAATAGGAAGCATAGTGGTATAATTACAGGCAGAATAGTTCCTATAATTATTTTGCTTGTTAAGGAGGATGTTTATGAAATCAAGGGCAATCATTTTTACAATCTGTGCTGTTGCCGCTATAATGCTTACCGCATGCAATTCAAACGGCGAACAATCGGCTGTTGGAGAAACGTCAGATGCGCTTATTTCAAGCAGCGATGCAGACAGCGAAAAGCTCATTGAAAATACTGTTTCGAGAATCAAGGAAACGGGATTTTCTCTTGATATAACGCAATATTACGATTTTCAGAAGGCGGAATGGAAGCAGGATGCACAAGCCGAAATACAACAGATGCAGTATAATTCTCCGTCTTCATTTTCTCGAATCGTATCAAAGGTGTATGCTATTCTGGATGAATACGAGCAAAATGTACGATCCAGTTGATCGTATCCGATTGTTATGCTAACGTCTTATCTTCTATAAAACTTGAACGCCCACTTTAATGTAAAGTGGGCGTTCGCTCGTTGAAAAAGTCTTTTATTTGGATATGCTTCTGTTATATCATTCAGCTCAGGCTACGATAGCAAGCTACCGATAGTTCTTTTTGTCGGATAGCACTTCTCGGGTTCGCTATTCAAATGGGTACACTTGTCAATATTAACGAGGGAAAGAACCAAAGAGACTAGGGCAAGGGACTTGACAGCCCCTCTCCCTATCTCTTAGGTTCTCTCCCTCGTGGCTCCCTCTTTCCTTACTCACACCCCCACCCCGTCGGGGTGTTGGCGGAACTCGAATAACCACCTGAACATTGTGTATCCTGTCAATTCAGGGACGCTTAACGCTACACGTCCGCAGGTTAGTACATATATCTCAGGTTAGTGGCGTTTTTTTGAAGAGTCAATGTCAGTGCAGTTGTAATGATATACTCACGAAAATATTAATGCCTTGTCGGTACGGAAAATGTTTTCGGCGGTGTTTGCGATATATTTCACTGTGTTGCTTTAATAAGAACCGGTTTATTCTTCGGTTTTTGTGAATCTGAACGATTTCATATCGAACTGTGTGCCGGGCAGGAATACGAATGCAATGTTGTTCTTGCCTGCGATATGCTCGATGTCAAACGTTACCGGCGTGTACTCGTCTGCGTGGGGGAATTCGAGCAGACGGGTGGTCTGGCTGCCGTTCTCATCGTTTACTCTGAGCTGTATTGTACAGTTATCGAGCGGTGTTCTGCCTGTAACGGTTATCTTATCCGTACCGCCTGCGAAATCGAGGCCGTTGAATTCGATAACAACGTTGTTGCCTATCTCCTCAACGCACGAGCCGTTTACCTTGTAATCATCGCCGTACAGATTATCGTTGTCTGCCGCAGAGTTTTCCGCATAGGTACGGTCGTACTTTTCAAACTCAAAGCCGCCGAATATGCAGGAATTATTGATAACAAAGCTGATGTCGTGCGTTCCGCTTATTCTGCACGGCAAGTCGAAGGTCTGTGGGTATGCTCTGTCCCATCCGCCGTTATTCTTTATTGCAAATGTGCCGATATATCTGCCGCCGTTGTCGGCATCGCCGAGATACAGCTCTACGGGATAATCTTCACCGCCGCCGCTGTTTCCGACGCTTATCGTAATCTTCTTGGTTCCGCCGCCGAAATCAACGGAGCTGAAGCCGACGGTCGTTCTTCCGTTAAAGCCGCCGAGCGAACCTCTGTCTATCGTGATAACGGGAACATTCGAGAAATCGCAAAGGCAGGCGGCAATAAAGATATAAGGATTCTTTTCTGCTTTTCCGAGTCCTTCTGCCGTATATTCAAGCTCGGAGATAATCTTCGGAATGTCGGTACCGTTCTTTGAATATGCTCTCAGGCGGAATTTACCGTCACCGAAGGCTTTCAGTGTTGCCGTATTTCCGTCAAACGAAACCACCTTGGCAAAGCTTATCTCAACTCCGTTATCGGTACAGCATTTGAACTCTATGTCACGGAAGGTTGCGTTTTCGGGGAATATCTTTACCGAAATTTCGGCAGTATCACGTTCTTTTGTCAGTGTACGAGGATCACTGTCGAAAAGGTCGATTTTTCTTACGGGAATTTCATTTGTGTAGAGCGTGGTTACTGCAGGGAATGCGTTTTCTGTAACAACGCTTACTCCCTGCGGCTCTGTTTCGGGAGCTACTGCTTTTATAGTTATCGTTTTAGGCTTCAAGCCCTCGCTTTCGGCGGTTATAACTATGTCGCCCGTTTCAAAGGTGGATTCGATTATCGCAAGGAGCTTTCCGGAGAACAGCTTTCTATGATTGCCCTTATAGCTGTCATAGTCGGTGCTGTCGCCGTTATCAAGTCCTACAAGTCTGCCTGCGCCCTTTACGGTGAACTTTATTCTGTTTACCGCATTCTGAACTTCCTGTCCCATTATATCGTCAACGGTTACGGTAATAAACGCAAGCGATCTTCCGTCAGCCGCTATTTCGCTCACATCGGGGCTCATATTTACTTTGTAGGGGTCGAGAGAGGTGAAAAGGACCTCCTCCTTTTCGTAATCGTCAATATCGCAATCGGGGCTGAGATAACCTCTTACCGCAAGCGGCTTGTCCTTATGAAACGGCACTGTGAAGCGGGCGCAGAGCTTGTCTTCCGTGAGGTGATCTATCACCTTTCCGTCATACATCTCTCCGCAGTAATGAAGTCTGATAAACGGAAGATCCGAATAAACAAGCACGTCTATAAGCTGACCCTCGTTGAAATCCCAACAGCAAGGAGAAACGTGAATGAAGGACTTTTCTTCGGCTATATCCCATACCGATTTATAGAACCAGAACGAGTCTTTTTCAAAGCCTGCGGTATCTATGATGCCGAAGTATGAATTCTTGGTATTGTAGGGGGTAGGCTCTCCGATATAGTCAAATCCTGTCCATACGAACTGTCCCATTGAATATTCTGCGGCGGCATCCATAGCGAAGGATCTGAGCGGAGATGCTCCCCAGTTTACAACGCTGTTTCCGAGATCGGAGCATTGCAGATCGTCATATACCAGTAAGCTTGTATCATAGGGGAAGTGGTATATGCCTCTTGAGCGTACCGTCGAGGCGGTTTCACTGCCGTAAATGACCCAATCGGGATGCTTTTCGTGATGCTCGTCATACAGCTTTTCCGTATAGTTATAGCCTGCAATCTTCAGATAATCAGCTACATTCTGTGCATTTTCCCACTGCATATAGTTTGAGGCTATCGTGGGCGGGGCATTGTGCATAGGGTCGTTCTTTTCGACCTCCTCGCAAAGCATCTTCGCAACCTCAAGTCCTCTGGGGCTTTTATGCGTATCGTATATTTCGTTGCCTATGCTCCACATTATAACCGAAGGGTGATTACGGTCACGTTTTATCCACGCTTCAACATCCTTCTTATACCAGTCGGGGAAGAAACGGTGGTAATCGTTCTCGTTCTTGGCAAGCTCCCACATATCGAATATTTCGCTGTCAACGAGGAAGCCCATTTTGTCACAAAGCTCCATAAGCTCTCTTGACGGAGGGTTATGGCTGGTGCGGATAGCGTTTACGCCCATATTCTTCAGCTTTTCAAGCTGTCGGCGGGTAGCATCGTAATTTACCGCAGCGCCGAGTGCGCCTAAATCATGGTGCATACAAACACCGTTCAGCTTGAGGTGCATACCGTTTAACAAAAAGCCCTCGTTTGCGCTGAATTTTGTGGTTCTGAAGCCGAATTTTTCAACGGTATCATCAAGCCTGTTTCCGTTATCGTCATAAAGTATCACGGACAGGGTATATAAATTGGGTGTGATTATATCCCATAATTTAGGAGCATCCATATAGAACACCAGCTTATCGTTCTTGCCGCAAAGTCTGCGTTCGCAAACGTAAACCTCTCTGTTTTCGGGATCTCTTAATGTATATGAAATCAAGCCGCAGACCGTGTCGGAAAGGCTTATCTGTACAGTAGTCTTCCATTTGCCGTGTTCTCTGCGGTCTGTGTCACTGCACTTTGCGCTGATATAGACACCGTTTTCAACGATGTGACGGCGAGAGGTTTTTCTGAGCCACACGTTTCTGTATATTCCGGCTCCGCTGTACCAACGGGTATTCGGGGATTTATGGTTTACTCTGACTAAAATGCGGTTTTCACCGTTTTTCAGAGCATCGGTTATATCAAAGCTGAAGGTTGTATAGCCGTACTTCCACTTGCCGACTTCCTTATCGTTTACATATACGGTAGTATCCATATATACACCGTCAAAGATCAGGATATAGCAATCGTCTTCTCCGAGAGCGTCTACGGTGAAATACTTCTCGTACCAGCCACAGCCGGACTTGTAGAGATTTGCCGTATCGCCTATAAGCCAGTCGTGCGGTATCTCAACATTATACCAATGTGCGTTTTCAAGCGTCTTTCCGTCGCTGTCCGGTTCTGTGAGAGTGAATCTCCAGTTATCGTTGAATAAAATTCTGCGTTTTTTCATATCTGTGTTTCCTTTCGGCTTAAAAGCTGAATATGAATTGTTAGTCTTATTGTAACAGTTTGAACAGTGAAAATCAAGCGGTAAACGGTTTATACGCAAAAAGATTTTGCCCCCTCGGTTGTCCGAGGGGGCATAATATATAAGAGAGGAGAATTTGCTGCTATGCAGCGATGTGTTGATGTTATATGATGATGTTAATGCGTTGCAAAATGCTGCGGAATGTTACGGAAAAATTAGTGTGATAAAGCAAGGCGGAAGATATATGCGGTAGTATGATTTTTCTGTGCGTTGCTATAACTGAAATGCGTTGTTTCAAAGCGTTGCGAAATTGTTAGGAAAGTAAGGAAAATTGCAATAAAAGCGTTTAATCCACTCTTACAGCCTTTAAGAAGTTGTCGGTATAATATACCGACTTCATGCTTGCGGTGCGGACTTTCTGTCCCGGATACGGACTGAACACTATCGTGTCATCTCCGGTATATATACCGCCAAAGAACGAGTCGCCGTCCTTTATGAAAACTATATCGCCCTTTTCAAGCTTTTCAAGAGCTATTTCAGTTCCCATTTCTTTCTGTGCGGTAAGTCCTCTGGGACAATCGACACCGTTTGATGTCAGCGCATAGTAGATAAGTCCCGAATTATCAAAACCTGTTTCTGCGCTGTATCCGCCCTCAGTGAATGGTTTACCGAGCATATCATAAGCCGACTTTGCTATTGCATCACCTTTTTCTGAGGGAGCGGGCGGCTCGGTGCTGTCTGACGACGTATTATCGGAAGAGTTGTCCTCGCTTGATGTGTTGTCGGAGGAGTTATCCTCGCTCGATGTGTTGTCGGAAGAGTTATCCTCGCTCGATGTGTTGTCGGAAGAGTTGTCTTCGCTTGACGTATCATCAGAGGAGTTATCCTCACTCGATGTGTTGTCGGAAGAGTTGTCTTCGCTTGACGTATCATCAGAGGAGTTATCCTCACTCGATGTGTTGTCGGAAGAGCTGTCAGAGCTTTCCGCTACGGAACTCTGAGTGCTGTTCTGCGGATCATTTCCGCTTTCATAGGACGGAGAATTGTTTCCGGAACAAGCGGTAAGTGAAGCCAAAGCCAAAACTGTAAACATTGCCAAGATTAACGATAGTTTCTTTTTCATAATATCACGACCTTTGCTTTATCGTTTTATATTGTTCTCTGTCCTTGATTTAAGTATATCACAAAAAAAGCAAAAAGCAATTAAAATTCGGTTACAATATGGTAACAATTTGGTTACAAATGGTTACAAAACGGTTACAACGGTTACAAAAAGGTGACAAAATCGATTCTTTTCGCAGTTATTCCCCAAAATATACAAAAACACCGTCTGCAAAGCAGACGGCATTCCTGTAGTTTTATATGAAGGACAATGTCATAATCGGTTTTAAGCAACTCTTACAGCACGGCTGAAGCAGTTTTGCCAATAAGAGCTGTTAAGGTCGGCAAACTTTACCTTTTCACCCGGATAAGGGCTGTAAATAAGCTGGCCGTTGCCTGTATATATTCCGGCGAAGTCAATCATCTCGCCTGTTTCTGAATCTTTATCGGTAAAGAAAAGGATGTCGCCCGGCTCAATCTCGCTGAGCGGTACGGTTGTGCCCATTTCTTTCTGTGCGGCTGTTCCTCTCGGACAATTGATAAAGCCGTTTTCACGAAGGACATAGTATATAAGTCCCGAATTATCGAAGCCCTGCTCAGGCGTTGCCATACCGCTGACATAATCGACTCCGACAAGAGCCTCGGCGGTTGACACTATCTGAGTGCGAAGGTCATTTATTGTACTGCTGTTATCAGAGCTTTCCGGGAGCGATATTATATCCGATACCGTTGTCTGCTGTGACGAAGGTTCTGAGTCGGTACTCTGCGGTGTTGTTGATGTTATGTCTGGTGTTGAATTGTCCGATGATGTGTTATCCGAGCCGCATCCGCTTAAAGCCGGCACCAAAGCTAAAGCAAGCGCCGCAATAAACAAAGTGACTGCGTATCTTTTCATTTTTACCCTCCGTGCGACAGTAGAGTAACGCTGTACTGCTGTCGTCTGAGATGTACTGTTGTTTCTTTGTACACAATATAGTATATCCCAAAAAGCACAAAAAGTCAAGTGAATATTTTCCATTTTATGCTGATAAACAGGGGGATATGGTGTAGCTTTGCTGAAAGTTTATGTTGATATTGTGAAAAGAAGAACGAGCCTCCTGTGTGGGAGGCTCGCAAAGAAATTACTTATTCTTTTTCTTCTTGCTGATGATGAATGTAATAACACCGACTGCAACTAAAACTACCAGTGCGACAACGCAGATAATGATTGCTGTCATATCAAAAGTCACGCCTGTGTTTGTGTTGCCGCTGCTTGCTCCGACTACTGTGCTTGCGCCGATTTCTTCGGCAAAGCAGGTAATACCCAGTAATATCGACATTGCTGCGGCTGTAACCGCAGAGGTTAATTTCTTCATAATAAGTATCATTCCTTTCTTCTTTTTGTAAAGACTACTATACTACATTTCTTCCGAAAAAGCAAGCGGAAAATTATACAAATTTTTTCAGCCTTCGGCTAAGTTTATTCTGTAGGTGCGGCGGGTGCTGTTGTCGCCTTGGCGCCGTTTATGATGCTCTTGATTATTTCGGGCTGGGTTACTGTGCACTCTGTGCGGTCGAATAAGCCGAAGCCGTGATTACCGTTATAGCCGTTATCCCAGTAAACAGTAACGATATTTCTCTGATGAGCGGCATAATTCACATACTCTGCGAAATAAGCACGATATATAGTATTGCTCTTATCCTTTGAGGTCCTGTCGTTTGAGCCGTACTCGCCTATTACAACGCCGTAACCGTTCTTGATAAACGCATTGTAGAGCTTATCGAACTGTCTGTTTACGAGCGTTTCACTCTGTCTGCGCTTTACAAATTTCTCGACCGAGTCGCCCCATTTATAGAAGGTATCTTTGCCTTCGTCTACGCAGAATTCCCACGGGGTGTAGTAGTGGACGGAAACCATTATCCTGCTGTCATTCGGGATAACTAACTTTGCTTCCATTGTATATGTATCGCAGTCGCCTGTTGTGAAGTTTATATCTGTGTTCCAGCCGGGGATAAGCAGATAACGGCTGTTGTTATTGCCGCCTGCTTTTCTTACCGTATCAACGAAAATCTGATTGTATGCGTTGATGTTGTTGTAGTATTCGGGTTTGGGGTTGCCGTATGATCCGTCAAACACTTCGTTCATTGACTCGAACACGAGGTGATCGTCATAGTTCTTGAAGCGATTTGCTATCTGCTCCCAGACCTTTTCGTACTTTGCTTTTATAGTCTCCTGCTCGGAAGCGGGTTCGCCGCAGAGAAGCCAGCCGCCTTTTATGCTGTAGTAGCCGTCGCCGTGAACGTTGATTATAGCGTAAAGTCCGTTATCAATGCACATATCGACTACTTCCTGCACTCTGTCGAGCCACTTTGAGTCGATAGTGTAGTCGGGGCCTTCACCTATCTTAGAAAGATATGATACGGGGATACGGATAGACTTGAAGCCCTGTGCCTTTACCTGCTTGATGAGATTTTCGGTAATTACGGGGTTGCCCCACGCTGTTTCGCTCGGTGTTCCGTCGGAGTTTGACTCAAGCTGATTACCGAGGTTCCAGCCGGGCATTAAGTTCTGCGAGAACTGAACAGAGTCACCTTTTGTTTCGGCAGGTGCAGGTTCCGGATTCTGTGTTGTGGTCGTTGTGGTTGTAGTGGTTGCCGCTGTTGTTTCGGCTTTCGTTGTGGTAGTAGTTGTTGTTGTTGAAGCCGAGCTGTTTTCAGATGATGTTGCGGCATTTCCCGAGCAAGCGGAAATTCCCGTTATCACCATTATGCCGCTTAAAATTGCGGCGAGCATTCTTTTCTTCATAGATACCTTTCTTTCCTTGACTGCCGTTTTTTTAATATGCTGACAGCCGTTTTTTATTGTGTCAATCATATTGTAATGGTTTTCACGGAAAAAGTCAATAGCCAAACAGACTTATCCGCTAATTTTGCTAAAACGATTACACGGCGTTTGCAGAATGCAAAAACCGCCTGTAAAACCGTTAAGTCTTACGGGCGGTATACTATTATAATACATAGGGAGAAATTTTTACTCAGCTACGTTAGTCGTATCTCCGGGAACAGCGTCGGGCGGTGTGACCGGCTCGGTTGTGCTGTAATCGGGGTAGTAATCGTACTCGCTGCTTGTATCTATCGCAGAAAAATCATCTTTTGAGAAGGAATCTTCTGTTTCGACAAGGTAAACGCCGTCAAGCGCTGTCAGCTTTATAAGGAAGTTGCCGGGGCAATATACCTTTACTGCTGTAATATCCTTAGCGTTCTCCTCGAATAATGCGGCGATAGCCTCGCTGCCCTTTACCTTTGTGTTATCGGAAAGATAAACCTCTGTAACACGGATGTTGCCCTTGCTGTCTGCCTTAGCTAAAATGCTCTGCATTTCTTCGGGCGTTACTGAATTTCTGAAGGTAACGTAAAGGAAAACATCTTCGGTGTTCTCTTCCGCCTTGCTGTATGCCTCCATAGCCATTCTGAAACGGTCTTCCGCACTTATCGAGGTTGTCGGTGAAACAACAACAGGACTGCCGGAATTCAGCAGGGCGACGCTTGAAAATGTGATAGCTACGGCGGCTGCGGCACCTGCCACAGAAAGCCAAACCGTTTTCAGCCTGCTCTTTTTAGCCTGTACAGACTTACCCATAGCGGCTTTTCTTATCTTCTCGTAATCAAACGAATACTCGCTCATCAGTTCTTTGTAAAAATCGTTTGTATTCATCTGAAAGCCCCCTTCCGTAAGTCGTTATAATTTGAATTTTTTCTTTTGTCTTTCTATTGTGCGATAGAGCTTGTTTTTAACGGTAGACAGCTTGACGTCAAGCGCCTTCGCTACATCCTCCAGCTTCATATCGCACGCAAAATGAAGATAGAATATCTGACCTGTCAGTTCATCGGTCTTCATTATGTCATCGAAAATCTGCTTTGCAACGATCTTGTTGCTGATAACATCCTCAAGCCGTTGCTGAGGCTTGGACATCTCCCGTTCGATAGCGACCATTTCTTCTTCGGTATAGTCTGAAAAGGAGGAAACCTTGTCATCCTTCTTCCTGCCCGAAAAATAGGTGCGGCATTCAAACTTCGCTATATTTATAAGGAAAGCCTCGGGGCTTTCGATGTCCTCGTGTCCTTTTTCGCTTATACGCTTGAAGAAACGTGTATAGACGTTCTGAATAATATCTTCCGCATCTTCTCTGTTTCCGCATTTGCTGACTACAAAACGGGAAACGGATCTGCAGGTTTCGTTGTAGACACGGTTGAAATATTCTTCGTTATTCTCGTGACCTCCGTGAATCTCTGCGCCCATCGGCTCACCTCACTTTGTCACCTACTTTGTAGTAGGCTGAATTTCAGAAAAAGTTTCACTCGAAATGAAAATTCTGTGTATCGGATAAGTAAAAAAATAAGAATGTTTTTTGTGCAGTATAACCATATATTGATTTTTGACTGCCGGGAAGCAGAATATATGGCACGAAGTGCGTGCTGTCTGCATATTTCCTCTATTATATTGTACATTAAACGGGGCGGTTAGTCAAGGGGAACATAATAAACGGAGCAGAATAAAGAAAATGTGTCGTTTGTAACGTTTGCAACACATACAAATGAAACGGATTTTACAAAAACAGTTAATAACAGAACCGGAGCTTCGCTTAATGCTAAGTTTTTTGTTATACAAATTGTTGTATTTTCAGATTTAATGCTGTAAACGTACAAAATCCCATTAATGTTTATATTGTTTCACCAAAACAAAAATGTATTTTTGTGCAAAATGCCACTTGCAAATCTAATTGCGATATAGTATGATTAAAAATAGCTTAAATGCAAAAAAATATTTTATGGAGGACAAAAAAATGAAGTTTACAAAAACTTTAGCTGCAATCGCAGCAGCTTCACTTGCAGTATCATCACTTGCAGTAAGCGCATTTGCAGCAGACGCATTAGTTTCAATGACTGTTCCTGAGAACAGTAAACCTCAGGATGCAGGTCAGGTTAATTTATGGGAACTTCCCTTTGATGACAGCGTTGAAGCATGGGCAGGCAAGGTTGATAAGGCAGTAGCTACTATTACAACTGAGGCTTATGCTAACGGTGCTTTAGGCGGTAACACTGTTGCCAATAACGGTTGGGCTTCATCAGACCAGATCGAAAGCAGTGAAGCCGGCACACATCAATGGGTTTGGGACAGCATCGGCGGTCTTCAGACTAAGGATGCAGACGGTAAGTCAAACGGTTACTTCAAGGTAGAAGTATGGTGGATGAATGCTCTGGGAGAAGAGGGCAATCAGACTCCTGCTACATTAACAATCGACAAGGTTGATTTCTATGATAAGGCCGGCGATTTACTCGCTACATATCCCGCAGCTGCTGACACAGATACAAAGCCTGCTGAGCCTAAGCCTATTCAGACAAAGGCAGATATTTCATTTACCGATAAGAAAACTCCGTCATACACATACACAGTTAAGGGCGACATTGATACGCTTAAGGTTGATGTTGCACTTTCAGCTGATGCAGCAGCAGCTGGATCAGGTTGGAACGATTACTGCTCTGCAGGCGTTGCTGTTAAGAACCCCGACGGTACAGTTAAGTACTATCAGTGGGGCGGTGCCAGCGTAAACTGGTCTTGGGATGTAGACGGTGATAATGTTGGAGAAACTAAAGACGGCGTTGGCACCGAAACATGGGTAGGCACTGTCGGCGCTGACGGTGGTCAGATTTCTATCCCCGTTGTTAAGGGTGCTGTAGTTGATTTCTACTGCTTAAGCTGGGATACATATAATGGCGTTCAGTACACATTAACAATCAACGATGAAGAAGCTGCAGTAGAGCCCGGTGAACCTGAAGAGCCTACTAAGCCCGGTGAAACAGAAGATCCTGCTGAGCCCGGTGAATCTTCAGGCGATGTTAACCCCGGCGAATGCTCAGGCGAGCCCGTTAACCCTCCTACAGGTGCTGCAGTAGCAGTTATCCCTGCAGTTCTCGCAGCAGCAGCAGTTGCTACAACAGGTATCGTTCTTAAGAAGAGAAGCAAGTAATTGCTTTTAAACGGTTTAACGCTTTGAATTAAAGAGCATACGACCCCTCCGCTATAAGCGGAGGGGTTTTTTTATCACATAAGTTGGGATATTTTCAAATTTAATGCTGTAAAGGAACAAAATTGCATTGCTGTTTATATCGTTTCACCAAAACGAAAAAGTCTTTTTTGTGCAATATGCCACTTGTAAAAAAAACTGCGATATAGTATGATTAAGAAAAGCTTAAAAGCTAAAAAAATATTTTATGGAGGACAAAACCAATGAAGTTTACAAAAACTTTAGCAAGTGTTTGCGCTGCTGCAATCGCAGTTTCTTCACTTGCAGTAAGTGCTTTCGCCGGTTCTATCACATTCAGCGATAAAGTCTGGTGGACACAGAAGGACTTAAAGATTGAAGATATTTTGGAAGGCAACAAGCCCGAAGATGTCGAATCAATCACATTCACAGGCGACACTGCTTTCCTCATCGGTTACAACTCAACAACAGTAACTGATGAAACGAAAGGTAGCACATGGAAGTCGTCTGCGACTCCTGCTGACACTTTTACAGTTACTGATGCAGTTCTCACTGCACAGGAAATCGGAGGAAACACAATTTTCCCCGCTTTCAGCGTAATGTTAAGCAAGGCCGACGGCGTTGATTACACAATCAACTGGAAGGTTAACCTTAAGAACAATGATCCCGCTGCGCCTAAGCCTGTTCAGACAAAGGCAGATATTTCATTTACCGATGGTAAAACTCCGTCATACACATACACAGTTAAGGGCGACATTGATGCGCTTAAGGTTGATGTTGCACTTTCAGCTGATGCAGCAGCAGCTGGATCAGGTTGGAACGATTACTGCTCTGCAGGCGTTGCTGTTAAGAACCCCGACGGTACAGTTAAGTACTATCAGTGGGGCGGTGCCAGCGTAAACTGGTCTTGGGATGTAGACGGTGATAATGTTGGAGAAACTAAAGACGGCGTTGGCACCGAAACATGGGTAGGCACTGTCGGCGCTGACGGTGGTCAGATTTCTATCCCCGTTGTTAAGGGTGCTGTAGTTGATTTCTACTGCTTAAGCTGGGATAAATATAAAGGCGTTCAGTACACATTTACAATCAACGATGAAGAAGCTGCAGCAAAGCCTGTTGAGCCTGTTGATCCTGTTGATCCTGTTGATCCTCCTGTTGATCCCGGTAAGACAGAAGATCCTGCTGAGCCTGTAGCTCCCGCTGACGTTAAAATTGCTAACTCAGGTAGGACAGTTGTCGATTCAGGTCTTGTTCGTACAAACATCATCAATGAATGGACCGGCAACGATGCAGACGTAATCGCTGATAAGGCTGCTTTTGCAGGTGCTAACAAGATTTCTGTGAAGTTTACAGTTACAAACTTCACAACTCCCTTCAAGGCTTGGATCGCTATGGCTGACTCCAAGTGGGAATGCCAGTTCCAGGGCGAAGGTGACAAGCGCAATGCAAACGCTAAGTGCACTCCCGTTGAAGTAACAGGTAATGGTACTTATGTTGTAACAATCGACCTTGACAAGGTTATCGATGGTGTGGCATTCATCTCAGTTTGCACAGACCTCAAGGCTGCTGACGGCGATGCTATCCCCACAATCGCTATCGATCAGATTAAGATCAATGAAGAAATCACAGTAAAGCCCGGCGAACCAGCAGATCCTACTAAGCCCAGCAAACCAGAAGATCCTACTAAGCCCAGCAAACCAGAAGATCCTGCTAAGCCCGGCGAATCAGATCCTGTTAAGCCCGGCGAATCAGATCCTGTTAAGCCCGGCGATTGCTCAGGCGAGCCCGTTAACCCTCCTACAGGTGCGGCAGTAGCAGTTATCCCTGCAGCTCTCGCAGCAGCAGCTGCTGCTACAACAGGTATCGTTCTTAAGAAGAGAAGCAAGTAATCACTTTTAAGTGATGAGATGCTTTAATTAAAGAGCATACAGCCCCTCCGCTTATGGCGGAGGGGTTTTTGTTTTATTCTGCGCTATAGGATTTAAATTTCGGGGTATATAACTGAAAGCCACAGCTTTTGCTGTGGCTTTCAGTTTGTAGAAAAAGTATGTTTTTGAAACAAACTTCTAACTCACTACCCCTATCCCCCTGCCCCCTTTCCCCGGGAAAGGGGGATTTTACTGGGGCTACCGCCCCTAGACCCTGTCGGGGGCTACGCCCCTGCGACCCCATTTTCAAAAATTATATAGGTTTATCGACAGTCTGAAGCCACAGCAAAAGCTGTGGCTTTCATATTGTCGCTAAACTCAAGCACCGCAACGGTGAAATGAGAGCGGCGGTTATTTTGAAAATGACTAACCGAAACTTTTGGTTTCTCTTTTTAACGTTTATTACCGCCGGTAACGAAAGTAAGGCAAAGCTCAATCAAATAGAACGGCGAATTTGATGCGGCACATTGCCGCCCGACAGATTATCCGATAATCATTGCTTTGTTTATTCCCGACCGTTTTACTAACCTCAATAACGCACCAACCTTTAAAAAGGTCGGAATTTGAAGCGGCTCACAGCCGCAGATTATCCGGTAATCATTGCTTTGTTTATTCCCGACCGTTTTACTAACCTCAATAACGCACCAAC
>OMCH01000351.1_pt1 | contig 24769 bp, 19 predicted proteins | sample 1674341 | NCBI WGS metagenome assembly OMCH01 (sample SAMEA103958164, study PRJEB25191) | human gut metagenome | biome: human-associated habitat [ENVO:00009003]; feature: intestine environment [ENVO:2100002]; material: feces | place: Germany | collected 2013/2015
TGTCAACTCCAGTTATCTCTCCACTCTTTTTAAAAAAGAAACCGGTTCAACATTGACAGAATATGTGAACCGGAAACGTGTGGAACATGCTATTTTTCTTTTAAATTCTACTAACTTACAAATTCAGGAGATTGCCGCAGCCTGCGGAATTCCCGATGTGAATTATTTCACAAAGATCTTTAAAAAACAGGTTGGAAACACCCCGAAAGAATATCGGGAAAAGATTTTTTAATGAATTTCCCCGAAGCACTCTCTGACCTGCCCTGTGATTTTGGCATCAATCCACCCTTTTTGTGCCATATCCTCTAAAATTCCACATGCCTGCTCATGCGTCATGCCCTTTTTATATGGTCGGTCTTCGGTCAAAGCCTGATAGATATCCACACATGCTAAGATACGCTCCGGCTCGTTCAGCTCCTCTGCCGTCTTACCAAAAGGATATCCACTGCCATCTAACTTTTCGTGGTGAAGTGCTGCCCAATCCCGTATTTCTTCAAAATCCTCTACATCCGACAGTATCATATAGGTATATCCGGCATGGTTTTTCATCTTAGAAAACTCCTCATCGGTCAGCCGTCCGGGCTTTTCTAAAATTTCATTTCCGATTGCCATTTTCCCAATATCATGAAGTGCGCCTGCTAAATAGATTTTTTGAATATCTAACCGGTCATAACCGAGATGTTCTGCCAGTGCTGCCGCTTTTTTGGCAACTCCGATCGAATGCATCCCCGTAAATTCAGATTTGTAATCTACGATCTGTGCAAAAAAATCCGCAAGATCTTTACAGGTCCCTTCATCGCAGAACTGCTTCTTTCTTGGTACCTTTTCCCAAAGGCGTTTTTCTAACTCTTCTCCTCCCATGTCTGCAAATTTTTCTTCGGAAAAGACTTCTAAGAATGCCTTCACACATTCCGCATCAAAGATCGTATTTTCATATTTCACTAAATATGCCTTTGCCTGCTCCCAGTTCTGCTGATCATAACCACCGGTATTTCCTATGATGTCAATGGTATCGCACAAATGGATAATCCTTGCAAACAGCGGGATTTCCTCCCATTTTTTTCTAAACGGTCCTGTACCGTCTGCATTTTCATGGTGATATAAGATCACATTTGTCACATCTGTATAAAAGGGAAGTTTTTTGATATTCTGCTCCCCATATACACAGTGAACACCTAATTTTTTAGAGGAAATATCCATGGTCTGATCTTTGATCAGATCATGCCGTACCTCTTCCGATATGTACTGCGTCAATGCATTGTCGTGTAGCAGCGCACACATTGCTAAATCCTGCAGCGCCTCTCCTATAATTCCAAATTTTTCTGCCATACATACACTGATGTATGCAACTCTTTTTCCATGCCTGTTTGTAACATGTACCAGTTCGGCCTCTATGCAGTCCAGTGCATAGGAACAGGCACTTACCAATCCTATGATATCCAGTTCCATCTTTTCATCCCTCAACTTTATACTGAAAAATCCTGTTTTGTTATTCTTTACCATAAATTATAGCAAGATATATTTTCTATGGCAATTTAAAGTTGCAATCCGAACTACCGGATATACGCATCTTCGCCCGAAGGGCTTCTTGCTCTATAGGAAACACGGTATTTCCTATAGAAAAAAACAGGCCTCACCAACACTCTCGTGTCAGTGAAGCTTGTTCTATCCTGTCTTATAAACCGCTTCCGGTTATTTTACCTTCCGGCTATTCACCAGAAATCCTATTTACAAGTCTTATTGTTTCTTCTTACAACGATTCCCGCTGCTCCTGCAAAGGATACGATCAGAAGTGTGGTCCAAAGTGTCATATCAGATGTATCTCCCGTCTTTGGAGCTGTTACACTCTGTTCCTTCTTCTTGGTATCTATAGGATTGTTCTGTGTTGTCTGGTTATTCTTAGCGTTGTTGCTGTTGTTCTTCTTATTATTGTTATTGTTGTTTTTGTTGTTATCACCGGATTTATTTTTTGCTACTGCAAACTTCGTAGTTGCAGAACCATCTGTCCAGACGATTTCAAACGTATGATCTCCGGTAGCAAGTGTCTTAAGATAATCCACTTTCAATGTGATGATCGTGGAACCCTTTGTAACCGTATAGTTTTTCTTATCAATGATCTTACCATCCACTTTTACATTCTGGAACTTCTCCATTTCACCGTTTCCCCGAATGGTAAGACTTCCATCTGTATTCTCTGTCCATGAACTGTTGGCACCGTCAAGGATTTTATAGGAAACCGGATCCGGTGATGGTGTCGTACTTTCTGTCACTGTCAGAGTTGCTGCATTCGTTGTAACAGAACCCGCAGAATTGCTGATCACACACTGATATTTATAACCATTGCAAAGCATGTCTGCCACACCAGTCGTATAGCTTGCTTTGTCTGCTCCGGTAATATCTACGAATCCCTTGCCATTGTTTCTGTTTATCTGCCACTGATATGTTAAGTCTGTTCCTGTAGCTTTTACTGTAAAGGTTGCCTGTTCTCCTGCCTTTACAGATACATTCTGTGGCTGTTTACTGATACCTGGTTTCTTTACTGTAGGCTGAACCGGAGGCGTTACATCCTCTGTTACAGTCAGAGTTGCTGCACCGGTTGTAACAGAACCCGCGGAATTGCTGATCACACACTGATATTTATAACCGTTACAATTTTTATCTACTGCAGATGTCGTATAACTTGCTCTGTCTGCTCCGGCAATGTCTGCAAATCCCTTACCATCATTTCTGTCTATCTGCCACTGATACTTTAAGTCTGTTCCGGTAGCTACCACTGTAAAGGTTGCCTGTTCTCCTGCTTTTACAGATACATTCTGTGGCTGTTTACCGATACTTGGTTTCTCTACTGTAATCTTTTGTTTGAAGGTTGCTTCTATCGTATGCGCTGCCCTTACATTTCGAAATGTATAGCTTGTTGCAGTACTTACGGCTGCTCCATCCACTTTCAGGGATTCGATCTCATAACCGTCGTTTGCTGTAATAGTAAATGTCTGGTCAGCTCCTTCGACCACTTCCACATTTCCACTTGGCGAAATGCTTCCGTTTGCTCCGGCTGTAGCTGTAATCGTATGCTTAACGATCGGTTTTGGAATATTGATCGTGTAGGTAAATGTCTTTACCTCACTGTCCTGCATACCATCCTTTACTGCAATGGCTTTCAGGGTTGTTGTTATACTCTGACCTTCCGTTCCCGGGACAGTAATCGGGCCTGTATATCTTGTTCCGGTCGTTCTCCCCGGCTCTGCACCATCCGTTGTATAATAAATGGTTGCTCCTTCTGTAGAAGATTCTAATGCAACTTTCTGGTTCTCAGTATATGTACCGCTTTCTACCGATGGAGTCGGTGCACCTACAATACCTGCAGCACTGACTGTAATGGTGATCCTGGTAGTAAGTGGTACTCCATTTGCATCTATATTTTCCGGACATGTTACCCTACCGTTTAAAGTTACAACCTGCTCTGTCAATACAGAAGGATCATAGTTACCACTTGCTTTATCCCATGTAACATCTGCTTTGTCTACCGTATTTCCTTCTGTCACAATGTTAACCTGCGTTGGAAGGTTCATATCCTTATAATAAGCAGTACCATTCGCAACGGTAATAGCCCCCGGTGCCGTGATTCTTGTAAGTTTATCCTTTGCCGTTACAGGGAATGTGCATATTGCCGTTAACGTTCCATCTTCATTCTTTGTTACACTTGCACTGTTTCCATTTATGGTCACTATTACAGAATCTGTAAACTCGTAGTTTGCAGATGCTGCAAGTGTAACACTTGCTGTATAGCTTGTGTTATAGCCTGCGTTGGTGTCATTCGGTGTCCATGTAACAACAGGTGCAGTTGTGCTTACCCCTTGGGTTGCACATACAGCAGAAGTATCTAATGCCGTATTGGATACCGGTGTGTCAATATCTGTAATCTCTACCGATGAAATATAGGTCTTAACCACGTTTGTTGTCGCTGTTGCCTCAACCGCATAAGCCACACTATCTTTCGTTACCTCCAGCCAGATTTTACAATTTGCAAGATCAATATCAGAAGGTGTATTCGATTCTGCTGCGATATCAGAGGCATTTACGATCACATTATCTGTTCCACTGATCTGTTTACTGTAATACCAGTCCTTCGTTCCGTCATTTCCTTGTACTACAAGTGCCACATTACCTGCGGTATTTCCTTTTTTCGCATTGATCTGTCCTACGTCAGCATTGCAGGTTACCGTACCAATATCCTTGCCGCCTCCATTCAGTCGCAAAGTCATTGCTTTCCCTTGTGCAATCTCACCTGACACTGCGGTATCAGAAGTTGCCGCTTTTGCCGATGATGCAAAGAGAACATCTGTCAGATTCAGATTAGAAGCAGGATAGGTAAATGCTTTTGCTGAATCATTGATAGAAAAAGTAGTCGAAACATTACCATAACCATCCACAGCATACACCCGCTGATCATTCTCATATCCAGGATTGGCTACGCGTGTCCATACCCATGAACTGCCCTCCTGCTTCGTTGAGTCTTTCAAATAGGTAGTCAGTAACAACGATCTAGTACTCCAGGTTCCTATTTCTATGGTCTTTCCCTTCGTATAGTGAGGAGCATATAATTTGTCTGTAGTTTTATATTTGTACTCGGTCGTGTTCCCACCTATATAACCACTTGTTTCTATCGTAGTCGCATTCATCAAGTTCTGCTCTGCTACAGAAAAGCGGTTCTTATCCTTCGCTATACTCTGCAGTTTAGCTCTTATATCACTTGCTCCGTAATGATTACGACTTACAGTTTCCTGTTTCTTTGATGAATCGTATTCCCCCCAACTATCCTGTAATGTTCTGTTTTCCTCCGTTGTGTTCGTAAATGTCTGACGATCTATAACCGGGGTGACTGCAAAAATGGAAGCATTATCACTAGCTATCCGGTTATCGTTTCCTAAGATATACCATTCCTGCGGCTTTCCGTCTTGATTTTTACCAAATGCCAGCACGCCTATATTATTGTTAGGTTTTCCGTTAGTGTCCGTTCCAAAGGTCTGATAATCCTTCAACTGTTTCTTTGTTGCATAGGCTGTCACACTCGGTGCAATACCGTTTGCCGCCCATACAGATTGCATGCTGTCCCCGAACCCCGGAATAACTCCCGCTGTCATTCCGAATGCCAATACGCCCGAAAGCAAAGCTGCAATTCCTTTTTTCATTTGATTTCGTTTCCTCATATGCATTCTCCTTGTAAACTTACATACTTTTTGTTATAGTAATTATAAATCGTACCCTAAGGGACAAGTCAAGTGATAACTACCCTTATTCCACATATTTTTTTCAAAAAAGAACGGAGAACGATCATGAAAAAGCAGGACGATCATTTATTTAAAATAGGCGAAATCGCAAAAATTCTTGGTATCACCAGAAAAACCATCCTTGTCTATGAGGACATGGGCTTACTGACACCTGCCGTCAAGGATGAAAACAGTGGATACCGCTACTATACCGCCGATAATATGACACAGATCCGCTCCATCCGCTCTTTGCAGACTTTAGGACTGTCTCTCTCAGAAATCAAGGAATATTACTATGATTCTAAAAATCTCGACCATCATCTGGCACGTCTGATGGATCTGCGTGCTGCATTAGACCGCAATATCCAGTTACTTCAGGTTCGTGCTGCAAAACCGGGCGATTTAAGCATTCATCGTGTACGCCTGCCAAAACAGGTATGTTATTGCCGCAGATATCAATGTAAGGATACAAAGGATGCGGCTGACAAATTGCGTGACACTTATATTGCTGCTGCCAGAACCGGAAAGATGTCCATGTCTGCCAGAATGTTTACCATGCGTATCGGACAACCTGACACGGGTCTGGATCTGATGTGCTGCATTCCGGTCGAGGACGATTTTACAGGCGAAGAACGGACAGAGTTTGCCGAATCCCCTGCTCTATGTGTCTATTACCGCGGGCCTTATGAGGGGATCGGAACTGCGATCGCTACCTTAAATACCTATGTAGAGACCAACCATATCCAGACCACAGGACCGTTTCGCAGCATCTATTTAGAGGGTCCACCCAGCCGTGGAGAACAGAGTTCGGATTATATTACGCAGGTTGCTGTTACGATTTAGATATGGGGAATGCCTACTTGCCCCCATTACATGCCTATGATATTATATCATCAGATTCACATAGGAGATGACATTATCGTTAATGAGAAAAAAGTGCTCTGTTCTAAAATGAACAGAGTTTTTTATTTATCTACTTCCATATCCGGCAGTAATAAACAGATAACTGCCCCAAAAATCCACACATCAACACTGTCCACCTTTTATATGATAGTGATAAAACCTTTCATTGAAAGATGTGAGTCTTTTGCACAAACCGACGTATTATCTCTGGCACAGTGATTTTCCTTCACAGGAAGAATTTGAAGCCGAACGTAGAAAATATGCTGACATCGGTTTTCGGGTTGTCACTTTTTCAGATGGCGATCCGGATGCCGATATCCATAATGGCATCCGGGCACTGATCAAAAATCATTTATCTGATACCGACTGATCTTATTTTTTTAATTTCTGTCGGAAGAAAAAGTATTTTACAGCAAACTGTAAAAAGATAACCATATATAAAACCATTAATACAGCAAACACGATCGTAAGTCTATGTGCTCCATGTTCGATCGTGGACATGTAACCATTTATGATCAGACAGCAAAAATTTCTTCTTTCTGCTGCATCCTTGTCATCGGTTTGCGAAAATAGCAGTATCCATTAAAATTCATCAGATACTCCCATCCCTCCTGATGCCTTTTACTCAGATAATCTGCTTCTTTTTCATAATCCATAATAGAAAACCAGCGAACTTCTTTTTTCTTATCACTCATTCCATTCTCTCCTGTGCATTGCGATACAATCTGCGGATCCTCTTCCACTCCAATTCCAGAACTTCTGTACCGAGATCTGTAATCTGATAAATTTTTCGCTTATCTTCTTCACAGACAAATTGGATCAATCCGTCTTTTTCCATTTTTGACAGACTTCCATACATGGTTCCCGGACCGAGTATGACTTCATTGTCTGTGATTTCCTTTACTTTCTGTACAATTCCATATCCGTGATTCGGAGAACGCAGACATAACAGAATATAAAATCCGGTCTCCGTCATCGGAACATAAACTTTTTTTATATGTGCATCCATTGTCCATTTCCTTTTTTAGTGCGATATATCGAACTACGATATATTATATATATCACACTGCGATCTATATGTCAATTTTTTTAACGATTAGGGGGGGCAAAAGACGATGTCATATCATTCCATAATGCTTCATAGACTATTTACATTCAAACAGAAAGGATCCTCTATGAATGCAGGATATGTCCGTCTCTCAAAAGACGATGATAAAAAAAATTATGTTTCCATAGAAAACCAGAAGCTGATCATCAGCCAGTATGCAGCCGATCATGGCATCGCCATCGATCGCTGGTACGAAGATGACGGCATTTCCGGCTATGTCTTTGACCGACCGGGATTTCAGCAGATGATGGCTGATCTGGATTACGATATTGATACTGTCTATGTCAAGGATTTTTCACGCCTTGGCAGACATAACGCAAAAGTGCTTTTATTACTGGACGAATTTCAGGAGCGTGGAAAACATTTGGTTGTGATCGACGATAACTATGATTCTATGGAACCAGCCGATGATACAATCGGGATTAAAACCTGGTTTAATGAGCGGTATGTAAAAGACACCAGTAAAAAAATCAAACGTGCCATAGGTGCGAAGCAAAAAGAAGGTGCACTGCTGACAAGACCGCCGTTTGGGTATCGGCGTGACACAGACAATCCGACGATGTTCAGCATTGATCCTGCCGAAGCGGAATCCATCCGATCCATTTATCGGCTCTATCTTTCCGGTCTTGGCTACCGGAAGATTGCCAATTATTTAAATGAACAGCAAATCCCTACTCCCTCTATGAAACAGCACGAGCATGAAATAGAAAATAGACAGTTAACCAAAAGAAACGTTGCTTTTCGCTGGTCAGACAGCATGGTGCGGGATTTACTTGACAATGATTTTTATATCGGTACGCTCCGCTTACGAAAACGTGCCAGAAAAACCATCCATGGCAAAGACTGTCGCATCCCCAGGGAAGAACAGTATCTTTTTGAAAATCATCATCCGGCAATTATCGATGAGACTACGTTTTCTCTGGTGCAGGAATTAAAAGAAAAACGCAATCACACAAACTACCGTGGCAGCTTTGGACAATGGGCAGGTTCAGAAGTTCCAAATCCATTCAGCGGTTGTCTGTTCTGTAAGGATTGCGGAAGCCGCCTCACACCGATCAAACGCCAGACCTCCGACAGAGAACGCAAATATTATATCTGCACCACTTATAACACGAAAGGGAAACGTTATTGTTCTAAGGCTCATTTGATTGAAGAAGCCGATCTTATGAGAGACATCCTGACCTATCTCCAAGTGTGCAGAGATGTTTTCAGTGACATAATTGCCGGCTATGATCCGGAGGATTTTCAGACAGAGAAGAAAAGCCTAGAAGAAAAACGTCAGGAACTGCATACCGCGATCGATGACCGGAAAAATCAACTAAAACTCCTTCTTACACAAAAAATAAAGGATTTATCACTGGCTGCCGAAAACGAAACTTCCATCCACAATGAAGATTTTATCCATGAGGCTTACGAGTCTATGCAAACAGATTTATGTAAACAAATTCACGAATTGGAAATGCAACGAAAAGAACTGGAGAAATCTGCCACAGAAGCACCGGATATAGCGGACAGTTTAAAAAATCCTCTGGATATCATGGATTATATGATCGCAGAAGGAACTCTGGGACATAATGACTTCGAACTACTGATTCAAAAAATCATAGTGGATGAAAACGGAATGCCGGAAATCACGTTAAAATATGGCTTAGCCAGCTTCATAAATAACAACCCTACCAAAGAAATGAATTGCAGAGAAAATACTATCATTGCAATCGTTATGAAACTGATCGCAGAGGACAAACGCGGTTACACTTCTGCAAAATACCTGTCAGAACATCTTACCGATCTGGGATTTCCAAAGACAAAGCAGAGTATTTTACCTTATATCGAATTGATGAAAATACTCGATATCCTAAAGGATACAGACAATCCACGAAAGCCTTACCGTATTATGAAATCCGAAAAAGAAATCTCCCTGCTTGCCCGTAACTATTTACCGGATTTATCAGAGGAAATGACTGCAAAGCAAATATCGGATGATTATTTACATGGTCGTGTGGCAGACAGGTGGCATGCCACAGATGGTTTTTGAATATGTCTTAAAGCAGCAGGGAATTAACCCTGAAAAAGATCTAACCATTGACAAGAGTATTGATTTTGGAAGCACTGCTGCTGCTTTTTCCGGTGGAAATGGCGATTTTTCCGTTGAATTTGAACCAGGCGCAACCAATTTAGAAAAAGAAGGCTCCGGTTATGTGGTTGCTTCCCTCGGTGTGGATTCCGGTTATGTCCCTTACACGGCTTTTTCTGCAAAAGAAAGCTATATCAAAAAACACCCTGAACTCATCCAGAGCTTTACCAATGCTCTGCAAAAAGGCATGACTTATGTCAACAATCATTCTGCTGCGGAAATTGCAAAAGTCATTGCCCCTCAATTCAAAGATACGGATGAAGCCACTATTGCCATGATCGTGGAACGTTATCAGAAACAGGACACCTGGAAGGACGATTTAGTATTCACTAAGGACAGCTATGAGCTTTTACTTGATATTTTAGAGGAAGCAGGCGTTCTGACCGACAGACCGCCTTATAAGGACTTGATCACCACTACTTATGCGAAAGAAGCACGCTAAGTTACCCGAAAATAGTGTCTGCCCCGTGAGTGTTTGCGCAAGATTTCCTGCACTTTCCTTTTTCTATGCATAAATGAAATCTCTGCACTGCCTCACGAGGCAGCAAATATTTTCCTATTTTAGCAGTATTTTTTCAAAAGAGAGATCAGCTTTTGCATTTCTTTGTCGGTTCCGATCGTAATCCGAAGATAATTACTGATACGCTCCGGTTTTGCAAAATAACGCACATAGACCTTCTCTTTTTTGAGATTCTCAAAAAGCTGTTTTGCCGAAACATTCGGATGTGTTACAAACACAAAATTGCTCTTAGAATCTTCAAACAAAAAGCCTAATTTTTTTAACTCTTCCTTTGTCCATTCTCTGGTACGGATGATCTTGTCGGTGGTCTGCTTAAAATATTCCCGGTCCTCCACTGAGGCTTTTCCCATTGCCAGGGTCAGCTGATCCATGGTGTAAGAATTAAATGAATATTTAACATCGTTCAGATATGCGATCAGTTTCTCACTTCCAAACGCATATCCAATCCTCATGCCCGCCATGGAGCGTGATTTTGAAAACGTCTGTACCACTAACAGATTCTCGTATTTTTCAATCAAAGGCAGTGCGGATACGCCTCCAAAATCAATATAGGCTTCATCCACGATGACCACAACATCCTGATTTGCCCGGATGATCTCTTCTACCTGTTCTAACGGCATGAGAACGCCGGTCGGTGCATTCGGATTTGGAAAAATAACCCCACCGTTTTCCCGCTGATAGTCTTTGGTACAGATCTGAAAGTCCTCATCTAATGGCACGGTCTCATAAGGAATCCGAAATACTTCTGCCCAGACATCATAAAACGAATAGGTAATGTCCGGGAACAGGATTGGTTTTTTAGAATTAAAAAACGTCATAAATGCCATTGCAAGGACATCGTCCGATCCTACTCCGGCAAACACCTGTGAAGATCTTACACCATATTCTGACGCGATCGCATCCACTAACTCAGAAGATGCCGGGTCAGGATAAAGACGCAGTCTGTCTGTTTCAAATTTCTTCAGTACTTTCTGTACTCCCGGTGCCGGCGGATATGGATTCTCATTTGTATTCAGCTTAATGATATCTCTTTTTTTCGGCTGCTCCCCCGGTGTATATGGAGTCACCAGCCTTACATTTTTTTCCCAGTTCTTCATTTTACTAACCCGTATTCTTTCGCTAATTCTTCAAATCCTGACATGGATTTTTCTATCATCTGTGGAGAAACACAATATGCAAGCCGCACATAGCCCGGACATGCAAAGGCTGCTCCCTTGACCATGATAATGTGATATTTTTTCGCTGCCTGTACAAATCTTTCCTCATCCTTATCCGGAGACTTCATCCACAGATAGAAAGCTCCCTGCGGATAGATGCAGGTAAAACCGAGCTTTATCAGCCCTTCATACAGTAACTTGCGATTCTTATCATAAAATGCGATGTCTGTCTTTTCATCCACACATCGGCTGACTGCCTTTTGGATCAGCGACGGTGCATTGACAAATCCAAGGGTTCTGTTCGACACCTCTAAGCCGGCAATGACATTCTCTGCATCCGCAACCTCATCCGGTACTGCGACATAACCGATCCGCTCTCCCGGCAGTGACAGGGATTTGCTAAACGAATATCCCACGATCGTATTGTGATAATACTTTGTTAAAAATATTTCTTTTACGTCATCATAGACTAACTCACGGTATGGTTCATCTGACACTAAGTAAATGTCCGTTTTAAATTCCTGCTCCTTTTTTCTTAAAATCTCTGCCATTTCCTGCAGTGTCTCTTCCGTATAGACCACACCGGTCGGATTATTTGGTGTATTGACTAATACGATCTTCGTCTTAGCCGTGATCTTTCCTGTAAATTTTTCTAAATCAGGCTGAAAACTTGCAAAATCAGGTTCTACCTCTACGATCCTTGCATCAAAATTTGCTGCATAAGACTTATATTCTCCAAAATAAGGGGCAAAGACGATGACTTCATCCTCCGGGTCTAACAGTGTCTTAAAGATAATGTTCAGACCGCCTGCTGCCCCCACCGTCATGATGATATTATGTGCATCAAAGGAGGTCTGGAATCTCCGGTTCAGATTCTCTGCCATTGCCCTTCTGACATCTTCATATCCGGAATTTGACATATAGCCATGTAACTCTAACGGGTCCATCTCGTCCACGATCTCTTTGATCGAGCGGTTGACCGACTCCGGTGCCGGAGTTGCCGGATTTCCGAGACTGAAATCATATACGTTCTCAGCACCATAACGTGCTGCCATTTCTTTTCCTTCATTAAACATTGCACGGATCACAGAACTTCCCGCCAATGCCTGTGCTATCTTTTTTGAAACCAAAATGCTCCCACCTTTCCTGACATTTCTAAAAATAACTCTACTACAACTCTTTAGTAAAGTAAAGTAAAAAACACCTCCAAAGCAACAGATTTTTCTATTTCATCCATCCACTTCAGAGGTATTATATTTTCCATATATTTTTATGATTCAGACAAAGATTTAAACTCTTCCTCTGCTGCCGTTAATGTGTCATAGTTTGATACCATGGCTTTCGCTCTGTCGGAAAGTGCATTATAGGCATCTCTTGCTCTTTTGATCGCATCTCCGCTGCCTGTCGTTACCTTACCGATCTGACCGATCAGGTCGATAACCCCATTAGCTTGTCCCTGTGCCTCATTATTTGCCTGATTCTCTGCCTCCTGGCTGACTAATCCTGCATAAGCTGCTTCTGCTGCCTCTAAGGTACTGTAATTACTTACATAGCTTTTTGCTTCCTCGGAAAGTCCGTTATAAGCATTTCTTGCATTGGTGATCGCACCTTCACTGCCTAAGGATACCTCTCCGATACCGTTGATCGCATCCACAACCGATGCACCCTGATCCATGGCGATCGCTTTCGGGCTCTCGGTTCCAGGTAATTCATATACTAAGACCGGATAACCTGCTGCAATATTTTCAAAAATGGTCTTTGCTGCTGCATATGGTAAGTTGACACATCCGTGAGAACCGTTTCTCTTATAGATGTTTCCGCCAAAGGTACTTCTCCAGGAAGCATCATGCATTCCGACATTGCCGCAATACGGCATCCAGAAACTTACATCAGAAGAATAGTTTTCTCCCTTTAAGGTTGCATTACGCTCTGTATAGGTAACCGGATAAGCTCCAACCGGAGTGCCGTTTCCTTTTGAGATATTTCCTGATACAAAATCGGAATCTACTACAAGATTACCATTTTTATAAAAATACAGATGCTGTGCTGTCAGGTTGATCTCAACATAAGTATCACCATAATCATTTTCGCCATGGCTGTTTGCGGTCTGCGCATAGACAGGATCTCTTGTTACATCCTTGCCTGCATCAATATCTTTTTTCAACTGTTCTAATTCTTTATCGTTGCTGATCTTCCAGCCATAACTTCCGTTTGATATCTGTACGGTGCTGCCCCAGGAAGTCTTTAAAGTCTTTGGTTTATAAACGGTATTATATTTAGAACCAAGACTCTTGACATAAGCAAGTGCCTGTTCATCGTCTACCACTGCCTTGCCTTCTTCCACTTTCATCCATTTACAGATTTCCGTTCCGGCTAATACTTCCTGCTTATCGCCAAAGGTATATGTAATCTTGACATCCTTTAAAGACTTCATCTTTGCTAATGTCTTCTTTAAGGTCTTAGAATCTTCTTTTACCTTTGGATCTACATAGCATTTTTCTTTATCCATGGAAAGCTCGGACTGTAAATTCAATACAGAGTCCTGTAACTTTTTCCAAAATGCTTCTTCATCTACGGTGGTACCTAAATCTTCTTTTACGATGACATAACCGTCTTTTTTATCTTCCTTTAAAGTCGCATCTACCGGCGGCTTCATCTTGTCCTTATCCATGCAGGACAACTGGTTCATCTGCTGCTTTAAGGCAGCCTCATCATAGCTTACAATGGATTTTGATTCATATACTTCCGGGGAAAATAAAGTAACTACCCACTTAAACCCGTTCTGCTTCTTTAAAATCTTCTGAAGCGTATCATCAAACTCTACGGAAATATTGACATCTTTTCCGCTGATTGTTTCGCTCTTTTTTCCTCTCTCCCGGATCGTCAGCTTATAGTTCTTAACCTCTGACGTGATCGCATCTTTTACGCCATCCGCATTTTTTCCGGCACAGGAAATTCCGTTGATCACTGTCCTTGGCAGATAGTGTGACTGAAAGAAAATGCTTCCCGCAAGATAAATGACTACCAGTGCTCCCACTACGGAAGCTGCAATGATCATTCCTTTTTTTGATATTTTTTTGTTTCCTTGTTCATTTCCAGAATTCAATTTTTTATCCTCACTTACTTTAACTTTTGCAGTTACCCTATATTGTATTATATTATCTTCGCCTTTGATGTCAACTTTTTCGTTAAATTGTAACATTTTTTTAAGAACTTGTAATTTCTTAATTTTTTGTGAAAATCCATTTTCGCACATTGTCCTTTCATTTTCTCTGTGCTATAATCCACAGGTAATAATGAGATTTTAGAAACATAGAATAGACACGAATAAAATAGACACGAGGTGATACTCTTGAAATATATCCGGAACTTTTTGGTAAAATACAGTCATATATGGGTATTTTTATATGGCCTGATCTATTTCCCATGGTTTACTTATTTAGAAAAAAATGTAACAAACAACTTTCATATCATACATATGGCGATCGACGATTCCATTCCGTTTGTTGAATATTTCGTCGTTCCATACTTTTTATGGTTCGGTTACGTTGCAGCGGCAGTTGCCTACTTCTTTTTTAAGAACAAACATGATTTCTATCGGCTGTGCGGCTTTTTAGCTGCCGGAATGACCATTTTTCTGGTTGTTTCCACCATTTATCCAAACGGACACACACTCAGACCGGAAAGTTTTGCACACGATAACATTTTTACGCAGGCAGTTGCATGGCTTTATTCTACCGACACACCGACGAACCTGTTTCCGAGCATTCATGTTTACAACTCTCTCGGTGTACATATTGCCGTGACAAAGAGTGAATGTTTCCGTGAAAAAAAGAAGACAAAATTTGTCTCCTTACTGTTATGTGTCAGCATCATTTTATCGACGATGTTCTTAAAACAACATTCCTTTTTTGATGTGATCACTGCATTTGCAATGGCAGGCATTTTCTTCTGCCTGATCTATATGAAGTCTCCTGCTGCTGAGGAGTCCTACGAGAAACAGTTTCATCATATTTAAGAATGATAAAAATAGAAACCGTGAAGCTAAAGCTGCACGATTTCTATTTTTTATTTTTATAATTCCTCTAATTCTCCTAACCAGAGCTGTGCGGAAGCATCACTTGGCATCCGCAGATCCCCGCGCGGTGAAACTGCTACCGTTCCAACCTTTGGTCCGTCCGGCAGACAGGAACGTTTAAAGTGCTGGGCAAAAAATCTTCTTGTAAATATCTTTAACCACTTCAAAATGGTCTCCTCATCGTAGACATCTGCAAATGCGATCTTTGCGATCCGGTAAATTTTTGCCGGAGAATATCCAGACCTTAACATATGATACAGGAAAAAGTCATGCAGTTCGTAAGGGCCTACAATATCCTCGGTCTTTTGTGAAATCTTGCCGTCCTCCGGTGGCAGAAGTTCCGGGCTGACCGGCGTATCTAACACGTCATAAAGCACTGCTGCAAGTTTGTCACTTCCACAGGTGTCGGCATAGTAACGTACCAGATGGCGTACCAGTGTCTTTGGTACGGAAGCATTGACCGCATACATGCTCATATGGTCTCCATTGTAGGTCGCCCAGCCAAGAGCCAGTTCTGACAGATCTCCTGTTCCGATCACCAGACCTCCTTTTTTATTGGCAATATCCATTAAAATCTGGGTACGCTCCCTTGCCTGGGAATTTTCGTAAGTCACATCATGGATATTTTCTTCATGCCCGATATCACGAAAATGCAGGCGGACTGCATCTGCGATCGGAACTTCGATGAACTCTGCTCCTAATTCCCGGATCAGATGCACCGCATTGTCATAAGTCCGGTCGGTTGTTCCAAATCCCGGCATCGTGACTGCTGCGATCTGCTCTCTTGGAATCCCCAACAGGTCAAAGGCTTTTACCGTAACTAACAGTGCCAGCGTAGAATCCAGTCCTCCCGAAATTCCGACGACTGCACTCTTTGCATGGGTATGCGCCAGACGTTTTTTCAGTCCGTGCGCCTGTATCAGTAAGATTTCTTCACAACGTTTTTCACGGTCTTCCTTACTTCCCGGTACGAATGGCATCGGATCGATATAACGTGTCAATTTTGTCTCTTCTTTTTCTAAAGAAAAATAAATTTCCTGATAGTTTCCATCGGTTGTTTCAAACGTACTCATCCGTCTGCGTTCCGATATGAGTTTTTTCACATCGATTTCAGAATAAAGGATTCCTTTGGTAAAACGCTCGGATTCCGCTAATACTACTCCGTTCTCTGCGATCAGATCATGACCGGAATATACCACATCCTGCGTAGACTCTCCCTCTCCGGCACTTGCATAAATATAGCCGCACAACAGTCTTGCAGACTGTCCTTTGACTAATTCCCTGCGATAGGCTTCTTTTCCCGTCACTTCATCGGACGCTGACAGATTGGCGATCAAGACTGCCCCTGCCTGTGCATGCGCAATGCTTGGCGGCTGCATGGTCCAAAGGTCTTCACAGATTTCTGCTGCTACTTTTAACTCCGATACTTCTTCACAGCAAAAGAGCAGGTTCATTCCCATCGGAACGGTAATCTCCTGATTCAAACGTACCGCCACCGGCTCTTCCATACCTTTTGTAAAATGACGTACTTCATAAAATTCGTTATAGTTTGGAATATAACGTTTTGGCACAATGCCAAGGATTTTTCCATGATTTAAAATTGCTGCCGTATTATAGAGCTTTCCGTGATACTCCAACGGTATTCCCAGAAAAATCAACGCATCAATTCCTTTTGTCTGATTACTGATTTCTAATAGTGCATCCTTTGCTTCACGAAGCAGGATTTCCTGCAAAAATAAATCCTGACAGGTGTATCCGGTAATACAGAGCTCCGGTAATACAATAATTTTTGCCTTCTGGGCTGCTGCCTCACGGATCACTTTTAAGATTTCCCTTGTATTTTCTTTGACATCTGCAACGGTTACCTGCGGAGTGACTGCTGCTACTTTGATATATCCGTCTTTCACTTTGCAATCTCCTTTAACTCATCAATACTGAATGTATAATTTGTATTGCAGAAATGGCAGTTGACCTCAATCGGTTCTCCATCATCAATCATTTCCTGTAGGTCTTTTTTCCCGATACTGATCAAGGCTTTCGTAATCCTCTCTTTGGAACAGTTGCAGGAAAACTGTGTCGGCAGTGTATCGGTAATCTCTAAGCCGAAATCGCCAAGGATCTCTTCTAAGAGCATTTCCGGTGTCATTCCCTCTTCTAACATCTCCGTTACGGATTTCATTTCCGTGATTTTTTTCTCTAGCTGCTCTATGATTTTTTCATCGGTAAACGGCAGAAGCTGTATGATAAAACCTCCTGCCTGTCTGACCGTGTTATCCTTATTCATTAACACTCCTAACCCGACCGCAGAAGGTATCTGCTCGGAGGTTGCAAAATAATAGGTTAAATCTTCTGCAATTTCTCCGGTCTGCAATGCAACCTGCCCTGCATATGGCTCTTTGAGTCCCATATCTTTGATGACATTCAGGATTCCAAGTCCTACTGCTCCGCCGACATCTAATTTTCCCTGCGGATTCGGTGGCAGCATGACATCCGGCACCTCTGCATAACCTTTGACGTTTCCTTTTGCATCGGCAGTTGCTGTTAAGCCCTGTACCGGACCACCACATTTGATCTGCAATGTTAAAAGGTCATCATCGCCTTTCATCATCGCACCCATCATTGCGGCTCCACTTAATAATCGTCCTAAACCTGCGGTAATAACCGGACTGGTGTTGTGTCTTTTTCTTGCCTCTTCTACAAGGTCTTTCGATGTAATGGCAAATGCCCGGATCTGGTTATTTGCCGCTGTTGCTCTTACAATATAATCTGACATGTTATTTCCCTTTCTCTCCTGCAATAATATAAATTCTTTCACTCTCTGCCGTCGGTGCCTGTTTCGTTTCGGCATCGTATGCCGCTAAGAACTCCATGCCGGCTTCTTCTACAAATGTCTGCATCTGTTCTAACGAATAGCCTCTCTGGTAGTGAGTTTCCTCAAATTTCCGATAAAGCTGTTCCTGCTTTTCTTCCCTGATAAAAAGTGTCAGGTCATATTCGTTGATCTGCTCCTCTTTGTCATAGTAGTTTTCCCAGATAAAACTGCCCTCTTCGCGATTTTCACAGATCGTTGTATCACCTAAAACTGTTTCATATTTATAGACAGTATTAAAGTCAAAAATAAAAATCCCGCCCGGCTCTAAATACCGGTTCACGCTCTGTAACGTCCAGATGATCTCATCCTCTTCTAACAGATAGTTGATGCTGTCACATACGGACACCATTGCTTTTGCCGTTCCATACAATTCCAGTTCACACATATCCTGACAGAGATAGAGTATCCCATCTTCATTCTGTTCGCTTGCGATCGCAAGCATATCTTCCGACAGATCAACTCCGATCATATCATATCCGGCTTGGGCTAAAAGTCTTGTCATCTTTCCTGTTCCGCAGCCAAGGTCACATATGACACCGGAATGGATCCCATATTCTTTTAAAACCGCTAATAGATATTCGCTCCATTCCTCATAGGGAACGTTATCCATAAAAAGATCATAGACCTGAGCAAATGTTGTATACGCATCCATAGGCTACCCTCCATTCTTCTTATAGTATCAATTTTTTTTAGGAAAAGCAACCGCACAATCCGCACGTTTCTCCTTGATTATTTCAAATACAACCTTTATACTAAAATTTATGATGGAAAATTACGAACACTATATTACAAAAAACATTAAGGATGTATGCCGTACCAAAATGATCTCTCCGATCATTTATCTGATCCTGCTTCTCGCACTCTGGATCCTTTCACCGATTTCAGAGATCGTAGTTCCGGAAAAGGCGGACAGCAATGATTCCTTAACGAAACTTTACAAACAGGATGTTTCTTATATTGATACAAAGCTTACGGATCTTTACTTTACCGGCTATACACAGACAAGTCTTGGATTTACGACCGGCTATTATTACTATACCATGCGCGGTAATGAATGTATCCTCGTTCTGCTCTCCCCTTCCACTAGTGAAGAGGGACTGCCAAAAATTACTGCCTTACACACCAAGGGCAGACTTGCCAAACGTGACCGTGCTGCGAAAGATGTATTAGACAACCTTTCTAAAGATCTGAACTGGACGGAAACCGGCATTGCTTCTAAGGTAAGTCCTTATTATATTAATGAACCGGACTGTAGGAATTTTCGCAGTTATCTGCTGTTATTTCTCTACTTTGCAAGTATGCTCTATGCACTCATCAGTCTGATCCTGTTATGCATTTACTACCACTTTCCGTTATTGTCACCACCGGTACGACAGTTATCCCGTTTTGGCAAACCTGCGGAGCTTCTTGCCGAAGCAGAAGAAGAACTTGCCACACTGCCACAGCTTGCCACGGATGATATGTTTATCACGGAGCATTATTTTATCGAAACTTCTAAATACGGAATTGCGATCGTACCGATCCGGGAAATTATCTGGGTTTACAAACATTCTACCCTGCACAAATTTTTCTGGTATCATTTCAGCATTTCCTATACGCTGCACATTACGGCAAACAAGCATTTATATATCCACTGTCCGAAAAATATCAAGTCCGACATTGACGGTATCATGGACTATTTAGCGGAAGCCAATCACGATATTTTAGTCGGATTCAGTGAAGAGAACCGCTTAGCCGTACAGGAAAAACAGGGAACACCGTTACAAATTGAAAAGTTTTTGGAGATATTAAAAAAGAGGATTTAAACAATCCTCTTTTTTATCGCATCTTAAAACAGACTCTTAAAGAAATCTATAATGGACTGGAACAAGCTCTTTATTTTTGCTCCAATACCGCTGTTGGACAGTAATCCCAATTCATCGAGTCTGTCATACAGATCCGATGCCTGATTTTTCAATGTATTCCAGTCTAAATCCAAGTCACTGATCTTCTTTAATACATCTAATAATTTCGCTTTCTGGTCATCCGTCAGCTGGACATCAAACTTCTTACATCCCTGTTCAATCGCCTCGTTGATACTCTTATCATCTTTTAAATCATTCTTTACGACTTCCTGCTTCAGATACGCCATCAACTCTTCTGCTTTCGCTTTATCTCCGCCGGTCGCATCTGCTAACTGACCTGTTACAACAATTTCGTTCATTGCTGCATCGAGACTGTCTTCCTTCACTTCATCTCCGGTCATCTCTGAATATGCTTTTAACGCACCGATCAATGCTGCCGTACCGGAAATCGGGAATGGCCCTGCTACGATGATCTCTGCATCTTCAAGTCCTGCTGTTGCAAGTGCACTCTTATACATTCCGACTGTACAATAGGAAATATTCTTAATGGATATCTGGATTCCGCTTCCTTTTTTTCCTTCCATAATTAATACGGAGGATAATGCTCGACTTCCGATCGTACTGGATGGAAGATATGCGTCTAAATACTCATGCTCCATCGCATTGGTTACCTGTACCACATCATAATCGGAAAGTTTTGCCGGATCAATTCCCATCAGACCAAGAACGGTTGCCTGCTGCTCTGCTGTTAAGTCTGCACCAAGTGCTAAATATGGTTTGTCATGTTTTCCTACCACGACATTATCGTCTGCAACTTCTGTCTGAACTTCTCCCTTTACCGGTTCCTTTTTGGTTTCCGTATCCTGTGTTACGGTGCCTTCTACCGGTGCCTGTGCTGCATTGTCAGAAGTCTTTTTGTCTGTGTCAGAACTTCCCGTATCGGAAGCATTCACATCTGAAGTATCGGAATTCATTGAACTTCCTGTGCTGTCTGCTGTATTTTCCTTCTGCTCATCGGTTCCCTGAGCAGAACTGCCGCCTGTTGTCTGTGCATCATCGGCAGTATCCGCACTTCCATTTGCATCTGTCTGTTCATTCTGTTCCTGTACCTCAGTCGTTGTATCCGTATTACTTGTCTGGGATGCAAATGCAGGCATCACAAGGGATATACTCATGGTTGCTGCTAAAAGAATACCCATCACTCTTTTTATATTCTTTTTCATTTTTTTCCTCCATTTCATTTTCGTAAAATCTGCTTTATTCATTCTGACATAGAACCTTGATAAAGTCAAAAATATCGGACAAATTTAAGGAAATCTTTAGAATTCTTCTATCATTCCTCCCCTCTAACGGAAGTGTGTGATCAGAACTTCTATCTGTGCCTCGCCAAAAAATGTATTGATCTGCGGATAATACACTATAGAAAGATTTTCCTTATGTTCTTCTAAATATTTCTGATTCTCATAAGCATCTCCGTCAAAACAGATGGCCAGATAACTCCGGTTCTTTTTATCGACCAGCTTCATCCGTACAAATTTCCGGTTCGTTCCGACAATTCTGATATCCCGCACCCGCAGCTCTTTATCTGCAAATACCGGCTTTTCGTTCCCTTTGCCAAAGGGTTCTAACACTGCAAATTCATGGATCAGCTCCTCTGACAGATATTCTAACGTCATCGGCACATCAATGCGTATTTTTGGCTGTAAATCTTTTTGGGTCAAGGTACAGCAGTCATTCAATCTCTTTCGGAAAGTATCCACATTTTTACGCTGCATACTGCATCCTGCCGCCATCGGATGGCCGCCAAACTTGTCCAACAGATCCTGACATTTACAGAGTTCCTCATACATGGAATACCCTTCTATGGAACGCCCGGAGCCTTTGACGCCCTCTTTTGCATTTGTCAGAACGTAAACCGGTCTGTGATAGCGTTCCCGGATGCGTCCTGCAATAATTCCTGCAATACTCTCGTGACAGTCCGGCAGATAGATGACCAACACCCTGTCCTCTGAAAGTCCCTGTGTTTCGATGCACTGCATGGCATCCTCGATTCCTTTTTCCGTCAGGGATTTTCTGTTCGTGTTGAGTTCTACTAATTCCTCTGCAAGTTTTCCTGCATCAACTTCATCTTTTGTTTTTAACAAAAGCAGTGCTTTTTTTGCCGTATCCAGTCTACCGCTCGCATTCAGACACGGTCCAAGTACAAATCCTATATGGTATGCCCTGATTCCTCCTAAATCCAGCTTATTGGATGCGATCAGAGAACGCATGCCGATACTCTTTGTCTGATTCAGCCGTTTTAAACCTTCCTTTACTAAGATCCGGTTCTCGTGCTGAAGTTCCATGACATCTCCTATCGTTGCAAATGCCGCATTTTCAATAAAAACATCTGCCTGCTCCATGCCTTTTCCTGTCATATCATAAAGTACCCGTATCAGGTGCCATGCGACAACCGCCCCACAGATTTCTTTGAACGGATAAGTACAATCTTTCTGTTTTGGATTGACGATTGCATCCGCATCCGGCAGAATCTCTTTGCGCTCACCGTTTTCTTCGCAAAACGGGATTTCATGGTGATCGGTTACGATCACGGTCAGTCCGTTTTCTTTTGCCTTTTTTAGTGCATCTGCGGCTGCGATCCCATTGTCACAGGTCAGGATCGTGTCCGCTCCCTCTTCTATGGCAGCTTCTACTAACTGCTCATTAACCCCATAACCGTCCTTGATACGGTCAGGAATCGTGACATAGACGTTTCCACCTAAATTCTCAATTCCCTCCCACAAAATATAAGAGGACTGCACTCCGTCGATGTCGTAATCACCGATAATGCAAATTTTCTTTCCCGACTTTATCTTTTCTGCAAGAATTCCTGCAGCTTTTTTTACGTCTTTTAACAGATAGGGCGATGGCAGCATGTCCATCGTTCCGTTCAGATAATTGTTGATCTCCTCATCGGTAATGATATCCCGGTTACGCATGATCCGGGCTGTCACCTGATCGATACCGTATTTTTTTCCTATTTCCTGAAAATCGGCTTTTTTTGCCCACACCGTCCAATTCTCTGCCTGTCTCATTTGTACTTCACTTCCATCAATGTCAATCCTTTTGCCGGCATTAAAAATCCTGCCTGCTGTCGGTCTCTGCTCTCAAGGATCCGCTCCATATCCTCCGGTGTCCTTTCTCCACGTCCGACTTCTACTAAGGTTCCGGTCAGGATACGGACCATATTTTGCAAAAATCCGCTTCCCGTAAAGCGCATTCGGATCTCATGTTCTGTCTCTTCGATTTCTATCTGATAAATCGTTCGGACAGTTGTTTTTTTCATCCTGCGGTTTCCGCAAAATGCCATAAAATCATGTGTCCCTGTCAGATGCCCCGCAGCCTCCCGCATTTTCGCCACGTCTAATTTTTCTTCCATTGGCCAGACATACCTGCGTTCAAAGACATCCGGTTTGCTTCCTTTATAGATGCGGTATTCATAGGTCTTTGACTTGGCATTTAATCTGGAATGAAAACGCCCGTCTACCTGCTCTACCTGTAATATCGCAATATCTTCCGGCAGATATTCGTTATCAGGCCAGATTGTTTCTTCGTCAAATCTGCAGGCATTTAAGTTTTCTGCGGCAGAGAAATCTGAATTTGTTAAATCAGCTCCTTGAAAAATGGCTCCTGCCAAATCAGCGTCAGAAAAATTGCAGTAGTCAGTTTTAGAATAGCTGAAATCTGTTCCGTTTAGAACAGATTCATTAAATGAGCATTCAATGATAGACGCTCTTGTAAAGTCTACAGATGTTAAATCACAGCCGTCAAATTTTACTTCTGTCAAATGGCTGTCAGCAAAACTTGAAGAGGTTAAATCAACATTTATAAACTCTGCTCCTTCTATATTTGCACCGCTAAAATCGGTTTCGCTCAAATCTACACTTCCATTTGCATTTCTAATTTCTGTATTAAATGATTCAATATCAGTTTGTGCCAGATTGACTAATTCTTCTTTTGACAACATTGTTTTATTAACTCCTTCTTAGCTAATCAAATTCATCTGCATTGCAAGCAAAACAGCCTGCGTTCTATTTGTTACTTTTAATTTTTTGAAAATACTGTTCAAATGTGTTTTTACGGTCACATCTCTTACATATAATTGGTCTGCAATCTCTTGATTGCTTGCACCTTTTGCAACAAGAGCAAGTACTTCTTTTTCCTTTGGTGTAAGAGCGTCAATGTTTACATTTTTATTTAAACCGGCTTCCTGTTTTGGTGCTGCCTCTTTCTGCCACTGGCAGCGTCTTAGTACTGCTTCTATTCGAGCAAGAAGATTTGGCAGAATAAAAGGTTTAACAATATAATCATCTGCTCCTATTCTTAAGCCTGATACAACCTTCTGGTCTTCACTAACAGCAGTAATCATAATAACAGGAATGTATTTAATCTTTTTATTGCTTCTAATTGCTTTTAATGTATCCCACCCGTCCATATTAGGCATCATTACATCAAGAAGAATCAAATCAAAAGCGCCTTCTTTCTGGTCAAGTATTTTTAAAGCTTCTAAACCGTCATTAGCAACAGTAACATCATATCCATACATAGGGAGGGCATCCGCTAAATATTTCGGGTTATCATCTACTACTAATATTGATGCAATTCCATCCATTTACTAAACCAATCTTTCTTTTAACGCTTTTAGTGCTGCTTGTAGTCTATCATCTACTTCAAGTTTTTGCAATATACTTGCAACATGAGCTTTGGTAGTATTAATACTTACAAAAAGTTCTTTAGCAATTTCAATATTACTGTACCCTTCTGTAATAAGTTTTAAAATCTGGGTTTCACGTGATGTCAGCCCGTAATCTTTTTCGGATTTATTCTGTGTAATGTTTTGTGATTTT
>OMCH01000375.1_pt1 | contig 23823 bp, 15 predicted proteins | sample 1674341 | NCBI WGS metagenome assembly OMCH01 (sample SAMEA103958164, study PRJEB25191) | human gut metagenome | biome: human-associated habitat [ENVO:00009003]; feature: intestine environment [ENVO:2100002]; material: feces | place: Germany | collected 2013/2015
TTATCAGTGAAACATTCAACGAACAACTTCCTAACTTCATCTCATATTTGAAGGTACGTGGTTCATGGGCAGAAGTGGCAAGTTCACCATCTCGCTATTTGACTCGCATGCAATATAGCTATAACGACCAGACCAACCAGTACGAATGGCCATCTATCCACTACAACACCAATCTTCGTCCTGAAAACACTAAATCATGGGAAGCAGGTTTGAGTGCTAAGTTCTTCAACAATACTGTAGGTTTGGAAGTTACCTATTATAAGGCAAACACTTTCAATCAGACCTTCCAGATCCCAGCATCTGCATCATCTGGTTACAAGAGCAACCTCGTACAAACTGGTAACATACAGAACACTGGTATCGAAGCATCTCTTAACTACAATAACACTTGGGGTAATTGGAAATTTAACACAGGTGTAACTTGGTCTTGGAACAAGAACGAAATCATCGCTCTTGCTAATGGTGCAACCGATCCTGAAACAGGTAAGCCAATTGAAATGGAATACTATACAGCATCAGGCTGTCTTGGTATGGGTGGCGGTCCTTCTATCCGTCTTTATGAAGGTGGTTCAATGGGTGACCTCTACTACAACAAGCGTCTCCGCCAGTCAGCAAACGGTTATATCTGGAAGGATCCACAAACTGGTAAAGTAATGGACGAAACAGTAGATTACTACAAGGTTGGTTCAGTACTTCCTAAGTTCAATATGGGTTGGACAGGTTCATTGGGTTATAAGAACCTTCAGTTGTCTTGGGCTGTAACAGGTCGCTTCGGTGGTCAGGTAGTATCAGACACTCAAGCTCTCTTGGACCGCTATGGTGTATCTGAAGCTTCAGCCATTGCACGTGACAATGGTGGTGTAGAAATCTTCGGTAATGGTATCGTTGACGCAAAGAACTACTACGAAGTTATCTCACAAATGCCAGGTGCATACTATATTTATGATGCAACAAACGTTCGTTTGGCAGACTTGACTATGTCATACACATTGCCACGTACTAAGCTTCGCAACGTATGTGACCTCACATTCGGTGTAACCGGTAAGAACCTTTTGATGATTTATTGCAAGGCTCCATTTGATCCAGAATCAACATCATCTACAACTAATAACTTCTATCAAGGTGTAGATTACTTCCAGCAGCCAAGCATCCGCTCTTACGGTTTCAATGTAAAAGTATCATTCTAATTATTAGAACATAAGTTATGAACAATAATAAATTCAAACAAATAGCTACTTTGATGTTGGGAGGTACTCTCATGCTTGGCAGCATTGGCTGTACAGAAAGCTTCGAGGACTTCAACACCAACCCCAAAGCACCGACTCCAGAACAAATGGAGGGCGACTTTGCATCAACAGCCACACTGATTTCTACCATGATTCCAGTAATGGTGCAAGGTCAAGAAAACAACTATCAGATGATTGACCAGATGATTGGTTGTGAATATGGTCGTATGACCTGTGCACGTAACCACTGGGGTTCTGATGCATATTTCGCAACTTACAATCCTTCTGAAGGTTGGGGAGAAATTCCTTTCACTACCAGCATGCCGCAGATTTACACTCCATTCTTCCAGATTCGTGATATTTCTGGCGGTGAAGGCTTGGTTTATCACTGGGCAAACCTTATCCGTATCTTCGGTACACTCCGTGTGAGCGACTGCTATGGCCCTGTTCCTTTCTCAAAGATTGGTTTAGGTTCAAACTATCAGGTTGCTTACGATGATATGGAAACATTGTTCAATTCAATGTTGGAAGAATTGGATGCTGCAATTCCTGTTTTGAAGGAAAGTGGTTTTGCATCTGTCTTTGCTGACGTTGACTACATTTATGGTGGCGATATGACCAAATGGGTGAAATTTGCCAACACATTGAAGCTCCGTTTGGCTTTGCGTCTTGTCAATGTGAACCCGACTCTTGCACAACAAAAGGCAGAAGAAGCAGCTAACGACGCAGTTGGCTTGATTTCTGAACCAGCAGATGCTGCATGGTCATCATTCATCCCAGGTGGTAACTCACTTCATAAAATCAATATTTCATGGAATGAAGGTGCAGTAAGTGCTGATATCCTTTCTTATATGAATGGTTATGAAGACCCACGTATGGCTAAATATGCCACAGCAAATGCAGATGGTAATTACCTCGGTATGCGTTCAGGTCTTTGGCATAGAGATGCTGGCAATGGTTTTGATAAGTTCTCAAAGCCAGTTGTAACAGAACAAGACAAGCTTCTCTGTATTTCAGCTAGTGAATCATGGTTCTCACGTGCAGAAGGTGCTCTCCGTGGTTGGAACATGGGTGGTACAGCACAGTATTTCTACGAAAAGGGTATTGAAGTATCTATGTCTGAACGTGGTGCTGCTATCGGTTCATACCTCACAAGCGAAGCTGTTCCTGCTGACTACGAAGATCCAAATGATGCTTCTAATAACATTACAGCCGTTTCTACCGTTACTCCAAAGTGGATTGAAGGTAACTTCGAAACTAATCTCGAACAGATTATGGTTCAGAAGTGGATCGGTAACTTCCCGAATGGTTGGGAAACATGGGCTGACGTTCGCCGTACAGGCTATCCGAAGTTCTTCCCGACTGTTGAAAACCGTTCAACTGCAGGTGTAAGTTCACAGCGTGGTATGCGTCGTTTGCCTTTCCCTGTTTCTGAATTCAACACCAACGAAGCGAATGTCAAAGCTGCACAGCAGTTGCTCGGTGGTCCTGATACAGGTGCTACAGATCTTTGGTGGGCAAAGAAAAACTAATTTAACTCAAGTTTTAATTAGCAAATTAATTTTACGAAAATGAAAGGATTAAAATCAATACTTTTTGCTGCAGCCGCTATGCTTGCAGTCCCAACATTGATTACTTCATGCGAGGACTGGACAGAGATCGAAGCAAAAGACTACTTCTCGGCTACAGCAAATACAGAAGCCTACAAGGCCCAATTGAAGAACTATTTCAAGTCACCTCACAAAGTGATGTTCGGATGGTTTGGTTCATGGTCAGCAGGTAACATCAGTAATAAACTGATCGGTCTTCCTGACTCAACAGACTTCGTTTCACTCTGGCTTTGCTATGGTAACCTGAATGAAGCACAACAAGCTGACTTGAAGGCATTCCAAGAACGCGGTTCAAGAGCTGTACTCTGTTGGCTTAACACCAACATCGGTGAAAACATTACTCCAGGTGTGAATGGTGTTCCTAATGCTCAAGATGCATTCAAATATTGGGGTTATGTTCCTACCAATGGTATCACTGCACCTCAATATGATACAAACTTGAATGCAGCAAAGGATGCAAACGGTGATACCATCTGGGTAGATTACGATTACTCTATTGAAAGCCACATTGCAGCAGCAGAAAAATATGCTGATGCGATTGCCGACACTTGTGCAAAGTACAACATCGACGGTTTCGATGCCGACCTTGAATCATGGGGTACACTCATTCGATCTGGTGAAGATAGCATTGTGCTCAATTCATTCTTCCGCAGATTGATTCAACGCTTCGAACCGGAAAACCGTTGGTTGGTACTTGACATCCCTGGTGGTACAGGATGGTTGAGTTTCTATGACATTGTATCTGCAGACGTATTGGAAAAAGTTAAGTATATCTGCTGGCAGACTTATGAATTGGAACATGCGGGTCTTGACAACTTCTTCGATGCTGTAAAACGATACAAACCGGAAATATTTGAAGAAGTGCTTGCAAAATCTGTCATCACCGCTACATTCGAACGTGCTGCGGACAAATACCTCTTCCCTATCCAATCGACATGGAGACATCGCGATGGTTTGCCACATGCAGGACAAGGTGCATACCACATTGAGTATGACTACCCGGGCAACCCGGACTATCCATTTGTCCGTGAAGGTATTAGTACACAGAATCCTCCGATCTACGAATAATCACATTTAATGATTTAACGAAATGAAAAAATTAGTATTCAATATTTTTGCACTCGGAATCTTTGCAACCACTTTCACAGCATGTGAAGATGCAAAGAACGATGTAATCGACAATATGATTTACATTTCCGAAGCTGCATCAGCATCAGCCGGAGAAATCATTCTTGGCAAAACAGGAGAAGTTTCTACGGGTGTAGTAACAGTAAGATCTGGACGAGTGGCTGAAAGCAATATCAAAGTTCAGATTGCATTGGATGACGCTGTTCTCAAGAATTACAACAGCCGTAACGATGTAGAATTCACAATAATTCCTTCTGAATATATTACACTTCCTTCTTCAGTAGAAATTCCTGCAGGTTCATCACAAGTAGAAGTTCCTTTTACTGTGACTTCATTTGACGGTGAAAAAGGTGTGGAATACGCTGCTCCTATTAAAGTAGTAGCTGCCAATGGTATTCCAGTATCAGAGGGTTCAGGTGCTTATATCTATACCTTCGGTAAGCCTCTCATCCAGAAAGCTCCAGGTTTCTACTATGACAGCAAGATGAATATGGTATGGCCAGAACAAGTTGACTTGACTAACTTCACCCTTGAATGGTGGGCTCGTTGTACCAACACTTACGGCACAGGTGGTTTCTCTGTAAACAACCAAGCAATGTTCTCATTCGCTGCCAATAAGGAACTATATATTCGCTTTGGTGATATCGTATATGTTGACCAAAATACTGGTCGTAACATGTATAACTTCCTTCAGATCAAGACAATGGGCATCGATGCTAACTACGACTCAGGTGACCCTAACAAGAATCCTTTGAAGTGGGGAGAATGGATTCACTTTGCACATACTTATGATGCTGCTACAGGTGATGTAGTTCTCTATATGAACGGTAAGGAAGTAAATCGCAATAATGGTGGTGCAGGTACTGTATTTAATTTCACCGGTTGTTCTATGTTCGGTTCTGGTCGTACATACTTCAAGGACATTATTGAAATGTGTCAGTTGCGTATGTGGAAGACCACTCGTACAGCTGCTCAGATTGCCAAGAACATGAAGAAGGAAGTTAAATACGATGATCCTAACCTCTTGTTCTACTTCCCGATGAACGAAGGCGAAGGTGAAGAACTTCATGATGTAACCGGCAATGGCTTCGGATTGTCATTCGGTTCTGGTTATACTGATGGTACTCCAAGAACTCAAGCTTACAGCTGGACTGAATACACTTGGGAATAATTGAAACAGAATAAAAGAGTCTCGTGGGCGAAATGCAAAGACACGAGCTTGCGGGATTCTTTTTTCAAATGTATAAAACTAAAAATCAAGAAATCGTGAAAAAATTCTGGAAATATATTGCCATTGCTACAGTAACAGCTGCAATGGTGCCGTTTACCGCTTGCGATGATGATTCTGAATTGGGTCCGAAGGATAAAGCCAACTACGAAGCCAATTTTGCATATTGTTTGGAAAGCGACAACAGCTACTCGACTCTTTCTTACCGTTATAGCGGTAAAATCATAGAGACTGATGTAGAAGTACTTCAATTGACTCCGGTGCGTTTTACAAAACCAGCTCCAGCAAAAACTACAATTGAAATTGCAATCGACCCGACATTAGTTGATGAATACAATGCAGCAAATGGAACTGATTATGTAGCTCTTACTGATGTGACAATCGTTAATTCAGTAATGACAATTGCAGCAGGTCAGTATCTTTCGGCTGATTCAATCAAGATTGACCTTAACGGAAATCGAGGATTCGTTGAAAACGGTAAGAACTTGCTTCTTCCTGTTGTAATCAAGGCTGCTGACAATGGTGTTTCTATTAGTAAGTCAAGCCGTGTGTTTGTAGCATTCAACTACTCTGCAAACGTTGTTAGTATCAAGGACGGTCTTTTCCAAGCTGGTGAAGATGAGTCTTTGTGGGAAGAAAAAATGAAAAATGTAGAAGTTGAAGCCATCTCTTCCATCTTTACAGCAGATGCCAACACAACAATCAAGTTCGAAGTTGATAATTCTTTGGTTGCTGGCTATAATGAAGCAAACGGTACTGAGTTATTTAGTATGGAAGGTGTTACAATTGAAGACGCTGTAATCTTGCCTGGTGAAAAAAGTGCTAAGATCCGTTTCAATGTGCCTGAATACAGCGAATTGAAAACAGGTTATGTAGTTCCTGTCCGCATTGTATCTATCGAAGGTGATGGTGCGATCGTTAATGAAAGTGCTGACATTGCTTATTTTACCATCTGTGCAGCTTCTCCTAAAATTTTGCCTGAGAATATAGCAGCTGGTACTAAGCTGACACCTGGTGACAATTGGGTTCTCAAAGTAAATGGAGAAACCGAATATGATTATTACGGAACTAAGTATTCATGGGCGGATGATATGTTCGACAATGATAGTTGGTCTGGTAATTACTTGGATACAGGCGATGTGATTGAAATCGACCTTGGGGAAGTGAAGACTGTTACAACCGTATCGATTGAATATTATGATTGGTACTATGGTGTAAAGTCTTACCAATCAATCCGTACAAGTCCTGATGGTGTTAAATGGACAGACTGGAAGGAAATTCCAGACCGCTCTTCTGTAGGTACCCACTACTTGACATTCTCTTATCCGGCTGAAACTCGATATATTGAATTGGTACTTGGAGATTATGCTTACAGTTCACACTATGGTACATATATGTGTAACATATTTGTATATGCTAAATAATCTTGTATAACCCAATACGATTAAAATAGGACTCCCGAGGCATTCTTGCCTCGGGAGTCTTTTTAGCATATGATGCGCTTAATCTGTAAACATCCGATAAAGTGTAAGCATCCGATAAAGTCCCCGTTGTAACAGTTGTAGTAATGTGTGACCTTTGCATTCGCAATAGTGCCCATAACTACAACTTTTTTTTAGATTATGACGAAAGATGAATTTTTGCAGTTGCAGGAATTGCAACGCAACAGCGGTCTTCCTTTGATGAAGTACCTTGACCACGTAGGCTTGAAATACTCAACTTACACTTATTGGAGGCGTAAGTTCCGATTTTCTCCCTCTGCGGATGATGATGTTCCTTTTGCCCAAGTCAGTTTACGTACATCTTCAGATGTAACATTACCTGTTCATACGGGTAACATCACCTTGCAATTTCCCAATGGAGTTCGTGTCTGTCTTGAAAGCGGCATGGAAGCAACCGCTTCCCGCTTGATAACCTCTTTCCCTTACTGCCATGTTCTGCCTGAATGATACGATGCGCTACTTCCTTTGTCCCGGCAGGACGGACATGCGCAAGGGTATCAGTTCGCTCTGCGGTGTGGTGCATGAACGTATGGGCTGTAGCGTGAAGAATGGTGACGTTTTCATCTTCATCGGCAGCAGCCGTAAACTGATGAAGCTCCTTCATGCAGAAGACGGTGGATTGGTAATGTACGTAAAGAGGTTGGAAGCCGGCCGTTTCAAGATTCCGGTTTATGACAGGGAGACAAAATCCTATCCGATGGAATGGCGTGACCTTGTGGTGATGGTTGAAGGAATTCAGGAGTCTCCGGAAAATCGTCTAAGACGACTCCGGGCTGAAAGAAAAGAGTATATTGTCTGATATTAATCAGTAAAAGAGTTGTCCAGGTGAATAAAATTCCGTATCTTTATATGTCATTTAAAAGGTACGGACAATGGAAGAAAAGAAGATATTATTGAAGACAATAGAGGCATTGAATGCCACTATATCCTCCTTGTCCTCTACCAATCAACGACAAGCTGAGCAACTCCGTTCCCTTCAGGAACGTGTTAAGGAGCTGACGGCACAGGTCACCTGGCTGAACCGTCAGCTCTTTGGCCGCAAGTCTGAGAAGCTCGCTCCGTTTGACCCGAACCAACTTGACCTGTTCAGCGGACAGGTTCCTGAAAATGCCCTTGAAATCAAGCAAGCGCATGATATTGCCGTGGAGTCTGTCAAGGAAACGGCAGAGGACAGGAAGCGTGAGCGGAAAAACCGCAGGATGATGGAAGACCTTCCCGTATTGGAACGTGTAGTCATCGAGCCGGAAGGCATCGACCTGAATTTATACAAGAAGATTGGTGAAGAAGTGACCCGTGTCGTGGAACACAAGCCGGGGCAATTGTATATCAAGGAAATCGTACGTCCCAAGTATGGGTTGAAGGACAATACCGCACTTCCTCCAGACGGGCAGAAATCCGTTGAGATAGCCGCTATGCCTTTGCTCCCGATTTATAAAGGAATTGCCGGCCCCACGTTACTGGCCGAAATCCTCCTTCAGAAATATGAATACCACCTTCCGTTCTATCGTCAGGTCCAACAGCTCCGACACTTGGGATTCAAGGCAAGCGAAAGTACGATAGACGGTTGGTTCAAACCTGCCGTAGAACTGCTCAAGCCCCTTTATGAAGTGCTCAAGTCGGAAATCATGAAGTCCGATTATCTGCAAGGGGACGAGACAACCGTTCCTGTTTTGGACAAGGCTTCCCATAAGACCCATAAGGAATATTTGTGGATGGTCAGGGCTGTAGTACAACGGCTGGTACTCTTCCATTACAACAATGGTTCAAGAAGCGGTACGGTGATAGAGGAATTGACCAAAGGATATAAAGGTTACTTTCAATGTGATGGTTTTGAAGGATACGAATCGGCCTTCAAGACCCGTCCCGATGTGCTTCTTGTTAACTGTATGGCTCATATACGTCGTCATTTTGAGCAGGCACAGAAAGAAAACAGGGAACCTGCGGAATATGCACTGAAAGAGATCCAGTTGCTCTATCGCATAGAACATGATTGCGATGAAAGAGGGCTGACGGCGGAACAAAGAAGGGACGAACGAACCAAGAAAGCCCGACCCATTATGGAGGCTCTGAAACTTTGGATGGAAACGGAAGGCATCAAGTACAGTCCAAACTCCCTTATAGGGAAAGCCATCACCTATGCCTATACCCGCTGGAACAATATGATGCGTTATCTGGATGATGGTAGAGTACGTATTGACAATAATTTGGCGGAAAATGCCATCCGCCCCATTACATTAGGAAGAAAGAACTATCTGTTCTGTGGCGATCATGAAGCTGCAGTCAGTATGAGTGTCGTATGTTCGCTGCTGGCTACTTGCAAGGCACATGAGGTAAATCCGAGAGATTACCTGAATGATGTGATAGCAAGAATGCCATATATGCAGAAAGCGACAAATGATGAACTGCTGCAAATGCTACCACATAAGTGGAAAAAGGAATGACTATATATGGCAAAGGCTGCATATCCAACTATAGGAATTGCAGCCTTAGTTATGTTTGGTATAGTGTACTTTATCGGATGCTTACAATTATTTCTTTTATACTTCTCAAACAATTTATATAGCAGAAAAGCAGGTAAAGCGAAGAAATACTTTTGTGCTGATTATCAGTTATTTACATAAATAATTAGTTCCGCAAAGACTTTGGTAGTTTCCTTTATCGGAATGGCTACACAAGAAGTGCCAGTTAAAGCAAACTTGAATATTGTATTAAAGTCTGATACAGAACAGCTTGAAGAGGTAATGGTGGTGGCTTATGGTACAGCGAAAAAATCTGCATTTACAGGTTCGGCTGCTACTATAAAAAATGAAAAAATAGCGACGAGACAAACTTCAAATGTGACAAATGCTTTGGCGGGTCAAGTAGCCGGAGTACAAACTACGAGTAATAATGGTCAGCCGGGCAAAGATGCTGAAGTGCGTATTCGTGGTATTGGATCTATATCGGCTAGTAACAAACCTTTGTATGTGGTAGACGGAGTTCCGTATGATGGTGAAATTTCTGCTATCAGCACTTCTGATATAGAATCGATGACAGTGTTGAAAGATGCTGCTTCTAACGCTCTGTATGGTGCACGTGGTGCCAATGGTGTAATTTTGATTACTACCAAGCGTGGTAAGAGTGGGGAAGCCCGTGTTACTTTTGATGCTAAATGGGGTATAAATAAACGTGGAGTACCTAATTATGAAACAATTACGGATCCGGCTACATTCTATGAATTAAACTATTCTTCTATCTATAATGCTGATTTGAAAGGATATGCGGCAGCCGGAGATTTGGCTAAAGCTAATGCGTACGCTAATCAAGCAATGCTTTCTTCTACATATTTGGGATATCAGGTGTATTCCATTCCTCAAGGACAGCAACTGATCGGTATGGATGGCAAATTGAATCCTAATGCGACATTAGGTTATTCTGATGGTACATATTATTATACTCCGGATAATTGGTCGGATGAAATTTTTGAAAATAACCTGCGTCAAGAGTATAATTTAAGTATCAGCGGTGCGACTGAAAAAATGAATTATTATATGTCGGCCGGCTATTTGGATGATAAGGGAATTGTTCCTAACTCTGGTTTTCAACGTTATTCTGCACGTTTGAAAGCTGACTATCAAGTGAAGCCTTGGTTGAAAATGGGAGGAAATGTATCATTTACTCATTATGATAGCCGTGAACAGGATACTGAGGGTGGTACATCAAATGCAAACATCTTTTATGCATCAAATATTATGGGAGCCATTTATCCTATGTATGTTCGTGATGCACAGGGCAATATTATGGTAGATAATCGAGGTTTCCTTCGTTATGATTATGGAAAGCAAGGACAAGATTCGAATGGTAGCCGTAATACTATTCCTAATGCAAATCCGTTGGCAAGTTATATGCTGGATAAAATGAAATATTCGGGTGATGTGGTTAGTGGAAAATGGTCTGCTGATATTGATATTTGGAATGGAATCAAGGCAAAAGTGAATATAGGTGTTGATGTAAATAATGTGCGTTCTACAAATATGGTTAACCCCTTCTACGGACAGTATTCCGAAACTAGCGGAGTCGGAGGTTTGATCAGTGTAGCTAGTGAGCGTACATTTAGTGTAAATCAGCAGTATTTGTTGACATACAACAAAACATTTAATGATGTTCATAATGTGGATATTTTGGCCGGACATGAAAGTTATGACTATAAATATCAATATTTGTACGGACAACGTGAGAAATTATATGATCCAAATGTTCCTGAATTAGGCAATGGTATTATGAACCAGAGCAATAATTCATATTCTCGTAATTATGCAACAGAAGGATGGCTGTTCCGTGCGCAATATGACTATGATGGACGGTATTTTGTTTCAGCTTCTTTCCGTCGTGATGCTTCTTCTTGTTTTCACCCGGATAATCGTTGGGGTAACTTCTGGTCTGTAGGAGCAGGATGGTTATTGAGCAAAGAGAGATTCTTGGAAAACCAGTCTTGGATTGATATGTTGAAATTTAAAATCAGCTATGGTTTGCAAGGTAATGATAACTTGATGTTCCAAGGTGGTTTGTACCGTAACTACTATCCGTATCAAGACCAGTATACATTGGCAAACAGTAATGGTGATTTTTCAACTTCTTTATATTATAAAGGTAATAAGGAAATTACTTGGGAAACTTCACACAGCTTTAATACTGGATTTGATTTTGCTTTTTGGGGTGGTAAGTTAGGTGGTTCTGTTGAGTACTTCTCACGTAAAACAACCGATATGCTTTATTTCAAACCGGTAGCAGCTTCAATGGGTTATTCCCGTTTCCCCGAGAATGTGGGTTCAATGGTAAACCGTGGGGTTGAATTGGATTTGTATTCCAATATAATTGAAAACAAGAACCTTTCCTGGAATGTAAATTTTAATCTTACACATTTCAAGAATAAAGTCTTGGAATTATCTCCTGAGCTGAATGGGCAATTGATTGACGGTGCCCGGATTTATCGTGAAGATGAGTCTATGTACCAGCTTTATTTACCTAAATATGTAGGTGTGGATTCTGAAACAGGAGAGAGCCTGTGGGCGCTGGTGACTCCGGATGAGAATGGTAATACAGTTACGAAATCTTATTCTGTCGCTTCTGAAAACAGATTCGCATCAGGTGACATTTTACCTAAAGTTTATGGTGGTTTTGGAACAAGTGTCACAGCCTATGGCTTTGATCTCTCTGTTTCGTTTGCATATCAGCTTGGTGGACGTATTCTGGACTATACTTATCAAGGATTAATGGATGTGGCAGCCACGGGTAGTGCTTTGCATAAAGATATGTTAAAAGCATGGACTCCTGAAAATAAAAATACGGATGTTCCTCGTATGAATATTAATGACCAATATACGAACAGATTAACAGATCGTTTCTTGACTAGTTCGGACTATTTAAGTTTGCAGAATATTACATTGGGTTATACTCTGCCAAAAAGTCTGACACGTAAAATGCAGATTGACGGTGTTCGTGTTTTCTTTGTTGCAGATAATGTGGCTTTGCTGACAGCTCGCAAAGGGCTGGATCCACGTCAAGGTTATGTGGCTGCTGACAATGTGTATTCACCTATCCGCACAATTTCCGGAGGTATATCTTTAAATTTCTAATTTAGCAACCCATTTTTAAGAATATGAAATTGTCAAATAAATATATAGCATTTGCAGGTGTCGCTTTATTAATGGCATCTTGCGATTTGGATAAATTCCCTGAAGGAGATTACATATCTGAAGAACAGAAAGAAGATATAATCAATGGCAGACCTAATTTGATAACTGCTGAAGTGAACGCTATGGCAGCCAAATTAAATACTTTTGGTACGATTTCAGATGATGCCACTACTTATCATAATGACTATGGAATTCCTGCCGTGTTTATGATACTGGAATCAGGAGGACAGGACTTGGTTGCATTGGTTAATGGATATAACTGGTTTAGAACATCTCAAAATTATAGCGACAGGGTATACGATAGTTCAAGCGATGAATTGATTTGGAAAACGTTCTATAATCACTTGAAAGCTGCAAACAATGTGCTGAAATTGATAGCGGCAGATACGGAAGATTCTTCTTTGAAGGTTTATCGTGGCCAAGCTTTAGCTGCTCGTGCTTATGACTATCTGAACTTGGTTCAAATTTATCAGTTTACTTATGCAGGTCATGAAAATAGTCTGGCAGTACCTATTGTTACAGAAACAATGACTGATGAAGATATGCAGAATAATCCGCGTGCAACTGTACAGCAGGTGTATGACCAGATTATGAGTGACTTGAATACGGCTGCTGATTTATTGACCGGGTATGATAATGGCTCAAACAAAGATCAGATTGACGAGGCGGTAGTTTACGGATTGCGTGCTCGTGCCAATCTGTTAATGCAAAAATGGGCGGATGCAGCTAAAGATGCAGAACGTGCCATTGCTGGCGGTACACCTCAGACTTTAGCTCAGGTGTCTACTCCTACCTTTAATTCGGCATCGGCAAGTTCATGGTTATGGGGAGTGATGATTACGCCTGATAATGATGTTGTCCAGACAGGTATTATCAACTGGCCTTCGCACTTGTGCTCTTTTACCGGGAACGGTTATACTTCAGGAGTGCCTGATGGATATAGAAAGGTGAATTCTGCATTATATGATTTAATACCCGAAACAGATATCCGTAAACAATGGTTCTTGTCTCCGGATAATAAATCTTCATTGATTGATAATGAGCAGATTGAGGGTACTTCCATCGTTGAATATTTTGGTTTGACTCCGTATGTAAATACAAAGTTCGGAGCTTATCAAAGTATATTTGGTAACACAACCAATGCATCAGACTGGCCTTTGATGCGTGTTGAAGAAATGTATCTGATAAAGGCTGAGGCAGAAGCCATGGGTGGTAATCTGAGTGGCGGAAAGAGTACATTGGAAAATTTTGTACGAACATATCGGGACCCTTCCTTTACAAGTAAAGCTAATTCGGCACAGGATTTTCAGGATGAGGTTTGGTTGCAGCGTCGTATGGAACTTTGGGGAGAAGGTTTCTCACTGTTCGATATCCTACGCTTGAAAAAGCCGGTGGTTCGTAAGAATACGAATTATGACCCGTCTGTACAATATAATTCAGCAGCAGAAGCGCAGATCCTGATCTATCGGATTCCGCAATGTGAAATGGAAACCAATTCCGGAATCAGTGATACTGATAACAATCCGGCGGCTCCACAACCACAACTATAGGGAATAACTGTAATAAAAAAGAGGATGACGTTCAACGTTCATCCTCTTTTTTTGTTATATTTGTCGCGAACTTATTTAGATTGATAGATAAATGAAAGAATTTGTAATTTCTGAAGCACAGGTTGAAACTGCCATCTTAGTTGGTTTGATTACTCAGACACAAGATGAGCGTAAGACCAAGGAGTATTTGGATGAGTTGGAGTTCTTGGCCGAAACGGCCGGAGCAACAGTGGTGAAAAGGTTTACTCAGAAACTGCCTGCTGCCAATTCCGTGACTTATGTCGGTAAAGGAAAGCTGGAAGAAATCAAGGAATATATTCATCAGGAAGAGGAAAATGAGCGTGAAGTCGGAATGGTGATTTTTGATGATGAACTTTCTGCTAAACAGATACGTAATATAGAAGCTGAACTGAAAGTGAAGATCTTGGATCGTACTTTGCTGATTCTGGATATTTTTGCCATGCGGGCTCAAACAGCAAATGCTAAAACACAAGTGGAATTGGCCCAATACAAGTATATGTTGCCTCGTCTGCAACGTTTATGGACTCACTTGGAACGTCAGGGAGGTGGATCTGGTGCCGGTGGAGGTAAAGGCTCTGTGGGATTACGTGGTCCGGGTGAAACTCAGTTGGAAATGGACCGTCGTATTATTTTGAATCGTATGTCATTGTTGAAAGAGCGGTTGGCTGAAATTGATAAACAGAAGTCCACTCAACGTAAAAACCGTGGGCGTATGATACGTGTAGCTTTGGTAGGGTATACCAATGTGGGAAAATCTACTTTAATGAATTTGCTTTCAAAAAGCGAGGTCTTTGCTGAAAATAAACTTTTTGCAACATTGGACACCACAGTACGCAAAGTGATTATTGAGAATCTGCCATTTCTGCTTACAGATACCGTAGGATTTATCCGTAAATTACCAACGGATTTGGTTGATTCCTTTAAATCAACCTTGGACGAAGTGCGTGAAGCTGATCTGCTGATTCATGTGGTGGATATTTCTCATCCGGATTTTGAGGAACAAATTTCTGTGGTTGATAAAACGATTGCTGATTTGGGGGCAGGTGGAAAGCCTACCATGATTGTTTTTAACAAGATAGATGCTTATACCTATATAGAGAAAGCAGAGGATGATTTGACTCCTAAAACCAGGGAGAATATTACATTGGAAGAACTGATGAAGACATGGATGGCAAAATTGAATGATAATTGTATCTTCATTTCTGCCAGAGAGAAAATAAATATGGATGAATTGAAGACTATTATATATAATAAGGTGCGCGAGCTACACGTACAGAAGTATCCTTATAACGATTTTCTTTATCAAACCTATGATGAAGAATAAATACATATAGAAGATGAAAACTTATCGTTCACTTACACAAGAAGAAATACAACAATTAAAAGAGAGATCATGCACTGCGGTTGATTGGGATGAAATTGAAGTAGTAGAGAACTTTAAGACGGACTATATTTGTCATACCCGTTTTTCTGGAAGGGTCAGATTGGGAGTTTTTGAAGACGAGTTTATGTTGGCGGGTGGCATGCGTAAACATTCCGGATTGTATCATGCGACCTTGCATAATGTAACGGTGGGCGATAATTGTTGTATTGAGAATATAAAAAACTATATAGCCAACTATATAATTGGGGATTATGCATTTATAGAGAATGTAGATATTATTCTGGTAGATGGCTGGAGCAAGTTTGGAAATGGCGTTGAAGTAGCTGTATTGAATGAAACGGGTGGACGTGAAGTGCCTATTCATGATCGTCTGTCAGCGCATCAGGCCTATATTCTGGCATTGTACCGTCATCGTCCTGAATTGATTTGCCGGATGAAAGCCATTATTGACCGGTATGCTGAAGAGAATGCTTCGGATACAGGTACTATTGGCCACCATGTTACCATTGTTGATGCGGGATATATAAAGAATGTACGAATAGGTGATTATTGTAAGATAGAAGGGGCGGGACGATTGAAAAACGGTAGCTTGAACAGTAATGAGCAAGCGCCTATTCATATCGGCTATGGAGTGGTATGCGATGATTTTATTATATCAAGCGGCTCCAATGTGGAAGATGGAACTATGTTGACCCGTTGCTTTATCAGCCAGGCATGTCATTTGGGACATAACTATTCTGCATCTGATTCTTTGTTTTTCAGTAATTGTCAAGAAGAGAACGGTGAGGCATGTGCCATTTTTGCCGGACCCTTTACGGTGACTCATCATAAGTCTACTTTGCTGATTGCCGGAATGTTCTCTTTTATGAATGCGGGTTCCGGCTCTAATCAAAGCAACCATATGTATAAGTTAGGTCCGATTCATCAGGGGGCTATGGAGCGTGGGGCGAAGACTACTTCCGATTCTTATATTTTATGGCCCGCACGTGTAGGTGCATTTTCTTTGGTTATGGGGCGTCATGTGAATCATGCCGATACTTCTAATCTGCCTTTTTCTTATCTGATAGAGCAGCAAAATACCACTTATCTGGTGCCAGGGGTGAATTTGCGGAGTGTAGGTACGATTCGGGATGCTCAAAAGTGGCCTAAACGTGACAAACGTAAAGATCCGAACCGTTTGGATCAAATTAATTATAACCTGTTGAGTCCCTATACTATTCAGAAAATGATGAAAGGGCGTAGTATTCTGAAAGAATTACGTAAAGTATCCGGAGAAACTTCAGAAACTTACTCTTACCAAAGTGCGAAAATTAAGAATTCTTCTTTAAATAATGGCATTCGTTTTTATGAAACGGCTATTCATAAATTTTTGGGTAATTCATTAATCAAGCGTTTGGAGGAGGTTCGTTTTAGCAGTGATGAGGAAATCCGTGCCCGGTTGATTCCTGATACAGAGATAGGGACAGGAGAATGGGTGGATATTTCCGGATTGATCGCTCCTAAAAGTGAAATAGAGAAGTTGATGGCAGATATAGAATCTGGAATCCTGACTAATGTGGATCAGATTCATGACCGTTTTGTTGAGATGCATCGTAATTATTATACATACGAGTGGACATGGGCGTATGGGAAGATGCTTGAGTTTTATAATCTGCGTTCCGATGAAATAACGGCAAAGGATGTTATTGCTATCGTGAAGAAGTGGCAGGAGGCTGTTGTCGGATTGGATAAAATGGTCTATGCCGATGCGAAAAAGGAATTTTCTTTGTCTGCTATGACGGGGTTCGGTGCAGATGGATCACGTGAAGAAATGGAGCAGGATTTTGAACAGGTGCGTGGGGTATTTGAAAGTAATCCGTTTGTGACAGCGGTATTGCAGCATATTGAAGCGAAAACAGCGTTGGGTAACGAGTTGATAGAACGGATTGCTTCTATATGATATTTTTGATGAGAGTATCCAGACTAAGATGAACCTTCGGAAAAGTTACAGATGGTAGTTACATATAAAAAGAGCCGTATGAATGCTGGAGTAGTCATACGGCTCTTGCTATTGGATGACATTTGAGCTTGTTTGGATACTTCCTTTTTATTTTTTTACCACAGGTAGTATAACTCTGCTTGCAGCTCCTTGCTGATGATAAATTTTGATCTTTTGTTTCATCACAAAATCTTCTACCGTACAATGATAGGTATCAATAAATTTTTGTGGATTGCGGTCAATAATGGGGAACCAAGAGCTTTGAATTTGAATCATCAGTCTGTGTCCCGGCAGGAATGTGTGTGCCACATCATACAGTGTGTAATTAACCGGAGTTATTTCTTCCGGTTTGAAAGGCAGGGGATTGTCGAATCCCTTACGGAAGCGTCCTCTGAATAATTCGCCACGAATCATCAGCTGGTACCCACTCATTGGGTAGTCACTCTTTAAATAACTGCGTGCAGTTTTGGAATATTCAAATTTTTCAGGATATACATCAATTACTTTCACCATAAAATCAGCGTCAGTACTACTGATGGCAGTCATTAATTCCACTTCTATAGGACCGGCCAATGTTAAAGTATCACATAGCGGCTCCGTCATGAAAGTAATGACATCGGGACGTGAAGTAGCAAAGCGTTGGTCATCTACCATGAATTCTTTTGTCCGGTAAGTGGTAGGGTTTGCCGTATAGGGTACCGGACGTGACATATCTGAAATATATTCAGAATAAGACTCTTGTTCTGCCGGTGCTTGTGTGGATACTGATCCGTTTTTATGTATATAATAAGGTGTACCGGCAGTCTTTTGTACAGGCCATTCGTCGTATGTTTTCCATTCGTTTTCACCTGTATGGAATATATTTACTTTATGTTTGGGCTTTTCTCCCTTTCCTTCCAGGAAATATCGGAAAAAAGGATATTCTATTTTGTCCATGTAATAAGCTGAAGTGCTTTTACCGAAATACAGATTACCGAAACCTTGGAACCCGCGTACTGTCCATGCTCCATGCCACCAAGGACCGAATGTCAGATATAAATCTGTGTCCGGTGATTGCTCTTTGATGGCTTTATAAAGATTCCAGGCTCCGTAACAGTCTTCGGAGTCATACAGTCCACCTACCACCAATATGGCTGGCTTCAAGTTATAACAGGAGGTGCGTGCATCGCGCTCTTTCCAGAAATCATCGAAATCAGGATGGTTTTTGATATCATTCCACAATGTCTGTGTGGTATCACGTACCAGGTCGTCTACATTCTTAAAGGTACCGAGTGCCAGAAAATCTGTGTAAACATCATTCTTTACAATTTGGTTCATCACTCCTTTTCCCATGTGGCGTCCTTCCAGTCTGGGAAGGAAATTAGTGGTTTGCAGCAGGGTGAAGGCTCCGTTGTGATGACGGTCATCTCCACGGAACCAGTCGGTGACGGGAGCTTGCGGAGAAACAGCTTTCAAAGCCGGATGATTGGAGGAGGCTGTCATAGTGGCATAGAAACCATCATAACTGATTCCCCATGTTCCTACATTTCCGTTATTATATGTGTTGTGAATCAACCATTCTATGGTATCGTATGTGTCCGTTGCTTCGTCTATATTCTTTTTATCTTTCTTACCCTTTTTGTTTTTGTTGAGAGGGCGTACTTGGATAAATATCCCTTCACTCTTATGCCGTCCACGTACATCTTGGAAGACGATAATATATCGGTGCTCTATATAGTTTTTCAGATTAGTTCTGAAATGACGGTCAAATCCTTCTCCGTATGGGGAACAAGAGTAAGGGCTGCGGTGCATCAGGATAGGATGCTGCCTGCTGTTGTCTTTCGGTTCGTAGACAGCGGTGTAAAGCTTGATTCCGTCACGCATGGGAATCATGACTTCTCGTTTCGTGTAGATTTCCTTCAGTTTGAGTTCGATACTGTCCGGTTGGTTTTTTGCTTGGGTTTGTGTCCATCCTCGAGGGATGAGAAAGCATAACAGTAATGAAGTAATAAATAAGAATTTGCCTAATCTTTTCATGTATAATGTGATGTTATTTTAATGAGTTGGCAAAGGTAAGTACATTCCTTGAAAGTTTTCACGCTAATTAAGGAAAAATTTCGATAATAGTTACTACCTTTGTCACACTAATAACTTTTAACTAAAATAAGTATCAATATGGCAACACCTCCGTTCCATTATCAGCACATGTTCCCGTTGGGACCTGATAAAACCGAGTATTATTTGCTGACTAAAGATTATGTGTCAGTAAGTGAGTTTGAAGGAAAACCTATCTTGAAGATTGAAAAAGAAGGTCTGACTGCTATGGCTAACGCTGCTTTCCGTGATGTTTCTTTCTTGCTTCGCCGTTCACACAATGAACAGGTTGCTAAGATTCTGAGTGATCCCGAAGCCAGTGATAACGATAAATATGTAGCATTGACTTTCTTGCGTAATGCAGAAGTTTCAGCTAAAGGTAAATTACCTCTTTGTCAAGATACGGGTACTGCTATTATCCATGGTGAGAAAGGTCAGCAGGTATGGACCGGCTATTGTGATGAAGAAGCCCTTTCCTTGGGAGTTTATAAGACTTATACGGAAGAAAATCTTCGTTATTCTCAGAATGCTCCTTTGACTATGTACGATGAGGTGAACACCAAATGTAACCTGCCTGCACAAATTGATTTGGAAGCTACTGAAGGTATGGAATACAAGTTCCTTTGTGTGACTAAAGGTGGTGGTTCGGCGAACAAGACCTATTTATATCAGGAAACGAAAGCTGTATTGAATCCGGCTACATTGGTTCCTTTCCTTGTTGAAAAAATGAAGACTTTGGGTACGGCTGCTTGTCCTCCTTATCATATTGCATTTGTAATCGGTGGTACATCGGCAGAGAAGAACTTGCTGACTGTTAAGCTAGCTTCTACTCACTATTATGACGAGTTGCCTACTACCGGTAATGAATACGGGCGTGCTTTCCGCGATGTGGAACTGGAAAAACAAGTATTGGAAGAAGCTTATAAGATTGGCTTGGGTGCACAGTTTGGTGGTAAGTATATGGCTCACGATGTTCGCATCATCCGCTTGCCTCGTCACGGTGCTTCTTGTCCTATCGGTCTGGGCGTTTCCTGTTCTGCTGACCGTAATATAAAATGTAAGATCAATAAAGATGGTATCTGGATTGAAAAGATGGATGATAAACCGGGTGAGCTGATTCCGGCAGAACTCCGTGAAGCCGGTGAAGGCGATGTGGTTAAGATTGATTTGAACCAACCGATGGCGGATATCCTGAAAGAATTGACCAAGTATCCGGTAGCTACCCGTCTGTCATTGAACGGAACCATTATTGTAGGTCGCGATATCGCTCATGCTAAATTGAAAGAGCGTTTGGATCGTGGCGAAGATTTGCCGCAGTATATCAAAGATCATCCTATCTATTATGCCGGTCCGGCAAAGACTCCGGAAGGTATGGCTTGTGGTTCTATGGGCCCCACTACAGCAGGACGTATGGACCCGTATGTGGATTTGTTCCAGTCACATGGCGGTAGCATGATAATGTTGGCAAAAGGTAATCGTAGCCAGCAGGTAACGGATGCTTGTAAGAAGTATGGCGGTTTCTATCTGGGCTCTATTGGTGGTCCGGCTGCTATCCTTGCTCAGAATAATATCAAGAGCATTGAGTGTGTGGAATATCCGGAATTGGGTATGGAAGCTATCTGGAAAATTGAAGTGGAAGATTTCCCGGCATTCATCTTGGTGGACGATAAAGGTAATGACTTCTTCAAGCAGTTGAAGCCGCGTTGCCTTGGAAATTGTAAATAATTAAATAATTCCGTAATAATACTAATACAGCCTTCCTCCCTTTAAAGGCGAGGGGGCTGTTCTGTTTTTTATTTAATTGGTGTTATCCGTTACCTTAATAATATGATGAAAAAACTACGATTGTTGTTTGTGCTGTTATGGATGACAAGCAACTTATTTTCTTCTCCTGTTACAGGATTATTAGAGCGCATCGACAAAGGAGCTTCCTCCAAATTTATTATCGAACGTCAGAAATCGGGGACCGATTTTTTTGAACTCGATCAGAAAGGTGATAAAGTAATTATCCGGGGTAATGACTATGTAAATATTGCTACCGGATTGAATTGGTATTTGAAATATTATGCAGGCATACATCTTTCTTGGAATGGAATGACTGCAAAACTGCCTGCTGTTTTGCCCCCTGTGACTAAAAAGGAACGGCATGAAACGGATCTGCCCTATCGTTATGATCTGAATTATTGTACTTTCTCTTATTCCATGGCTTTTTGGGACTGGGAGCGTTGGGAAAAGGAGATAGATTGGATGGCGCTTCACGGTATCAATCTTTCCCTGGCATTGACAGGGACTGAGTCGGTTTGGAGAAATGTACTTCTAAAACTAGGATATACTAAGGATGAAATTAATGAGTTTGTAGCCGGACCGGGTTTTACAGCTTGGTGGTTGATGAATAATCTGGAAGGGTGGGGAGGACCTAATCCTGAAAGTTGGTATACCCGTCAGGAAAAACTTCAGAAGAAGATTGTAAAAAGAATGCGTGAATATGGCATCGAACCTGTGTTGCCGGGATATTGTGGCATGGTTCCTCATAATGCAAAGGAGAAATTAGGATTGAATGTTGCTGATCCCGGATTTTGGTGCAGCTATCATCGTCCTGCCTTTTTACAGCCGGAGGATGAACGCTTTGAAGAAATCTCTGCTTTGTATTATAGAGAACTGACAAAACTGTATGGAAAAACTGGTTTTTACGCTATTGATCCGTTTCATGAAGGGGGAAGTACTCAAGGAGTAAATTTGGATGCAGCCGGTAAAGCCATCATGAAAGCCATGAAAAAAACAAATCCGGATGCTGTGTGGGTGGCTCAGGCATGGCAGGACAATCCTCGTACTCCGATGATAGAGCATCTGGAAGCAGGAGACCTGTTAGTCTTGGACTTGCATAGCGAATGCCGTCCGCAATGGGGAGACCCGGCGTCAGAGTGGTGTCGCAAAGGAGGATACGGGCAGCATGGGTGGGTGTACTGCATGTTGTTGAATTTTGGTGGTAACATTGGGCTTCATGGTAAAATGGATGCGCTGATTGATGGCTTTTATGACGCGAAAGCAGATGTTCATGCCGGAAGGACATTGCGTGGAGTAGGGATGACTCCGGAAGGTATTGAGAACAATCCGGTTATGTATGAGCTGGTGATGGAGTTGCCATGGCGTGAGCATCGGTTTACTCGTGATGAGTGGTTGAAAGGATATGTATATGCTCGTTATGGGGTAGAGGATGAGGCTTTGCAACAAGTTTGGGATTTATTGGGTAACGGTATTTATAATAGTCCCAAGGAGAAAATACAACAGGGAACGCATGAGTCTGTATTCTGCGCTCGTCCGGGGTTGGATGTATATCAGGTATCCAGTTGGTCGGAGATGAAAGAATACTATAATCCGCAGGATGTGATAGAGGCTGCCCGACTGATGGTTTCTGTGGCTGATAAATATCAGGGTAATAATAATTTTGAGTTCGATTTGGTGGATGTGCTACGGCAGGCATTGGCAGAAAAGGGGCGTTTGATGCAAAAAGTGGTAACGGCTGCGTTCCGGGCAGGAGACAAGCAAGTATTTGAGTTGGCTTCACAGCATTTTCTGCATCTTATTCTATTGCAAGACCACTTGCTGGGTACCCGGAAAGAATTCAAGGTTGGAACTTGGATTGAAGCGGCACGTTCAGCAGGACAGACCCAGGAAGAAAAAGCATTATACGAATGGAATGCACGTGTTCAGATTACTACATGGGGAAATCGTGTAGCGGCAGATCAAGGCGGACTTCGTGATTATGCTCATAAAGAATGGAATGGCATTTTGAAAGATTTTTATTTTATGAGATGGAAGGCTTATTTTGATTATTTAGCTTGTGTCCTGGATGGAAAGCAACCGGAGGAACTTGATTTTTATACCTTGGAAGAAGCATGGACTAAAGAAACAGGATTCTATTCCTCAATTCCTGAAGGAAATACTGTGGTAGTAGCTAAAAACATTTTTGAAGAAGTTTTTTAAATGTTCTTTCTACTATGGATAACTTAAGACTTTCATAGGTTATAAGGCTTGATTATGGGTTCAGAACCGATGGGTATGAAACTATGATAACTTTATTCACGGTAGGGGGTGATTGAATTTACCCCTTACAGTGAATGAAAGTTATGGAAGCAGATAGCGTGTAGAAAACGCTTACTTCTTCTTTTCGGATGTCTGTTTCCAGATACGTACCATATAGAATGCGCAATGTGTGAACGCAAAGACGAACGAAATAGCGAGCAATGTCTTGTCTTCTTCCCAGCCTACTGTCTGTTGATGCCACAATCCTGTAATAACTGAAAGTACAGACAGGGCGATTCCTGTCATATTCAATATGGTGAGTCCTTTGCGTCGTTTTACGTTATGTTCCAGTTTGCTGTGTTTTACTCCATAGCAGGCATAAACATCCAGACCTATCAGCATCCATAATACCAATCGGATCCAAG
>OMCH01000405.1_pt1 | contig 22931 bp, 29 predicted proteins | sample 1674341 | NCBI WGS metagenome assembly OMCH01 (sample SAMEA103958164, study PRJEB25191) | human gut metagenome | biome: human-associated habitat [ENVO:00009003]; feature: intestine environment [ENVO:2100002]; material: feces | place: Germany | collected 2013/2015
GTTATTATGGAGAATATCTATGAAACCTATCATCTTTTTTGCCGCCGCTCTTTGGACCTCTCTCGCTCCCCTCTATGCCAAAGCCCAATGTGCCGTTCAGCCTTCATGCTCAAGCCTCGGGTATAACCTGTCTTCAACGTCGGGCTGTTTGGGAACGGCCGTTAAATGCCCGTTTGAAAATAAATACAACTGCATAACCCAGTCCAATCTTTCCGAATATTCCAAAAACAGCAGTAACTGGTGGTACAAAGACAAAGGTACCGGCTTAATCTTTCAGGGCGGAAAAGTAAACGTTACGACAACCTCTCAGGACGGACAGACGGTTTATTATCCCAAATCATTCAGCACAACACCGATGACCGTTGTGGTTACACCGTATAACAGACCAAATAATGCTTCAAATGACGTAAACTATGGAGTGGCAACAAGCAGTATCGGAACATCATCGTTCAAAATAAGATATTTTGATACAGATACAACAGGAATGCGCACAGGTTATGTCAGCTGGTTTGCCGTCGGTTATTGAAGCATAAAAAAATCCCCTCTTTTGAGGGGATTTTTTGAAAGTTCTTTACTCAACTCTGCCGCAGAAATTCATTCCGCGCAAAAGCTCCTCCGTCGGCATTTTTTTCTTTCCCTGACGTTGGATTTCCGTTACTTCCAGCGCCTTATCTCCGCAGGCGATAACCAACCGCCCGGCACCGGCCAAAATTGCACCGGTATCACCGGTCTCGTCAACTACTCTGGCACGCAGAATCTTATAACGTTCGCCACCATATTCAAAATAAACCGCCGGATACGGATTAAAAGCCCGTATTTTACGCTCCAGAACCTCTGCCGGCATCGAAAAATCCAGTCTGCTCTCCGCCTTGTCAATTTTGGCGGCATAAGTCACTAAACGTTCGTCTTGCGGTTCCGCATGAAGATTTTGCCAATTATCCAAAGCTTTCACAATCAACTCGGCTCCCAGTCCGGCCATCGCGTCATGCAGCGTCTCCCCGGTGGTTTCTGCCGTAATCGGAACCGAGCCTTTAAGCAGCATATCGCCGGCATCCAACTTTTCAACCACCTTCATAATCGTAATGCCGCTTTCATTGTCTCCGGCTTCAATCGCCCGCTGAATCGGCGCCGCACCGCGCCACCGCGGCAACAAAGAGCCGTGAATATTGATGCAGCCCAGAGGAAAAGCCTCAATCACGGCTTGCGGCAAAATCAGCCCGTAAGCAGCCACCACCGAAATGTCTGCCTGCAAAGCCTTCAATTCAGCCTGAGCTTCGGCACTGCGCAGCGTTTTCGGCGTCCGTACCAAAATTCCGTGCGCCTCGGCAAATTCATGCACCGGTGACTTGGTCAGCTTTTTGCCGCGACCGGCTTCCTGCGGTTCCCGCGTATAAACGCATACCACTTCATGCCTGGCAGCCAAAGCCTCCAGCGCTTTTACCGCAAAATCAGGCGTTCCCATAAAAACTATTTTCATTTTCAACTTTCTTCACGATGTTTTTTCAGCTTTTTCAGCAGCATATTGCGTTTCAGCCGGCTGATACGGTCAATATAAAGAATACCGTCCAAATGATCCAGTTCATGCTGAATAACAATGGCTAAAAAGTCATCGGCCAGAATTTCCTGTTCTTTGCCCTCATAATCAAGATAATGTACCCGCACCTGCGCATGGCGCTCGACCTCTGCCCGCTGATCGGGAACCGACAGACAGCCCTCCTCGCCGCAAACCTTTTCCTCTGACCGCCAGATAATTTCAGGATTAATCAGATACATCGGCTTGCCCGTCCGGTGTCCGGCGCCGTCATCTTCCTGCTCGGCATCAATCACCACAACGCGTTTGGACACACCGACCTGCGGCGCCGCCAAACCGACGCCCACAGCTTCATACATTGTCTCCAGCATATCATCAAGAAAACGGCGCAGCTCATCGTCAACTTTTTCGACTTTGGCGGCTTTTTGCTTTAATATCGGATGCGGATACTCATATACTTTTAACTTTGCCATCTTATCCAGCTTTCAACTTAACTACACGGAGGCGTCTTTTGCCTCTGCATCCTTATTGACGTCATCGCGCACGGCATGTGCCACCTGATCCAGCAAAGCATTGACCATTTTTGGCTCCTGCTTGGTAAAAAAGGCATAGGCCAAATCAACATATTCTTTAATAATAACTTTAGCATCAATGTCTAAAGTCGTTGTAATTTCATAAATTGCGCAGAGGAGCAAAGCGCGCAGTGTCTCGTCCATGCGTTCCAGCGTCCAGCCTTTTGCCAAATAGGAATTCAGCGATTTTTCAATATCTTCCTTGCGGGCATGCACGCCTTTAACCAAATCGGCAAAATAAGCGCTGTCCATTTCATGAACCGGAACCATCTCTTCCTTGTCCATTGATTTTTCGGCAATCACATAACGTCCGACCTTCCCGTCAACAAAGTCTTTGATAACTTCCTCAACCGGGTTTTCCGTCACCGCGATGACATAAGTTGCCTGAACGGCAGCCAAACGCGCTTCGGTTTTCATTCTGATTTTTTCAGAAATATATTTTTTTGCCATTTTAGTCTTCCTTTTTAACCGCACCGGCTTCCGAATTCGCCAGTTTATCTATTGTTTCCACAAATTCCTCAAAATCTTTGACTTCCCGGAAATCCTTATATACCGACGCAAACCGGATATAAGCGATATGATCGAGCTTTGACAGCGCTTCCATCACATATTCGCCGATGAGCACCGAAGGAATTTCCGTTTCGCCGGAACTCTCCAGCCGCCGCTGAATCGAATTGACGATTTTTTCCACCCGCTCAATATCCACCGGACGCTTGCGCACGGCCAGCAAAATGGAATGTTCCAGCTTATCGCGGTCAAACATCACCTTTTCGCCGTTTTTTTTAACCACAATCAAATCCCGCAGTTGGATTCGTTCAAACGTGGTAAAACGCGACCCGCATTCCGGACACTCGCGGCGGCGGCGGATAGCGGTATTGTCCTCGGCATTTCGGGAATCTTTAACCTGCGTATCGTCACACCCGCAAAAAGGACATTTCATGCTAAACCTCCCGGGATTAATAACATCTTGTCTCTTTATAAGGATAATGTGCTTATTTTGCAATAGCTTATTTTCACTCTTTTTAAAAAGAAACAGACTTTGCGGGAATTTTGTCTATTGCGCTTTTGAAAAAAATATGATACGACTGAAAACAAATGCTATTATTTTCCTTATTGTTAAACCCTTTAAAACTTACAAATTATGAAAAAGTTTTATTTTCTGGCTCTTGCAGCCCTGGTTTTGAGTTTGGCCGCCTGCGGCCCGAAAGTGATTGAAAAGAAGTTTGAAAAAACAAACTTTGCCACGGTAACGGTGGAGGGTTCAGGCAAATACGGCGTCAAGGACGTTGTTTCCGGCCGGGAAATCCTTCCCCAAAGCTTCGACAACATCGGTTACTACTACAGCGGATTTTTTACCGCTAAGGACAACACCGGCGTTCAGCTTTTCGACAAAGACGGCAAATGCGTCATTCCCGCCCAAGAACAAATCAGCGCCAAAGAAGGCTATTTCGAATTTACCAAAGGCGACACCAAAGGCTTTTATTTCATCAAGGAAAAGAGCACCGTCTCCGGCGTTTACAACAAATTTGAAATTGACGCCGCCGGCAACATTTCTTTCGTGAAAGACGGCAAATACGGCGTGCTGAACAAAAAAGGCGAAATTGTCATTCCCGGCGAATATGAATTAATTCTATGGGACGGCAAAAACTACAATGCGGCCAAAAACAAAAACGACAAGCGGCCATATTTTGACGCCAGAACCAAACGCTTCAACTGGTACCTGGCTGAAGCCGCCGTTTTTGACGCTGACGGCAAGCTGGTGAAAAAGCTCACCGCGCCGCAAGCAAAAAAAATTTTTGAAGCCAAAAAATAGACGGCTTCAAAACGCTCTGAAAAAACACCTCCCGCCTCTCCGGCCGGAGGTGTTTTTGTTTGTCCGTTTCAGACAGCAAAACCCGATATACAAGTTTTTTAACCGTAAATCGGAAACAGTTCACATAAGGCAATAACCTTTTGGCGGATATCGGCAATCACTTCTTCCGCATCACCGGCAGCCAAGGCATCAATAATATCGCCGATCCAATTGGCAATAACCTCAAACTCTGTCTCTTTGAAACCGCGTGTCGTTCCGGCCGGTGTTCCGACACGAATGCCCGAAGTCACCTTCGGCGGCATCGGATCAAACGGAATGGCGTTTTTATTGCAGGTAATGTTGGCGCGCTCCAGAGCGGCGGCAACCACATCGCCGGTCAGTTTTTTCGGCCGCAGATCAAACAACAACAAATGCGTATCCGTGCCGCCGGAAACCAAATCCAGACCGCGGGCCTGCAAGACCTCGCCCATTTTCTGCGCATTTTTAACCACCTGTGCCGCATAGTCCTTAAACTGCGGCGTGAGATCTTCTCCGAAACAAACTGCCTTGGCGGCAATCACATGCATCAGCGGGCCGCCCTGAGTTCCCGGGAAAATCGCCGAATTGATTTTTTTTGCAATATCTTCATTGTTAGTCAAAATCATGCCGCCGCGGGGACCGCGCAAAGTCTTGTGCGTCGTTGTTGTTACCACATCGGCATATTCCAGCGGATTCGGATGGACACCGCCGGCAACCAGACCGGCAAAATGCGCCATATCCACCATCAGATAAGCTCCGACCTTATCGGCAATTTCCCGAAAACGCTTAAAATCAATCCGCCGCGGATAAGCCGACCCGCCCGCGATAATCAATTTGGGCTTGTTTTCCAAAGCCAGGCGCTCAACCTCGTCATAATCAATCAGCCCGGTCTCTTTACAAACGCCGTATTGAACCGCCTGCAGCCATTTTCCCGAAAAAGAAACCTTTGAACCGTGCGTCAGATGTCCGCCCGCATCCAGCGACATACCCATAATCACGTCGCATGGTTTCAGCAGCGCAACATAAACAGCCGTATTGGCCTGACTTCCCGAATGCGGCTGAACATTGGCAAACTGCGCGTTAAACAACTTTTTAGCCCGTTCAATCGCCAGATTTTCCACCACGTCAACACATTCACAGCCGCCGTAATAACGGTGCGCGGGATAACCTTCCGCATATTTGTTGGTCATAATCGATCCCTGCGCTTCCAACACTGCATTGGAAACAATATTCTCCGAGGCAATCAGTTCAATCTGATTCTGTTGGCGTTTCAGCTCACATTCAATTGCATCAAAAACCGCTTTGTCTTCGCTTTGCAAATTTTCTTCAAAATCCATATAGTCCTCCCTATTCGTCCAACTTAGAGATGCGGCGTTCATGCCGGCCGCCGTCAAAAGCCGTCTGCAAAAAGATATCCATCCGCCGGGCAGCCTCGGCAAAAGTCATGGTCCGGCCGCCGAAAACGGCAATGTTCGCATTGTTATGCTGCCGAGCCAAAGCCGCAGCCTCATCACTGTACAGAATTGCCGCACGAATACCCCGGCAGCGATTGGCAGCAATTGAAATGCCAATACCCGTTCCGCAAATCAGAATACCGGTCTCCGCCTCACCGGACAATATCCGGTCACACATCGCCTTCGCAATATCGGGATAATCGCAAGACTCGGACGAATATGTCCCCAAATCATCCAGTTTAGTCCCTTTTCCGGCATAATATTCTTTCAGCTGTTCCTTTAAATCAAATCCGCCGTGGTCGGAAGCAATTGCAATCTTCATTCTGCCCTCCTTTGCAAAATTTTCCTTATCATAAAAGATAAGCGCAGTTTTGCAATGTTAAATTATTTCCATGCACAAAAGCGCGGGATGAAAGCCGTAAGAATCTGATTTTTAAACAAATTAAAAAAAAGTGCAAAATAATATAAAAAAGTTATTGACGAGAACTAAAAAGTTTGTATATATAGAGGACGTTGAGTGAATGAGGAACTCAAGTTGAGGTATCCCGATTGGCCGGTTGGCAGAGTGGCTCATGCAGAGGACTGCAAATCCTTGTACATCGGTTCAATTCCGGTACCGGCCTCCAAAATTCATTCGTTACCGCATTTATTATTCCGGCTTAGCTCAGCGGTAGAGCAATCGGCTGTTAACCGATTGGTCGCCTGTTCGAATCAGGCAGCCGGAGCCAATAAAAAAACCTCCCTCTGGGAGGTTTTTTTATTGGTTATGACTGCCTTGCCTAGAACAACGACTGCCTGTTCGTATCAGGCTCGAGGATAAAAACAACCGCTGCTCCGGTTGTTTTTACCGCAAGAGACGTAGCTTTGCCAGGATATAAGTGCTCTCGCAGCACGATATATCCGCTGCAAAGCAAGTGACCGACGCGCAGTTAGTGAGTGCTCCCGCACGAACTTACTAAGCTAGAGCCGGAGCCAATAAAAAAACCTCCCTCTGGGAGGTTTTTTTTAACCGTGACTTCCTTCTGAGCCGGAAATCCAAAGGGAACCTGTCCGAAGCGGATTGTTAGCTATTTTTCAAACTCACATTTATCCGGAAACATTCTGCTTAGCAACTCATACGCTCTTTCCCGATGTTCATCTGTAGTCATCATATCGTCATTAATACAAAAAACACATGGCTTAGGATTTTTGAAAAAACGATCAACATCTATTTTGCGCAAGCAAGAATAATAAGCAGCCTGCCGCGGAAAAAAACGATATCTGATCCTATTCAGCCATTTTTTCACACCGGAAAAACAGACACTCCCGGAAAGCTCCCTGTTATCAATTACAATGAATGGCGCTTTATTATGCCATACTTCGTACAAAGAAACACACCACCGCATAATATCATCAGAACAACGAAAACGGTTTCGCCTTGTTCGGGTTGTTTCTTGAGAAAAAATATCATAAACCTCTCTATATACACTTTTACGATAAGCATCAATATTATGATAAGGTTTGGCTTCAAAGCCGATTCTACACTTTTGCCCAACAAGTTCAAAACATTTTTGTATCAAAAGACTATACCTGTCGCCCTGATTCACAAAAGGCACACTCATACGAGAAATCGGAAAATTTTTAGAAAAAAAGAAATCCGGATCAACTTTACGTCCGAAAAAAGTATCATCATTGGCCAACAAAAAATGTTCTGACAATCCCCTGATATTATGTATCCCGGTTTCAATAGCCATAGAATTAAAAGTAGGTAAAACCTCTCGGGGCAAAATATCATCATGATTAACCAACGTAATTTTAGGATGTTCAACATTTAACCATGAAGGAATTTGATGATCAGTAATCAGATAAATATGATTAACCCAAGGAACAAACTTTGCAACCGAACGCATAGAAAACAGCAATTCATTATTATTAATAAATCTGCAATCAGCTGCCGCTGTTTTTTCAATACAATCATATTGCTGAAATCTTTTTCGCTTGGCACTCCACTCTTCATCAGTAGAATCACACCACAAATAAACCAAATCAATTTTAGTCATAAGAAAATTCTCCTTTAGACTAAAATTAACACGGCTCCTTGAAATAATTAATACAAAATATTTTTTTATCAACGACTTTCTAAAAAAACCAATAATGCAAAGCTTGCTCCAAATCGGCAAAATTCTCAATAACTGTCATTCCCTGCCGCTCACGTATCTGATATTCCTCCTGCGCGGCATCATAGACCAGCCAATCAAAATCATTTGTTCCCAGCAAAATCATCTCGCCGAAGACATCCGAATTATAACGTTCGTTCTGCGTTACAACATCCTCCAGCCCCGGCCAGGATTCCGGCATCACTCCGAACAACAAAGCCCGATCGGAAAAAGCACCGTTCACATATCGCAGCAAGGCAACATAATCCGGCGGCAGCGCACAACGCTCTTCTGCGGCCAAATACTTCTTGCAATCATCCAGATAACGGGGATTAACCGCCTCTCCGCACCAAACGTCCTCATCTTGCATAAGCTGCCGGGCGATATCTTTTATCAATGTTTTTCTCCTTTTTAGCCGGGGATTTTGCTTTTTCATTGGTTATTGCAAAATCTTTTATCTCTCCGCGGATATTGTCTTCCGCCTTATACCCCATACTGACGGTCCAGTACTTCCCGTCATTTTGGTTGTCATATCTCGTATCGACCAGATATTCAATAAAATCGGAATCTTGCTCATCGCCGGCCAAAACATTTTCATAAAGCTGGTCGCCGTTGCCGAGTTCGCCATGCGCCTTGCGGATAACGGCATCGGCCTCGTGCCAAATGTCATGCTGCGGCGTATCGTTGGACCAATCGTCGACTGATTTGAATTCGGCAATTCCAACATAATTCTTCTGACTGTTTGCCTTGCCGCCCAGATATTGAATCGCCCATTTATGATGCAGGGAAAAAAACGGAATAACCCCTTTAAACTTCTTTCGGTCAACTTTGGGATTCGGCCGGCCTTCGTTTAAAATGCTCGGCAGCAGCACGTCAATATATTCCTGAGAAACGCCGTGTTTCAGCAAAGAGTCGCAAAATTTTTTCTGAGCTTCCGGCGTCGGAATGGCATTATATTTCCAAAAAAACGCTTTATGACGGCTGTCCAGCCCGGGAACCACGTCTTCCAGCGCAAGAATATTTCCTCTTCCCGGATGATACGGCTCCTTGCCATAGTCATTGAACAAAATGCGCCCAAAATCCGCCACTTTCATTTTCGGCAACAATTCAGGCGGAACGCCCTGTCGGGCCATTGCCTCACGCAACGGCATTTCAATTGACAACAGCATCGTCGTCCGGCAGCAGGCCTGCCATGCCTTGCTTCGGCTGAAATCATAGCTGAACGGCGAAATATCAATCCGCGACCGGGACGGACGACGGCTGAAATCTCTGTATGCTTCCGAATAAGGATTATAACGTTTCAGCTGTTCAACCCCGGGAATCTGAAAAAATCCGTTAAAATCAGCCCGGGTCGCTTTTATTTCGTCTTCGCTTGCTTTCGTATATGGTTTACACTCGATTTTTTTATGAAAATAAGCCAGAAAGTCATTCGTCTTCGCCCGGTTATAGTCACTGCGATTCTGTTGATAATTGCGCACGGCCAGCTTAATCAGCGCATTCAGTTCGCTTTGCGGCTTATTGTCGATATATTCCTGAAGCTTAGCCCGTTCTTCGTCATTTTTGACCGTATGAATCAAATGGGTAATCTTTTTAATTTCCTCGGACTGCAACACATCCCGAACATAATTTCCCAGCTTGCGGCCAAAATAAACATTATAGCTCTCACAGTAATTGTTAAACAAAGCTTCCATGTTATTTTTACAGCCGAGGTCAACCAGCTTCAGTTGTGCAAACAACTGCTGAAATTCTGAACGATAGCCGTTCAGCAGCGTGTTAATCCGCCGCTTTTCCGCCTCGTCGGAACAGGCCCGGCGCCGCTCTTGCAAACGTTGAAATGCACCAAACGCTGCATCAAACTTGTTCAAAAGCGCAACCCGTTCCTGATTAGGCAAATCCGATCGGCTGATTCGAGGTCTTTTTCCCATAACATTCTCTTTTTTTGTCGTTTATTTGTCTATAAAATACCACATTATGGTAAAGATTTCTATAAAAAAATGCAGACAGAAACAAAAAAAGCGCTATATTAAAGGCAAATGCCACACAAGGAGATGAACAATGTCACGCCTTTATAAAAATATCGTCATTCTGACCGGAGCCGGAATTTCCGCAGAGTCCGGCCTGGCAACCTTCCGCAGTTCCAACGGTTTATGGAACAACCATCGCGTTGAAGACGTTGCCACCGTCGAAGGCTTTCAGCGCAATCCTGCCCTCGTGCACGATTTTTACAATGAACTGAAAATTGAAATTCAAAAGGCCAAACCAAACCCGGCACATCTCGCCATCACTAAACTGCAAAAAGAATACCCGGGCACCGTCAGCGTTATCACCCAAAACGTTGACACCTTACACGAAAAAGCCGGAAATACAAATATCTGTCATATTCACGGACAAATCAACCAGGCCGTCTGCCTTAACTGCGGCCATATCTTGGAAACTTTCGGCGATGTCGATACTGAAACAACCTGCCCTCAATGCGGTATCAGCGGCATGATGAAACCGAATATTGTCTTCTTCGGAGAAAATCTGCTCGGTATGGACAAGGTCGAACAACTGCTGCAAAACTGCGATTTATTTATTTCCGTCGGAACTTCCGGCGTCGTTTTTCCCGCCGCAGCCTTTGTGCAGACAGCCAAATACCATGGCGCCGACACCTGGGAATTTACACTCGAACCAACCGCCAACAACTATTACTTCGACCACCATATCTACGGCCCGGCCGGACAAACCCTGCCCCCGTTCGTCGATAATCTCATCAGAGAATCCCGCCCTGAGAACGGACTTCCGCTATAAATCCTGTTCCAAACGGACGGCTTTGAGTTTGGGAATAAAAAGAACTTCGCTGCCGCTGCGGACAAAATAACCGCGATTGACCGCCCGGGTCAGATAATGTTCCCGGTTTTCGTCGTCAATAACACGAACTTCCCGCTGTTGCAAATCCTGCCGGCAGCCGAGCATGCCGCAATAAAAACTTCCCCACACTGCCGCCGTCAGCAGCAAAACGCTGCGATTGTGGTGAACAATCCGCAACGCCAGATCCGCCAGCAGCACAATAACCGTAACAAAGAATCCGCCGAAGAAATAAGCCGGAGCCGCTGCCCAGACTTTCCCGTACACCGGAATCAAAAACAAAAAATAAACTGCCGCAACCGCCACTGCTCCCAGCAGGCTCCATCCGCCGATACGAAGAGCAATTCCGCCCAGCACTTTTAACTCGGGCCACATTTTCTTCCGCGAAAGCTCATATTTATAAACCAGCTTGTCATATTGGCCTTTTTCGGCAGCCAGAAAACGCTGCAAACGCTCTACCGAAACCTTCCGCCCCCGCCGCCGCGATAATTTGCGGTATGTATTTTTGCCGTAAGCTTTTGCCAATTGCAACCGCAAGAGCCACTGCTCCAAGGCACTGTTCCACAGCTCGGTTTTCAAACGCGCAATTTGCTGCAGGCTGTCTGCCGGCCCGTCATATTTTGCCCACCAAAAGCGGAGCTTATGCAGCAGTTTCTGATACGGCCCGGAAGAACTGTCTAAAATCTGTACTATCAGAGAAGTGTATAAAATCAGCCCCAGAACAAGCCCCGGCAGCGTTCCGCTGTAATAGTCCCTTGTCCGCAGCAGACTCATATAGCGCCAGTCCAACCCGTAAAAATATCCCAGATTATAAATAAACAGAGCCATAATGACAATCAGGACCAGCATCGGCAGATAAGTCTGAAACAAATCGGCCACCCGAAACGGCTGTTCCCAGCTGCGGACAGGCCTGCCGGATTGAATTGTTTTGGAACGGGGCATTTTTCTTCCTTCTCAAACTTTCATAACTTGACAACATTATAGACAAAATTTACATTTTCGCAACAAAATTTTATGACACAAAAAAACCGGGCTGCACACCCGGTTTTTATCCTCAAGTCATTCTTCTATCCGCCAGTTTCCGTCCCAAACAACGTGTATGGCTTCGGCATTCGGCAGTTTTTCGCCGTTGCCGCCCATTGTCATCAGCAAAAAGCGCAAAGCGGCGCTGTGCGAAGAAATACCGATAACACTTTCGGGCTTCTCCAGCAAATCGGCCAGAGCCTGCTGCATCCGCCGTTGAATGGCTGCTTTGCTCTCCCCGCCCGGAAATCCCTGTGCCATCGCCAAACCCGGCTTGTACCAGTTGTCAATAATCTCCGGCCACCGGCGTTTCACTTCCTCTTTGGACAGCCCTTCCGCCGCACCGAAATTGCCTTCCAGCAAGCGTTCGTCACTGATAACCGCAATACAGAGCCGTACGGCCGCAATCTCTGCCGTTTGCCTTGCCCGCCGCAAAGGAGAAGTATAAATCACCTCTATCTCCTTTTCTTCCAGATAAACCGCCAGTTTTTGAGCCTGCAAACGCCCGGTTTCATTTAACCCGGCGTCAATTCCCTGCCCCTGACGCAGCCCGAGGCGGTTATACTCGGTTTCGCCGTGGCGGAACAGATAAAAATCTTTTCTTTTCATAAAAAAATAATTTTAAGACAACAATATAAACAAAATTCCTATTTTCACGGAAACTTGTTTAACACTTTTTGACTGCCGTGCAAATTAATTTGGTAACTATATACGAAAGTACACAATTTTATTGAAAAAATTGTAAAAATATGGTATATTTATAGTATAAGTTCTATAAGGAATTTGTACTATGATTGATACAAACTTCAACTCAATTATCGAAATTATGGACACATTTCCTGATGAGCAGGCCTGTATAGATTATCTTACAAAAATGAGATGGAAGGGGAATGTTGTCAGTCCCTTTGACCCGACATCAAGGGTTTATAAATGCAAAAATAATAGATACCGTTGTGCAAATACTGGGAAATACTTCAATGTCAAAACAAAAGGTATGTTTGAGGGAACGAAAATCTCTTTAAGAAAATGGTTTGTTGCCGTATGGCTCGCCGTTATTCATAATAAAGGTATATCATCTATTCAGCTAGCCAAAGATATTGATGTTACTCAAAAAACTGCTTGGTTTATGCTACACAGAATTAGAAAATGCTTTGGTGTAGAAAATAATAATGATTTAGATAATGATGTAGAGCTTGATGAAACCTATGTAGGAGGAAAGAACAAAAACCGACACCGTAATAAGAAATTCAAACAATCTCAGGGAAGAAGTTTCAAAGATAAAACTCCTGTGTTGGGGATGCTTGAACGGGGCGGAAAGGTTAATGCTGTTGTCGTAGATAATGTTCAATCCCATACACTAACAAAAGAAATCCTAAAGAGGGTTAAACGTTCAGCCAGACTACATACTGATGAATGGCAAGGATATAGCATTGTTTCTAGACTTTACAACCATTCAATAGTAAGACATAATGTCGGGCAATATGTTGATGGAAACGTATATACAAATACCATTGAGGGATTTTGGGGTATTCTAAAGAGAGGAATAATTGGAGTTTACCACCAAGTAACCCGGAAGCATCTGCAAAAATATCTTGATGAATTTGTATTCAGATACAATACTAGACATTATGAAGAATCGGAACGTTTTAACCATTTACTCTCAAATATGGGAGTCAGGACAAAATATAGGGACTTAGTCTATGGAGCAGGATAGAAAAGTAATTTGTGATGGTGAAATAACATTAGGAAATACTGTCATTCCTTGTTATGTATTAGAAGACGGAACTAGAGTTCTATCTGGTCGCGGAATGCAAAATGCTCTTAAAATGATTGATGAAATTGAAAACGACGGGCAAGCATCTGGGGCCAGATTACAAAGATATTTAGGGCAAAAATCGCTAGAACCCTTTATTTACAAGGATAAGGAGGCGGGCCACTATAAACCTATTGAATGCTATAAAGGCAATTCAAAAATAAATGGTTACGAAGCAACAGTACTTGCAGATATTTGTGACGCATTTTTAGAAGCAAGAAAACATATAAAATTATCCCCACGTCAAAAAATCATTGCGGACCAATGCGAAATTCTTATAAGAGGATTTGCTCGAGTTGGTTTAATTGCGTTAATTGATGAAGCAACTGGTTATCAATATGAACGAGAACGTTTTGAACTCCAAAAAGTATTAAATGCTTATATTGCAGATGAAATATTAAAATGGCAGCTTACATTTACAGATGATTTCTATAAAGAAGTTTTTCGTTTATGGAAACTACCATTTATTCCTAAGTATATTAAAACAAGACCATCCTTTATTGGAAAATTGACCACAAAATATATTTATGAACAGTTACCTGAAGGTGTAGTTGATAAGATAAAAGAGAAAATAGGTAAAACCGAAAAAGGTAACTATAGATATAGGTGGCACCAGTCTCTTACACAAGATATTGGAAGAGAACACCTAAAAAGACAGATTCATGAAGTAACTGCATTAATGGCTATTTCAGATACAAAGGAAGAATTTGATAAATTATTTACAAAAAAATACAAAACAGCCCCTATACAGTTGGATTTAGAATTTGAAGAAAATACAAAAAAACAGTCGGAAAAGGAATATTTACCTCAGAATGAACCAACATTATTCGATAATGCCATAGAGAAAGCATCAAACTTTAATGTAAAACAATAAAGTATAAAGGAAGTGTTCTATCGCCCTATTTTTTTGTTCTTATACTGCATAAGTTTATTTCTTGTTGACATCTCCTTATTTTGTGTCTAGTCTTAGTTATCTCAATTACGAGATGTTTTGACTAAAGGAGACTACAATGAAAAAATTATTGATGGCTTTAGCTTGCGCCACAACACTTTCTGCCTGTGCTGTAACACAGACCCCTGTGGTTCATACAATCGAAATGAAAGATATTGATTTTTCTAAATCAGCAATGATTAAAGAGGGAGAAAGTTGCTCCATTTCTTTGTTTGGATTGGTTGGTCCGTTCGGAGATGTTAAGCTAGTGGATGCTATTAAAAACGGCGACATTAATAAGGTCACGAACTACGATTACAGTAGAAAGCACTTCATTCTGTTTTCTCGTGATTGTGTAAGAGCTTACGGATATTAACTATGATAGTTAAGTTAAAAAATAATGTAGGATTTGTAAAAACAGCGATTTTAGGTTTTTCTTGGACTACATTATTTTTTGGATGTTTAGTTCCTCTTGTTAGAGGAGACTTAAGGTGGTTCTTCGTTATGGCGATTGTTTTCTCTACTATTACGCCTATTTTGGTTTTGTTTCCGACAAGATTAACGTTTATTTTATATCTATACGTAATGGTTCTTTTTGCGAAACATTATAATACCAATTACATAAAGGAATTAATGGAAAGAGGATTTTTTCCAGCTGATGAAGAATCAAAAGAAATATTAAAAAAAGCTAAAATATTTGAGGAATAGATGGAAGGCGGAGAAACCCGCCTTTCACTTGATTTTTTTTAATTTTAGTGTAAAAAGGTATGTAGTTACCATTAATTTTTACAAATTTTCTAAATCTTTAAGATAAATCCAGCGCTTAATCTTGGAAAAATCGGCGGAAGGCGTGCCGTTCAGCGTCGAAATCAAATACTTTCCGTCTGCATCCTCAAACAGGCAAAGCGCATCAGCCTGCGGCAGAACGCCGGAATACCAGAGCGTTTTGTCTTTTTGCATTTTGGCCAAGCTGGACACACAACTGATCCAGCGTTTTTTCATCTTGGCAATCCGCCATTCGGCAAACACCACATATAAAATCACAATCAACCCGGCTATCGGCATTTTTCCCTCGCTGACAAACATCTGTAATAAATTAAGCATATATCGGTTAATTTTAAATTGCCAACAAAAAAATATCCCGCCTTAACGGCGGGATATTTACTGATTGAAAAATCAGTCTTTGTCATGAACGTCATGAAGCTTCTTCTCATGGCGGTCACGGCGCATGTCATGACGGGCTTTCCTGGCTTCATGGCGCTTTTTCATTTCTTTATGATGCCGGGCTTTGATGTCTTTAAGCTTTTCTTTCTGCTCCGGAGTCAGAATTTTTTCAAACTCCAGCATATTGTCTTCACGCAGCTTATCCATCTTCTCACGAATGTCTTTCATCTCCTCAAACAGCGGTTTAAGCTTTTCACGGCCTTCTTTGCGGATTTTCTCGGCCTGCTCCTGCTGCTCTTTTGTCAGTCCCAAATCGTCCGCCAGTTTTTTAGACATCTTTTTCTCCATCTTTTCCATTTTCTTCTCCATCGCTTTATCGGCACCCGGCGGCGGAGGAGGAGGCAGCATTTCATCTCCGTGATGCGGCGGCGGAGGCGGCAGCGGCATATCATCGGCAGCCTGAACATTCAGGGCGCCCAAAGCCATAACGCTGAAACAAACGGCAGTTAATAAAACTTTCTTCATTATCATTCTCCTTTTAACGGTTGTAACACTTCGCTCAAAAGTTTCCGAGCATTAAAGAGTCTGGATTTGATGGTTCCGACCGGATCGCCGGTCTTTTTGGCAATCTCCTCATAACTCATCTCTTCAAACTCAAACAGAATAATCACCTGGCGCAGCTTTTTCGGCAGAGTGTCCACGGCCTTCAGAATAATTTTCTGGCGCTCTCTGGCATCAAACCGCTCTTCGATTTTTCCGCCGACGGCCACTTTTTCCAAAATCGATTCGTCACCTGCTTTGCGCAGCTCGGCCCGGTGCTGACTGGATTTCAGATAATCGCGGCAGACATTGGCAGCCAAAGCGCTTATCCACTGAACAAACTTCCCTTCTTCATGATAGCGGTCCAGATTCCGCCAGGTCTTGATATAAACCTCTTGTTCGATGTCTTCATTATACGAGCCGGTCAATTTTTTGATAATTGCCTTAATCCGGCCCTGATGCGCTGCAATAATTTCTTTCATTTAGCCGACCATCAACAAGCCGTATTCGTCAACCGGCAAGCCCATATCTTCAATAACCGAACCTTCTTCTATCTGCGCCACCTGATTTTCAAACTCCATATCCGGCAGCAGGGTATAGGTGTTGTATTTCTGCGGCCACAAGCTGCTCATCATCACCACGCACACCAGCATTCCGAGTGTTGCTTTAATCCGGTTGTTGCGGCGCTTTCGGGCAAAATACAGCGGCTTGGCCTCCTGTAACAAACGAGAAATGTCATCCATGTTTCAAACTCCTTACCCTTATTAGAACGAGACTGTTGTCATTAAAGTTCATTTTATTTGATATTTAATTAATATCCGGTCGTCACACACTGCTGAACCGTTACACCGTTGTTAACGGTAGTTGTGCAGTTGGAAGTCGCAACCGGCTGCGGCACAACGGCGGTTTGCACCGGCACATAGGTCTGAACCGTCTGCTGCGGCGTCAGCAAATTGGCTAATGCCGCCATCCCCACAATCGTCCCCGCCACGGCCAGAGCCGTCCCGCTGCGGTGATGCTTGTGCCTGACGGCTCCCGGCCGATGATACGAATAAACAGGCCCCGGACGGAAATGCGCCCCGCCGTGGCCGGGAAAAGCCTGAACCGTCCCCGTGCTCAACATCGTTACCGCAGCCAACAGCATCAAAAATTTTTTCATAAATAAAACTCCCTGTTTTTTTAAGTCTGACACTTCTTAAAACGAACGTTTTTTCTTTTTTGTTCAAAATATTTTTTAATCCCGCGTTTTTCCTTCCCGTCCCTCACTCGTTGTCCTCCCTCCGCCATTGCTCTGATAACCATATAATTCATGTCCTTTCTCCGTGCCATTACCCGGCTTGACCGGATAACCAGTGCTCCCTCTTCTGTCATTACCCGGCTTGACCGGATAACCAGTGCTCCCTCCCCTGTCATTACCCGGCTTGACCGGGTAATCTGAATTTATACGCCTTTCCGGTTTTATCCGAACATTCCGCTCAAACCGGAACATAATAAAAAAACAGCCGGATATATCAATCAAACTTAAAATCATCTCTTGGCCTTACATAAATTTCCCCTTGCAATTTAGCCGGCTCTCATTTACAGTAGAACCAGCTTTCAGGCAAGGTAAGTCCGGTTTCGTCCGAACCCCAAACCTGATTAACCGTGAGAGCGGGCGGGAAGAAGCAATCCTTCAAACCAAAGCACAGAACTCTCTATGTGAGGGTGCCACCGATCTAAGGCGGCTTCCGCACGAATAAGGGGACTGTACGCTTTGGTACAGTATTGCTTTCACCCTCGCACCTTTCAGGTCTGAGGGTTTTGTTTTATCCGACACAATAAAACAAGTAAAAAAATAAGTGTATTTAATGTGGAGCGGTTTTTGGTATTGGCAAGCCGTTTTCCATGTGATATAAACGAATAAAAGTCGAAATCGAAGGACTAAAAACACTTGATTTTGATGCTATATTCAACAAAAGTATCCAACCATACTTGTAAAAGATATGGGAGGAGTACGCCTAATACCCGGAAAACACCGGTTTCATTATGAAACCGGTGTAATCTGGCAATAAGCGTGTCTGCTCTTTTTACTTTTGTTGAAGCAGGTTTTTAGCTCCTCCCGCCTTTTGAAAGGATAGGTTGTTATGCAAGCTGATTTGTCCCATTTTATCATTGAAGATAAGCAAAATCTCGGCTGGAGATTTCACTGGCTGCGTGCCGAACAGCAGGAGCCGATTGATATCTGCGCCCAAAAACTCAATGTTTCCGTTGACGTGATTGATAAGATTGAAAGCGGACAATTTGACAATCCTCAAGTCAATCTGGACGTCTTAATCCGTTATCTCGCACTTTACGGCGAAAAGTTCCGCCTCAGCCTCGGAGACGACTAATGGACGACAGATATATTTTTCACTGGAAAGAGCTCCCTTTTGACGGTGCTTATTACCTGGCGGAAGAACTTTATTCCGCCCGGCGGCAGAAAAAACTCAGCCTGGAGGAAGTCAGCCGGGCCACAGGCATTCCGCCGGTTCGGATAGACGCTCAGGAAGTTATGTCGGCGGACATAGATTTCCGTATCATCGCGCGATTATTGGATTTTTATCGGATTAAACTGGGTTTGAGCAAAGGTTTTTTTCCCGGCTTGCCGCAAAACTATCAAAAAAAATATTTCCGCAATTAAGGCAGGCGCTCCGAACGCTGCCGTTTCTTCCCGGCCGGAACCGAACCGTCTTCCGGCCGGGTCGGAAAATCCTTTTATCAATTCTATAAACAGCGGTAAAGATTAGCTTTTCGACAATTGGCAACATCTTCAAAGCGGCGGACTTTATTCCAGACTTGCGCGGCCTTGGCTGCTTCATATGATTTATAAACAAAATCAACCCGATAGTAATCCGCCTTAATTTCTGCCGCCTCCACCGCAAAACACAACGGCTGTTCGGCAAACAGCATCGTCTGGCAGTCCTTCGACAAAGCCTGATATTTCTGTCCGTCTTTCTCCAATTTCAGCCATTTTTCACCGCGCGGACAATCTTTGCAGGCATTACTGCGAATACAGGCGGCACTGGTAAACAATGCAGCATCCTGATAAACCACCATTGTCACCGGTAAAGGCGCCTGCGCGGCAATCAGGCTGAGGTTGTCAAGCTGGTCTTCCACCGAAAGCGTCACCCGTCCGGCATTCATCTCTTTAGCCATCTGCATGGCTTGGGTATTCAGCATATATAAAGGCGCGTCAAAGCTTAAATCAATTCCGTTTTTCGGCAACACCGACAATCCCCAGTAATTGCCTATTTCCCATTTTTTATATCCCTGCGCCAGCAAAGTCTCTATCAGCGGCTTAAACTTGTCAACCCGTCGGCAGACCGTCGGCAGCGCCAGACGGAGTTTGTTTTTAGGCAGCTTTTTCAACTCGTTGACATCACTTTGTTCATTCAGCAGATAAATAATTTCATCGGCTTCGTCCGGCGCTATGGCGGCAATTTTAGCCAAACTGTCGGTTTTTATAACCCATTTGGCGGTTTGAATCCGGTGCGGAGCGTCCGTCTCCGGCAGATTTCCCTTCTTGTTTTCAACACTTATTTGCGCATAAAGCTGCCGCCGCAGCTCATTGAACAAAGACACCGGAACAAACAAACCATCCGGATTGCGCACTTCAAACCGTCCCGGCTCCACCGCGGCATCGCCGCTTTTGGCAAAAGCTTTGCGGGCGGCTTCAACCGTTTTCTCAGGATGTTCTGCCGCGGCAAAATCACCTGTTATCCGGCACTCAACATCGCCGCTGCGAGCAACAATTTCCCCGCCGGTAATCTCGACGACAATGTCAACCGCCGCTTTCTGCCGAAATTCACCCGGCTTGGGCTTGCCATAGTCATAAGCGCCCTTAACTTCGGAGGCCGAGGCCAGATAAATGTTCCACCCTTTTTCCAAACGCGGCGTCTGCGGCGGCAAATCCATGGTAATTTCTTCTCCTGCCGGCACTTCAAACACGCTTTGCCCTCTCAGACGCAGCCGCTGGACCGAAAAACCGAACGGCTTTTCCATGCCGGGAATTTCAATCTGTATCCCGTCATAGCGCGCTACCTTATGTTTGCTGTGAAAAGTCAGACGCCCTTTGCCTGCCTGCTCCACTTTGCCGATCAGCAGCCCCCGATGCCCGACAAATTCACGTTCAATCACATTTTTATCTTTGCCTTTGAAATGAAATTTGCACCACGGCCGCGAAAAAATCTGTTTGATATGTTCGGCCCGGTTTTCATCAGCCCCTTTGCCGTCCAATATCCGGCGGTAATAATCGGTAACCGCGGCCACATAAAGCGCCGTCTTTTTACGCCCCTCAATCTTCAGCGACGTTACCGGCATTTTCAGAACATCTTCCTGCAAAGCCATGTCTTTCATCGAAAAATAATGCTTTTCCCCGGCTTCGCCGGTAAAATTCGCCCGGCAGGGATATAAACATTTACCGCGGTTGGCGCTGCGTCCGGTTTCCACCGACGAAAACAGACAGAGACCGCTGTAAGAATAGCAAAGTGCCCCATGAATAAAAGCCTCGGTTTCCAACCCCGGAACAGCGGCAATTTCTTTAATTTCTCCCTGCGTCAGTTCACGGGCTACCACCACCCGGCTGAACCCTTCCTTTTGCAGCGCCAGCGCCCCTTCTTTATTATGAACCGCCATCTGCGTACTGGCATGCATTTCCAGTTCCGGATAACTCTCCCGAATAATCCGCGCCACGCCCAAGTCCTGCAAAATAACCGCATCCACTTTGCAGCGCGAACAAATATCCAGACTTTTCAGCAAATCGGAAAGTTCTTTTTCCTGCACCAGCGTATTGACCGCCGCATACACCTTGCGTCCCAGGTGATGCGCATAACCGACAAATTCATTAAGGTTTTCTTCGCTGAAATTGGTTGCCGTTGCCCGCGCCGAAAATTGCTGCAGCCCCAGATAAACGGCATCTGCCCCGTAAAACAGCGCCGCATACCCGGCTTCAATATCGCCCGCCGGCGCCAGAAGTTCAGTTTTCATGGTCTTTCAGTCTTTCGCTAATGTTTCTTTGCGCTCAGATTATTGCGCCGCTTTGCGAATGTCAAGCTGATATTCTTCCCGGCTGTATGCCGGAAATTTGGTAAAAAGCCAGCGAATACGCGCATTTTCCGTGCAAATTCCCCACATGCTGCCGTTAACCAGCACTTTGGCCGCTCCCGCCTCGGCACCTGCCAAAGCCGAACATAACGCCTCGGAAAGCTGATAAACTTCCACATAACACATTTGAGGGTCTTCGCCCACCGTCCACGGATGGTTAAATCCGAAAGGCATTCCCGGCATCCGCTCCCTCCGGATCGGCCGATAAGCCGCCGCCAAGGCGCGCATCTCCGCCCGAATAATCCGAACGCTCCCGATGATTTCCTTTTGTTCGCGGCATTCTTCCCGCGTCATCTGCAAAACCGGCGAACACCCCGCCGCCGATAAAACAAAAAGCAGAGCCATTATTTGTTTCAGCATCTGTATATCCTTAAATTAAGAATGATACACAGCCAAAACAAAACCCTGCCCGGTTAATCTGTAACCAGCATACCTCTCCCCGGTTTAAAATATCTTAATTTAAAAATAAAAAACCCCGTCCTTTCCTTAAGACGGGGTTTCCGTTTTCTATCTGTCTAAACTGCTTCTTGCAGCAAATCATCCGGAATAATTAAATCGGCCGTAATTGTCGAAGTAATATCTTCCAGACTGAACAAAGGATTAATCTCCTGCAGAACCAGCCCCTCCGGTTCTACCCGCAACACGCAGCGCTCGGTCACAATCAAATCGACTTCATGCGCGGCAGTCAAAGGCAGCGTACATTTTTTCAAAATTTTAATCTGGTCTTTTGCCAAGTGCTCCATCGCCACAATTACTTTCTTGGCACCGACGACCAAATCCATGGCGCCGCCCATGCCCGGAGCAAACACGCCGGGAACCAGCCAGTTGGCAATATTTCCTTCCTGGTCAACCTGCAAAGCCCCTAAAACCGTCGCATCAATGTGTCCGCCGCGAATCATCGCAAACGACATCTGACTGTCAAAAAAGGCCGCCCCCTGCTTTGTCGTTACCGGAATACCGCCCGCATTGGTAATTTTCGGATCAACTTTGTCGGGAGCCGGCTTTTTTCCGACGCCGATCAAGCCGTTTTCCGACTGAATCATCACATGAACGTTCTCGGGAATATAATTTGCCACTTCTGTCGGCAGGCCGATTCCCAGCGTAACGTAATCGCCTTCTTTCAGCTCCTGTGCCACACGACGGGCAATCGTTTCTCTGATTTGTTCTTTGGTCAGTTCCATTTTTCACCTATACAACAATGTAATCAACAAAAATGCCGGGAATAGTTACCATATTCGGATCAAGACTGTCGTCCACCAGCTCATCGGCTTCAACAATGACCGTATCTGCCGCGGAAGCCATCACCACATTAAAATTACGGGTCGTCCCTTCCAGATAAACATTCCCGAATTTGTCGGCCTTGGTTCCGTATATCAGGGCAAAATCAGCTTTCAGCGGCTTTTCAAACAAATATTTTTTGCCGTCAACTTCCATTGTCTGTTTGCCTTCCTCAACCGGAGTTCCCACCCCCGTAGGCGTCAAAAAGCCGCCCAAACCGGAACCTGCCGCACGAATCTTCTCCACCAGCGTTCCCATCGGGGTCAATTCGACCTCCAGTTCCCCGGCGTTCATCTGCTTTCCCGTTTCGGGATTGGTTCCGATATGTGCGACAATCGCCTTTTTGACTCTTTTATTGGCAATCAGCTTGCCGCGGTCACTGTCGGGAAAACAAGTGTCATTGGCGATTAAAGTTAAACCGCTGACGCCGTTTTTCAAAATTTCCTCAATCACTTTTGTCGGCGTTCCGCATTTCAAAAAGCCGCCGATCATAACCGAAGCATTGTTTCCGATAAGTCGGCCCGCTTCCGTGGCTGAAATAATTTTCTTCAATGTTTCTTACTTTCCTTATTAGCAAATCGGAAAATATTATACTCAAAAAAAGCAAAAAGTACAGCCTTTAATCACTGTCTTATAATTTATTTTTGTCCTTTTGTCAAATAATGATTGTTTTTCGCCTAAAATTATGTTA
>OMCH01000421.1_pt1 | contig 22624 bp, 16 predicted proteins | sample 1674341 | NCBI WGS metagenome assembly OMCH01 (sample SAMEA103958164, study PRJEB25191) | human gut metagenome | biome: human-associated habitat [ENVO:00009003]; feature: intestine environment [ENVO:2100002]; material: feces | place: Germany | collected 2013/2015
TGCCCGTTCATAATGAATCGCGGGGGGTGTGGACCCTTCGTAAAATTAGTTGTTGAAGATTTAAACTCTATTTTATTAACAATTAATTTATTTATTATGAACAAAAAAGTACTTACGCTTTGTGCAGGCGTTCTGTTAGTAGGCGGTTCAGCCATATTTACGGTGAACGCCATGAACGCTGGTAATGAAAAGGTGCAGACTACTTATGTAGTTAAAGCCAATGCGGAAGGAGTGGCTGGCTATGAGTTGGCTACAGCAAAAGAACCAAGCTACACTTGGAGTTTAGTGAAAGGAGATGTCTATTATCTTTCTCCGGTAGATGGTTACTTCTTGGCAAAAGATGGCTCTATCAAATCTATCAAAACTTCTACGCCAGACCAGGTAACTATCTTGGAAGATTTAAGCATCTCTTTTGATGGCAAAACTTCTTGGGAGCAAAATGGCGAAAAGCTGTATTTGTGGAAAGAAGATGGTACAATGCAATCTTATGAAGGATTGAATGGTACAGTTAGCAAACTGGCATTCGCTACTTCAAAAGAAGTTGTAGAGTTGACATCAGGTTCTACAAACACTGTTTTTATTAATACTAAAGGAACATCTCATGTAATAGCTGTTGATACGTATGTTGATAAAGTTGCTGCTAATACGTGGACTTTGCATGAAGGTGGCAAACTTAGTGTAAAAGGAACAAGTGATGCTTATTTGCAGAGTAACCTTTCTCTCTTGTATTCTGGAGAATCAACTGCTGCTACCTTCAAATATGAAGATGGTATATTGCAGATGGCTATAGTTGGTGGTTATACTCCAGTTTATGTCATTTCTACAGGTCTTACTACAGATGCTGATGCAGAAGGCGCTGTTCCTGCAGTATTGTATGCTATTGACGAAGAAGGTAAGGTAGATCCAGAAGCTGCTACAGACGCAACAGAAGGTTCTTTCATCTTGGGTCAAGGCATTGCTAAAGATGTAATTGGAGAAACTGCTTATAAGGCAGAAGCTATCGCCAGCACAGAACAAGGTGCCGCTGGTGCTGAATACGGTCATATTGATGGTATCGTATTCAAAGCAGATGGTACATTGGGCATTGAGGATAGAGTAACTACAGCAGTTGTTCCGGTTTACATCTATTACGTAGAGAATGATGTGAAATATTACTTGACTCCAAATAAGGAATGGAGTAAAGACATCAAGACTGTTTGGACGTTGGTAGATGGTAAATTGGTGTCTGTAGCTGAGAAGCCGGAAGTCATCACAGATGTGGCTTACGTAAAGGATGGCATTATCGAAGGTGTTAATAAAGGTAACCATGAGATTACAATAGCATTGTCTCAAACTTCGTTGATGGCAGAAGAAATCAACAAGTGTGAATTACCATTATTAAGTGGAGTAACAAGTGATTATGTTTACTTGGGTGGATATTCAGAAGGAATGCCGGTAATGATTGTTCAAGATGATCTTGGAAATGTATCATTGGCTAGAGCAGATCAAGCTATTTATACATCACAAGCATTATGGAAAGTAACTCAGCAGAAATTGAATGATGGTCGTTACAGCTATATCTTCACAAATCGTGAAACAGGGGATGATTTGACTATCAATGGTTACAAACGTTTCATAGCTTATAACTATAATGGAGGTGTTCAGTTGTTAGGAGTTGATGTTAATGGTGTAAATGAAGCTTCTGTTATATTCCAACTTGGTATTAATGTTACAACAAGCAATACTGCTGCAACAGTAATTGGTTTCTATCAGTCTAAGTTAGAAAAATTCACTGCACATTGGTTGTTACATCGCTATGGAAGCAGCTTCCAGTTGAATGTTGTTGAAAAATACAAGGATAATACGAATAAGACAATCAATGGCAATGTATTTGAAGATGCAGACTTGGTTCCTGTTGTAAAAGATGGATCTGATTTGCATGAAATCATTTCTGAAAATGATGGTTTCAGTGGAAGAGAACAGTTCTTACTGAAGAAGAAAGGTACGAATTTGTATATCGCGTTGAATGTATCGGAAAGATGGAGTAATGCAACAAACGACTTTGTAGATGGTGGTTATAAGTTCGAATTGCTGAGTGAAGCGAACATGAAGACTGTATTATCTACAGGAGCTGTAAATGGCAAATCTTATTATCCTTACTTCCAAATCACTTACATGGAAGGTGTTACAAAATACGATGCTAGCGGTATCAATGAAGATGCTGTTAAAGATAATACACCTGCATACTGTATAGAAATTGGTGATAAGGATCTGAACTTCCGCTATGATTTGGTAAATCTGGAAACAACAGATGCTAATGGTCATTTAGATGTATTCGTAACGGCTAATGAAAATTGTGGACACAACGATGCACGCAAGCCTGAAATCAGCTTCTACACTGACAATGAAAACATTGTTCGTGGTGAAGACGCAACCAACAACCCGTTGAACTACCGTTATGTAAACATCTCATTCAAGGCTGGTGCTAACATGCAGTTCCAGAATGAAAAGGATGCATGGGTGAACTTGAATGGTAAAGTTTTGGGTATCAACCAAGACGGTGTTGTGATGCCGACAGAAGCTGATTACTTCTTGTTCGACAAGGCTGAAGGCCAATGGGCTGTATCTATGACTGATCCTGCAAATGATACACGTAAGTTTACCTTTACAAATCGTGAAAATCCGGATAAGTCTATTGAAATCAAGTCTATGCATGCATTGGGTAATGATGTATATGCTGTAGAATATGACAATGCAAGTGACCGTCCGATTTGGTGGCCAGCTTACTACAACAGACCTTTCGGTTATTATACAGACAAGAACAACAATCGTAACCAAGTAATGCGTGATACATTAGTAATTACTGCTGCTGAGGGTGCGTTGAAGTTCTCTAAAGGCAAGAATGCCTACAATATGGATAGCTACGCAAATTGGACGAAGGAAGAATTGCAAGACAAGACATTCCAGTTATCTATTGATGCTGCAGCCCAGTTGTATGTAACTGAAAACGAAGGTAAGGACAGCCACTTCTTAGGCTTGACAGATGATGTAACAGAAGTTACAAATTGGCGTTTGGTTCCGTTCACTGCTGCTCGTGTTCATGATGTAGATGCAGTTAAGTATCTGACTGCAGGAACAGATTCTGTTTACACGATTTCTAATCCGATGTATTACACGGGTTCTGAGTTCAAGACATATACCGATACGACAGCTATCGTCGCCTATGCATTGCAGAACATCCAGAACAATGAATGGTTGACTTATGATCCAAGTCAGAGCCAGACGATTGAATCGATGATTTGCGATCCGAATTCGAAGAACTACACAACAGCTAACTTGGATGAGGCTTACCGCTTCGTATTGAAAGAGAAGGCTGAAGGAGCTCAAAAGATCGAGTCAGGTGCTTATAGCATCATCGGTGTAACTCCTTGGGGCTTAAATGATGACAAGTATGTGAAACTGCAAGAAAAAAAATATCCTGAACAGATAATCTATGATGATGTAGAAACTGGCCGGGAAATTACAGGAACAGCATACTATGGTTTGAACCTGGATAAGAAGCTCTATGGTGCAACTTCTTACCAACGCAAGGGTGCCATCGAAGTAGAATATGCTTACTTGCAGCCGACTTCGAACGACATCTTCACAATTGCTACTACTGCTTCTCAGGAATATGTAAAGGCAACTCCGATGGATACAGTTCGCATCTACGGTGCTGAAGAAAATGATTACTTGCTGTATGAAAATGGCCAATTCTTGAACATGGGCAATAAAGCAGGTATCGCTCCAGCTATGGTTCTGGATACTGCTTACTACAGCCGTACGGGCAACAACCGCTACCAGTATTTGATTGTGGTTAATCCGGATTACAAACCAGCAGTACCTTGTGAAATTGAAGGTCATCCGGCATTACATCCGGATACAATGTACGGTCGCTTCTTGGTTAATCAGATCGACTCAGCTGTAATGGTAAGCCGCAACCATAACAACAAGTTCATCAATGATATTGAAGCTGATGAAAAAGAATTGAAGTTAGGCTTCCAGTGGGGTTATCGTACAGGCGATAAGCTGTACTTGACTGCAGGTAAAGGTGGCAAGGTGATCGAAACAATCGACTTGGGTACACCAGACTTCAACAAGGCTAAGTTCGCATTCAAGTATGTAAACGAAGCTGTTGACAAACAATTCAAAGTACAGACTGCTTGGTATGACTATGACTCAGCTGTTAAGGCAGGTTTGGATAACAAGGATGCTTGGACTTGGAACAACGAAGGTTACTTGAGATCAGTCAACGGTGTTATCGTAGTAACTAACGGTTACACTCACGGTGAAGAATTCTTGATGGCTCAAGAAAACAGCGATCCGACAGCTAACGAATCAATCAACGCTTCAAGCGTAGTAGTTGCAGGTGTTGACGGTGCTGTAGTAGTTAAGGGTGCTGAAGGCAAGAACGTAATCGTAAGCACAATCCTTGGTAAGGTAGTTGCTAACGAAGTAGTTTCTTCAGACAACGCTACAATCGCTGCTCCGGCTGGTATCGTAGTTGTATCAGTTGATGGCGAAAGCTTCAAGGTAGTAGTAAAATAATTGACAATTGACGATTGATAATTGACAATTATAAAATCAGTAGAGACGTGGCGTGCCGCGTCTCTCTGATAAAAACATAAAATTAATAATTCCACCGCCGGTTTTGCCGGATGAAAGAGTATCCTGTGAAGGAGAAAGTGGGAAATAAATAGATTAATAGAAAAAAGTTAATAGTCCACGCAAGCCATCCAAAGCTTCGTCCTTCAGGGCGAAGAATCAAAGGAAAAGGCCAAGTACCCTGCGAAGGCGAACAGGTGGCGTTAGTATTAATAATAGTGTAATATAAAGTTTATGTTCTACCAGTAACCTTGTGAAGGGTAAACGTGGAATCTCAAAAAGAGGAAATCCCTGCTATTCTATTTCGGATAGCGGGGATTTTTATTAATGGATAATGGACAATTGACGATTGAGAATTACAAGTCAATTATTCATCTTTATTTTCTTCCGAAGTCGGCAGGGATTTCTCCCCAGGCAGACGTTTCCCATTTGTAGATAGGGGTTGTATATGTATTTTCTTGTAGCCATTTTTCGGCACGGGCAATTAGATCGAATATCGGTTCGTTTTCGGGCAAACGTTCCAGCAAGGTCTTGCATTTCTTGTTCTTTACCCAAGAGATCGCGTTCCGGCTGTCCGAATAGATCGGGATGGAACAATTTCTTTGTTTGAGCAAAGCCAATCCGTGGACGAGGGCCAGAAACTCACCAACGTTATTTGTCCCTTTCGGCATCGGTCCGACCCGGAAAATTTCCTGTCCGGTAGCCGTATAGACACCGCGGTATTCCATATCTCCCGGATTTCCGCTACAGGCGGCATCCACGGCAAGACTATTATTGATAGGCCGTCCAATGACCGGTGTTTTCTCCTTCATCATCTTTTCAAAGACCATCTTCGGAGTCGGATTCTTTTGGATATAACTTTCGTATCCATTGGCAAATGCTTCTTCGGCAGCCTCCCGACTCTCAAAGGCCTTGTATTTGGCACCCGACTGTCCTTCTACCTGTTCTTTACAGTCTTCCCAGTTGTTGTACACACCCGGATGTAGACCTTGCCAGACCACATAATATTTCCTTGTTTTTCCCATAGCCTATTTTCGTTGAGTCGCGTCGTAGATCGTTGTTACAGGAGGTTGTTTCAGCATGACTTTACGATCCTGTTTGAATTCTTCCAAATAGGTCTGTCTCCCGTGAAAAGTCTGTGCCTCCGGATTTTTATAGACTTCATAAAAGAAAAAGATCGTTGGATCAGAAGCATCCTGATAAAATTCGTATCTGAGGCAACCTTCTTCTTTCCGGGTTGCTTCGATTAAGGGCTGAACCCTTTCTTTAAAAGCCTCTTTGTATTCTTCCTTTACAAAAAGTTTAGCCGTTATGATTACCGGTCTATCAGCCTCTTCTGCTATCGATAAAGGATGATTGAATAGCAAAAAGACAACCGACAGGAGCGCAGTTTGACAGAAATGCTTCTTCATAGCTCATATATTATGAAAACGAAATGATTGCAATGTTACTAAAATTTTACCAGATACACAAACCGATTCGAAAGCCAGGAAAGACATCACGGCTAAGTTTGTCAAATTCGGACGAATAAACTTTGAGGCTATTGGAAAAAAAATCTATTTTTGCATAAATTCAAAGGACAACAAAATGAAACGTATTTTTCTAATGGGATATATGGGAGCCGGCAAGACAACTGTCGGAAAGAAGCTGTCGAAGCAGCTGAATCTCTCATTTATTGACCTGGACTACTATATCGAAGGGCGTTATCATAAAGAAATACGCCAGCTGTTTGCAGAAAGAGGTGAAGATGCATTCCGCGATATAGAAAGGCGGATGTTGCACGAAGTTGCCTCATTCGAAGATGTATTGGTATCGACCGGTGGTGGAACTCCTTGCTTCTTCGACAACATGGAGTTTATGAACGATGCGGGAACAACCGTCTATCTGAAAGTATCAGTCGATGAGCTTGCTAACCGGTTGGAAGTCTGCAAGCAGACCCGTCCGGTCCTCCAGAACCGGAGCGGTGAAGAACTGAAACAGTTTATTGCTGACAGTCTGGAGAACCGTCGTCCTTTCTATGAGCAAGCACAGATTGTCTTTGATGCCGAACAGATGATGACAGAGCAGGATATACAGACAATCACCGATAAGTTGGTGGAATTATTATAAATCCGTTGGATATGAAAAACACAACAGACAACCCGTCGCAACAATTCTACATTCCCCAGGAATTATTACAGGAATTGGGTAAAATGAAGAATACACTGGTCATTGGGGTTCCCAAGGAACGGAACCGGGGAGAAAAACGGGTAGCCCTCACGCCCGAATCAGTAGAGATTCTGACAAGCTATGGTCATCACGTTTATGTAGAAAGCGGAGCCGGATTGGGAATCAATTATTCAGACAACCATTATTCGGAAGCGGGAGCAGAGATTGTTGCGACACCCGCAGAAATCTTTCAGGCTGATCTGATCGTCAAAATCCTACCTTTATTGCCCGAAGAAGCCCTTTTGATGCGTCCACGGAGCAGCGTCTTTTCGTTTGTTCCGCTCCGGCAACTGACAGCAGAAACTTATCAGGTTCTGATGAATAAACGGATTACAGCCTTGGCATACGATTTTCTGAAAGATGAAAAGCTGCTCTATCAGCCCATTATGAGTGCCATGGCCGAAATCGAAGGCTATGCATCGATCAGTATTGCATCCGATCTGTTGAGTAATAATCATGGAGGCAAGGGAATCTTGTTGGGAGGTGTTGCTGGTGTGTCGCCCACTGAGGTTGTCATTATCGGAGCCGGGAATGCCGGAACTAATGCGACTCGGGCTGCTCTGGCATTAGGTGCGTCGGTGAAAGTGTTCGACAATAATATCCAGCGCTTACGTCAGATTCAGCGTACGCTGGGAGCATCTTTGTTTACTTCTAATTTTCATCCGAATGTGTTGAGGAATGCTTTTCAGAGTGCCGATGTTGTGATCGGGGCATTGCACAACGACCATCCACAACACCGCTATGTGATAGCAGAAGGATTGATCGAGACCATGAAGAAAGGAGCTTTGATCATTGACCTCAGGATGAATCAGGGTGGTTGTTTTGAAACAACCTGCTGTTTGTCGGCTGTTGATCCGGAAATCTTTGAGCAACACGGAGTCTTGCATTTCTGCAAGCCCTTTATCAGTAACTATGTGGCCCGGACTGCGTCGATGGCATTCAGCAACCTACTTGTTCCCTTGCTGACGGAAATAGGAGATATGGGAAGTCTGAAGGCCTTGATCCAGTATCATCCCGGAGTCAAACAGGGAATTTATCTATATTCCGGAAAGCCGGTAAATGATTACATATCCAATCATTTTAATCTCCGATCAAATAATATTGATATCTATTTGACCGCTTTTTAGGAAATTTCATTCTTTCTTATTTTCTTTGTAGGTCTTTAATTGATAACAGCGATTAAGTGAAAAATATCATGACAGAACAAACAAAAGTAACGACATTAGAAAAGGTAGTGGTACGTTTCTCTGGCGATTCAGGAGACGGAATGCAGTTGACAGGTACTATCTTTTCAAATCTGTCGGCTGTATTCGGAAATGAAATCTCTACATTCCCCGATTATCCGGCAGAAGTGAGAGCTCCGCAAGGAACATTGAGCGGTGTTTCTGGGTTCCAGGTACATTTGGGATCTAAGAAAATCTTTACCCCTGGTGAAAAAGCTGACGTATTGGTTGCGATGAATCCGGCAGCTTTGAAGGTTAATGTGAAACACATCAAACCTAACGCCATTGTCTTGATTGATACGGATTCGTTCCAGAAAAGCGACCTGGAAAAAGCCCTTTACACGACCGATGATCCGTTTAAAGAGTTAGGATTGACTCAAGTACAGGTAGTAGCAGCACCTATTTCTACCATGGTGCGTGATGGCCTGACTGATTTCGGTTTAGACAATAAATCAGCATTGCGCTGCAAGAATATGTTCGCTTTGGGTCTGGTATGCTGGTTGTTCGAGCGCCCGCTCGACGAAGCTATGCACATGCTTCAGAACAAGTTCGCTAAGAAACCGGTGATTGCCCAGGCTAATATCAAGGCGTTGACGGACGGTTACAACTACGGACATAATATCCACGCCAGTGTATCAACCTATCGTATTGAAAGCAAGAAAGCGCTTCCGGGTACGTATATGGATGTCAATGGAAACAAGGCTACTTCATACGGATTAATTGCTGCTGCAGAAAAAGCCGGGTTACGTCTTTTCTTGGGTAGTTATCCGATCACTCCGGCTACGGATATTTTGCATGAATTATCCAAACGTAAGGATTTAGGTGTAATTACGGTACAGGCTGAAGATGAAATCGCCGGTGTTTGTACGGCTATTGGAGCCAGCTTTGCCGGTTGTCTGGCTGCAACTTCTACTTCAGGTCCGGGTTTGGCCTTGAAGAGTGAGGCAATTGGTCTGGCAGTGATAGCAGAGGTTCCTCTGGTTGTAATTGATGTACAGCGTGGTGGTCCGTCAACAGGTATGCCGACGAAGTCAGAACAGACCGACTTGATGCAGGCATTGTATGGACGTAACGGTGAATGTCCGGCTGTGGTTTTGGCAGCTTGCACACCGACCGACTGTTTCGATGCTGCATTCTGGGCAGGAAAGCTGGCTGTTGAACACATGACACCGGTTATCTTGCTGACAGATGCCTTTATTGCCAACGGTTCTTCTGCATGGCGTTTGCCGGAATTGGATAAATATCCGGAAATCAAACCGAATTATATTACCAACTATCACGAAGATAAGCCATGGAAGCCTTATCGCCGCGATCCGGAAAGCTTGGTTCGTTATTGGGCTATCCCAGGTACAGAAGGATTTACCCATCGTCTGGGTGGTCTGGAAAAAGACTATGACACAAGTGCCATTTCTACAGATCCGATGAACCACCAGCGTATGGTGAAGGCACGTCAGGCTAAGATCGATAAGATCGCTGATTATATCCCTGAACTGGAAGTTGTAGGAGATGAAGATGCTGATCTGCTGATCGTAGGCTGGGGCGGAACATACGGTCATTTGTATGAAGCCATGGAAACGATGCAAGAGCAAGGCAAGAAAGTGGCATTGGCACACTTCAAGTTTATCAATCCGCTGCCGAAGAATACAGCTGAGGTATTGAAGAAGTATAAGAAAGTCGTGGTAGCTGAGCAGAACAACGGACAGTTTGCCAACTATCTGAGAAGTAAAGTAGACGATTTCAATCCGTATAAGTTCGACCGTATCAAAGGTCAGCCGTTCATTGTATCTCGTCTGGTAGAAGAATTTACTAAAATATTGGAGGCATAAGATAATGGCAACAGAAGAAATAAAATATCAACCGAAAGATTATAAAAGCGATCAGTACGTTCGCTGGTGTCCGGGATGTGGTGACCATGCCGTATTAAATTGTTTACATAAAGCGATGGCAGAGGTAGGTGTTGCACCACACAATATGGCTGTCATTTCAGGTATTGGCTGTTCATCCCGTCTGCCTTACTACATGAATACATATGGTTTCCATACCATTCACGGTCGTGGAGCGGCAATCGCTACAGGTGTTAAGACGGCTCGTCCGGACTTGAGCGTATGGTTGATTACCGGTGATGGCGACTGTCTGGCAATTGGTGGTAACCACTTCATCCATGCCGTACGTCGTAATATCGACTTGAATATCGTTTTGTTCAACAATAAGATTTACGGACTGACGAAAGGTCAATATTCTCCTACATCCGATCGTGGATTCGTTTCTAAGAGTTCTCCTTACGGAACGGTAGAAGATCCGTTTATCCCGGCAGAACTGGCTTTGGGCGCACGGGGTAACTTCTTTGCCCGTGCTATCGATGTGGATTTGAAGAATACGACAGAGATCCTGGCAGCTTCGGCTCGTCATAAAGGTGCTTCTGTAACGGAAGTATTGGTCAATTGTGTGATCTTCAACAATGGTATCCACAAACAGATCACCGATAAGGAATTCCGGGCAGATCGGACGATCTTCTTGCGTCACGGTGAAAAGATGATTTACGGAGCCAACAACGATAAAGGTATTGTTTTGGATGGACTGAAACTGAAATCAGTTACTATTGGTCAGGATGGTTATACATTGGATGATGTGCTGGTTCATGATGCCCACTGTAAAGACAATACCCTGCACATGATGTTGGCTATGATGGGTGGTGATATGCCGGTAGCTTTGGGTATTATTCGTGATGTGGACGCTCCTACATACGATGAAGCCGTTCACGAACAGTTGAAGGAAGTACAGGAAAAGATGCCAAGCCGCACACTGGATCAGTTCCTGAGAAGCGGTGAGACTTGGGAAATTAAGTAGTTCATCTGGTCAGATAAATGTATTTAGGTGCGATAAACTCCTTTTCGATGAGGATTTATCGCACCTTTTTTCATTTACCTGTAATTTTTTGTGGAAGTAAAGGTCGCGATAAAATATTTTTCTATATTTGCAATTGTTCATTATAATGAAAGCAAAGAGAGAAAGTATTTATTTATCTGCTATGCCGGCTAGACAAATGTTTATTAAAAAGGAGAGTGTGTCTTATGATAAAGAAAAGTTTTGGATGGATGGTGATATTCGCCACTTGTATAGCCTGTACAAATCGGGAACAAGGGAAAACTGTACAAGGTCTTGATTATCCAGTAAAAGATGTATTGACTGAAGAGACGATTACAACAGACGATTCAATCTCGGTCGTTACCGGAAAGTTAGTTATCGGGCATGAAGTCCGTTCTTTCGTTATGGATGGGGATTCGGTGGAATATTGGTTTATTGACCGTTCCGGTACTGTTCAGCAGGAGTATGAACGGGTTGTTCCTGATGGAATGAAAAACTATACACCTGTGCGGGTAGAGATGAAGGTAAAGTATTTGGGTAAATCGGATGAAGGTTTTGCGGCTGAATATGATGGTGTGTATGAAGTCTTGGAGCTTCTGAAGATGGAACCATAACCTAGTCTTAATTCCGCATGGAAATATAATAACCCGGTATTCGTCTCTTTTGTGTTGAGGACCCATACCGGGTTATTTTCGATTATGGATTCATGGAAATCAAATACTTCGAAAAACCGGACGATTCCATGATGTTGTATCCGGTGGAATCACCCGAACAGATCAGGAAATATTCGATTTCGGGCAATTTCTGTTTCAATTCTTCAGCTCCTTTTGAACCTAATACCATGCAAGCTGTAGCGCAGGCATCAGCCAACATCGCTGTCGGAGCAATTACTGTCGCACTTAACACATCCCTTTGTACCGGACATCCTTCCCGAGGATCAATGGTATGGGCATATTTCTTTCCGTCTTTGATGTAGAAGTTCCGGTAATTGCCTGATGTTGCCATGCCCCGGCGTCCGTTGTTACGGGCTGTTTCGGCCGTTTGTCCTTTGGGCCACAGATGAATCGTTGCCTGTAAGTCCTGACTCAGGCCTGTGCTGTCGTCCACCGGACGGGTAATTCCTAGTTTCCAGTATTCACCCCGCTGATTGATTCCTTTGGTAACGATCTCGCCTCCAAATTCAATCATGTAGTTCTGAATACCTTTTTTGTCGAACAGATCGGCAATCATGTCGCATACTGTTCCATCGGCCAGAGAAGAACAATTCAGAATTAAACGAGGATCTTCCTTTACGATCTCCTTGCCTTTAAGCTGAACTTTCTGATAACCGACAAACTGTTTGATGCTGTCGATATGTTGTGGAGTAATACTGTCCTGTTTGCTGAAACCGAATCCCCAAAGGTTGATCAACGGGGCACAGGTTATATCGTAGGCTCCGTTCGTATAGGCAGAGACCAACATGGCTGTGCGGAAAAGCGAACGGAAAGTACTGTCTTCTACCTGAGTCAGTTGATTCCGGTTGATCTGAGAGACAATAGAAGTGGAATCAAAGGCATTGAAGAGGTAGTAAAAACGCTCCAGTTCTGCCTGTATCTCACCGTCGAGCGGCTTGTCATACTGATATTTGATATGATACGGAGTATGCAGGCGGCCACTATACGTATAATACATCTGAGAAGCCCGCTGGCAGCTTCCGAATGACAGAAGCGCCAGCAGGGTTATTGTTAGTAATGTTGCTTGTTTCATACATTAAAATTCTGAAGTGAAATGGAATTTGATATCCGGAAAATCCTGCTGGGCCATCATCAGCACATAGTTGGAATCGGCCAGGTAGACATCGCGTCCTTCCTTGTCGACCGCCATATACTGCGCTTTTCTCTTCTTGAAATTCTCCAGCATGGCCGCGTTGTCGCTCTCAATCCAGCAGGCTTTGTAGAGGCTGATCGGCTCCCAGCGGCACTGGGCTCCGTATTCGTGCAGCAGGCGGTACTGGATGACTTCGAACTGCAGCTGACCAACGGTACCGATGATCTTCCGTCCGTTGAACTGGTTGATGAACAGCTGGGCAACACCTTCGTCCATCAGCTGTTCGATTCCTTTATTCAGCTGTTTGGCCTTCATCGGGTCGGCATTCTCAATGTACTTGAACATTTCTGGCGAGAAGCTGGGCAGACCTTTGAAATGCAGGTCTTCTCCGGCAGTCAGGGTATCACCGATCTTAAAGTTACCGGTATCCGGAAGACCAACGATATCACCGGCGTATGCTTCATCTACGACCTCTTTCTTTTGGGCCATGAACGCCGTCGGACTGCTGAAACGCATCATCTTCCCGAAGCGGACATGCTTGTAGTTGACATTCCGTTCGAATTTGCCGGAGCAGATCTTGACGAAGGCGATACAACTGCGGTGATTCGGGTCCATATTGGCATGGATCTTGAACACAAAGCCACTGAAAGTATCTTCATTCGGATCGACAACCCGTTCGATGGCCTGTACCGGACGAGGAGAAGGGGCGATCTGGATGAAGCAGTCCAACAGTTCCTTCACTCCGAAGTTGTTCAGAGCTGAGCCGAAGAAAACGGGAGCGATATCACCAGACAGGTAGGTGTTCACGTCAAATTCAGGATAGACGCCCTCTACCAATTCGAGGTCCATACGGAGTTTTTCGGCCTGTGCCGGATCAATGTAGTTTTCCAGTTCCGGGCTGTTGATGTCCTTGAATTCAACATTCTCGGTCACGTACTGCTTGCTGGGCGTATATAAGTTCAGCTTCTGTTCATAGATGTTGTAAACCCCACGGAAACGCTGTCCCATGTCGATTGGCCAGCTCAGGGGACGAACCTTGATGTGCAGTTCTTCCTCGATTTCGTCGAGCAGGTCAAACGGGTCCTTACCGTCGCGGTCCATCTTGTTGACAAACACAATCACCGGAGTTTTCCGCATGCGGCATACTTCCATCAGTTTACGCGTCTGAGCCTCGACACCTTTCGCTACGTCAATCACGATGATGACACTATCTACGGCTGTCAGTGTTCGGAATGTATCCTCAGCGAAATCCTGGTGACCCGGTGTATCCAGAATGTTAATCTTATGGTCGGCATAATCGAATGCCATGACAGAGGTAGCTACAGAGATACCACGCTGTTTCTCGATTTCCATCCAGTCGGACGTTGCCGTCTTTTTGATCTTGTTCGATTTTACTGCCCCTGCCACATGAATGGCACCTCCGAAAAGCAACAGCTTCTCGGTCAGGGTTGTCTTACCGGCATCCGGGTGACTGATAATCGCAAATGTTCTTCTTCTTTCAATTTCTTCGGAGTATTGACCCATTTCTTTTTGTGCTTCTTATTTCTTGATTACATTCATATTTTCCATACATTTCCGAAGGCTTTCTTCCCAGTGAGGAATTGTTAAGCCATAGGAAGATTTGATTTTCTGTTTGTTCAGTACGCTGAAATGCGGACGAACAGCTTTCGTTGGATAATCTTTCGATTCGATCGGGACTACCCGGGCCTTCAGACCAGCCAGCGAGATGATCTTGACTGTAAAATCGTACCAGCTACAAACACCTTCATCCGAGAAGTGATAGATTCCCGGTTGATATTGCCCTTGTTCGGCTTGTTCCAGGATGGATAATAAGGCAATGGCCAAGTCGGTTGCGTAAGTAGGACTTCCCACCTGGTCGAATACTACCCGGATCTCCTCACGTTCAGCTCCCAAACGAAGCATGGTCTTGACAAAATTATTACCGTATTCGGAATATAACCAGGCTGTCCGGACAATGACGGCATCCGGACAAATCTCTTGCAGAACCTCTTCCCCGGCTCTTTTGGTAGAACCATACACCGATTGGGGATTTGTCGTGTCTGTTTCCCGATAAGGAATACAAGATGTACCGTCGAATACATAATCGGTTGATACATGAATAACTTTCGCCTGGCACTTTTGGGCGGCCCGAGCCAGATTGGCCACCGCATCCCGGTTGATCTGTTCACAAAGTTCCAGGTTCTCTTCAGCTTTGTCGACTGCAGTGTAAGCGGCACAGTTCAGGATGTAATCTACCGGATGCGTTTGGATAAAGGCGTCCACACTTTCTTCTTTACAAATATCTAATGTATCTACATCTGTAAAGAGAAACTGAAAGCGGTTATATGCTCCGGAAAGACAACGGATAGAAGTTCCCAATTGTCCGTTTGCTCCGGTAACCAATACTGTTTTCATATCTTTATTCATCTTCTAATTCAAGTTCTCCGTTCATATCAGCTCTGTATTTCTCTGCCAGCAAAGCGAGGAATGAACTGATTTGTTTTATCCCATCCAATGTCTCAGCGCTGATTTCCTTTCCTTGCATCCGCAGCATCAGGTATCCATATACGGCAGTAAAGCATGTTTCCAGTTCCGGAATGTCGTTTCCGCCTGACTTGGCACGCAACTGTACGATATAAGGAAGCGTTTTGTAATAGGCTGCTCCATAAATCATTTCTTTCGGAGATTTCAGGAGACGCAAATGCAGATCCGTCAGCGTTATGATAACATTCTTGTTCAATTGAATGTGACCAGATTCTTTGACACCTTCGCTTCGCATCATTTCAATCAGTTCTTCATACCAGCGGGCTATTTCTTCTTTCACTTCGTCCGGCTGGTTATAACGGGCAATGACCTTATCCCGTATTTCGTCCATATCAAAATGATTGGCACGGATCAAATCTTCTACCTGCCACATGTACAGCAGGTATTCGCATATATTTTCTTTTCTTTTTTGTCTGGCAATAATCATAGTGATAATGCTAAAGTAAACTCTGATACAGCCTGATAGAAATCAGCATCTTTGATACCCAGTTGCCGGCATGCCAGACGGGCAGCATTGATGTTGATCAGAAAATGATGATTTAATATCCGGATGGGATATTTTCCATACCGGGTGTCCAGATAAACCTGTCCTTCTTCTTCAACGATCGGATGTCCTTCAAACGGGATTGCCGTGATGTCATTCCGGATATCCTGGACTAACTCTCCGATGACAGGGTCACCTCCGTAGTAAATTAATTTCCCTTCTCGTTCAATAGAAGTGGAAAAACAACGGTAAGTGGACATATAAGCTTCCGGAGAGTCATGATCTTGAGACGAATCCCAATTCAAGTTCGTCATGATGGCGATATGCGGACGATAAAATTCCAATTGAGAGCGTTTCTCGATTACCGACGTGATGTGTTCATCTCCTTCAATAAGAGCGATACGAGCTTCATAACTGAAATGCAGATGTTTGTCTAAACCCGGTATTTCGCTGGTAGTAGCATAGTCGAAAGCCATTTTTTGCTTACGCAGTGCAGCTGCTATCATAGCGATGATAATCTTTCGCCCCCGACTTCCGGCAATGACCACTCTTGTTTTTGACTTTGTGCGCTGATATATGAATTCCGGTATTGATTGGATTAACAGCCCCAACTCTTTCGCGCGCTGAAATTCCGGATTATCTTGTGTTACTTTACTCCCTAGTACCACCGAATATGTATTCTTTGCCAATTTCTCCGGGAACCATCCGTTACCAAAGCAGGTAATTTCATCCTGTTCCAACTCTTCTTCCAGTTCCGAAGAAACTTCGGTACCGGAGACACTGACCTCATATCCTTTGTCGTGGATAGCATGGGCTAGCTCTAAAACCAGGGGATCCGTGATTGAAATCAAATGAATTTTTCGCATTGTTAGGATTTTATAGGGCAAAAGTACGAAAAAATCTTCACACTCGTTTTTTGTTTTTCAATCTTTGATGGATATATAGATGTTTTATACAAGGTATAGGCATATATTTGTTTCTTTTCAGATCTTTCACAATTCCAATATCTACTTGTATATCTGTTAGTTCTTGTGATTCAAGGGCGAATCGGCGAGTAGAGGCATAGCGTGCTGCGCCTCCAGCAGGCGTAAAGGATGTGCCTTCACATCCTTCACAGGAAGTCGCAGAATATGTGATAAATAGGGGCGTGTGTGAAGGGTATAAAAGAAAATCGGATATGGGTATTTTTTCCAAAATTCATGCCTATGTTTTGATCAAAACACGCCGGGAATTTATCCATTTACGCCGGCTTTTGATGCAAACACGCCGGCTTTTGGAAATACTTGAAATCGGGTGTTTTGTGACAATGAATTTTTATTTTTACTTGCTCATTTTTTATTTATTCCTAAATTTGCATATCCTGCTATTGGGACAAAACATTCTAAACAACCTTTTCTATGAAAAAGAGCGTATTTATCAATCCCTTTGTGGATCGGGGTTTCAAGATTCTGTTCGGACAGGAATCAAGTAAGGAGTTATTAATCGAGTTAATCAATGATTTGTTGGAAGGCGAGCACCATGTAGAAGATCTTTCTTATATGGATAAGGAAGATCCGAGTGAGACGACTGATGGTCGGGGCACCGTCTTTGATTTGTTGTGTAAGGATCAGGATGGAACATTTTTCATTGTAGAGCTGCAAAATGCCCGGCAAACTTATTTTTATGAACGGGCATTATATTATCTTTGCCGTACGATCGTCTCGCAAGGCGACAGAGGTGATTGGGAGTTTGAACTCGTACCGGTTTATGGAATCTTCCTGCTGAATTTCCGATCGGGAAAAACGGATAAAGTCCGAACCGATTTGGTGATAGCCGACCGTGAAACCGGCGAACAAAAGAGCCGGAATTTCCGAGAGATTTTCATCGAATTCCCCTTGTTCAACAAGACAGAGGCTGAATGCGAGACACCCTTGGATTACTGGTTATATAATTTGAAACACATGGAACAGTTGGAACATTTATCATTCAAAGGTCAGAAAGCGTTGTTCGTTCGCTTGGAAGAGTTGGCACGTATCGCCAATATGAACAAGAAGGAACGGGCAGAATACGAGGCTGCCCTGAAAATATACCGGGATAATGAGAATGTTGTTACGACGGCAAGAAGAGAAGGGAAAGAAGAAGGAAGAGAAGAAGGAATAGCAATTGGTAAAGCAGAAGGCCGGGCAGAAGGTATATTAATAACCGCCCGTCTGATGAAGCAGAACGGTATTTCTTTTGAGCAAATCAAATTATGTACGGGCCTATCTGACGAGGAAATCGAGAATTTATAAAAGGAATGTGAGTAGAGTCGTAGCGTGCTGCTCCTCAAACGGTGTTGTTAAAAATACCGACATATATAATTAGGCACGGATGACACGGAAAACACGGTTTAAAATAAATATTTACCGTGTTAATCTGCGTAATCCGTGCCTGATTTTCTGTTACAATAGGCTGGAGGCGCAGCACGCTGCGCCTCTACTGTCGCAAGGTCTGTTATATAATTTGAAGTACATGGAACAGTTGGAACATTTATCATTCAAAGGTCAGAAAGCCTTGTTCGCTCGCTTGGAAGAATTGGCACGTATCGCCAATATGAACAAGAAGGAACGGGCAGAATACGAGGCTGCCCTGAAAATATACCGGGATAATGAGAATGTTGTTACGACGGCAAGGAGAGAAGGGAAAGAAGAAGGGCGAAAAGAAGGTATAGCAATTGGTGAAGAGAGAGGCGTACTTAAAACCGCCCGCCTGATGAAACAGAACGGAGCTTCCGTTGAATTCATTAAGCAATGTACGGGCTTATCTGACGAGGAAATCGAGAGTTTATAAAGAGATGTAAGTAGAGGCGTAGCGTGCTGCGCCTCAAACGGTGTTGTTAAAAATACCGACATATATATATTAGGCACGGAACACGGTTAAAAAACGGTGGAATCTGTGCCTGATTTTCTGCTATGATAGGCTGGAGGCGCAGCATCTCCAATGAGATATATCCTCTATTGTTCGATAGAGGTCGTCTCTACTGATCGGTAGAGATTGGCTCTACTTCCCGATAGAGGTAACCTCTACTGTTCGATAGAGGTTGTCTCTATAGTTCAATAGAGATGAACGCTATAGAGGTTTATTCAAGAAAATGGGGATTACATACATGAAACAACCTTGTTTTGTCCTTTAATCACCTGATTTGGAAAAATAATATGAGTTTTTCCTTGTTGATTCGGAAATCCTCTTTATCTTTGCAACGAATCCGTAGCGGACAGCGGTCTGCAAGAAGCGGTTTCATACATATTTAATGTAAGCATTTTACGAAGATTATTCCTAAGTATAAAATCTGGAAAATTTTAGTGTTACGGAATAATGGACAGTAAATGCTTGCGCTGGTTACGTATATAAAAGTGTCTACCATCTATAGGTAGATTATATTATATCGTATAAAGCGCGGGCTTGTTCTATTATTGTAACACGGGCGATTTCCAGATGCCTATACTTAAATAATAGCGAGCTCGCGCTTTTTTTATGTACTTTCCGTAGCGAACTGAAGATAACCAAAGCCGGGTTCGTTCTTAATCCCTTCGTAAAATTAATTGGTTGAATTATCCTTTTAATTAACTATTTAATTTTATTCATTATGAACAAAAAAGTACTTACACTTTGCGTAGGTTTATTGCTCGGTGGTGGAGCTTTAAACTTTACAAATGCGAATGATTGGTCTTTGACAACAAACAACAATGTTGTTAATACTGAAAAGTATTTTGTAATATCACAGACCGGTAATTTTAATGGTTCCACTTGGACTACTGCTGGATATGGAGTTCTCTTTTTAGCAAAAGATTCTAAAGGAGATGTATACTATAGCTCAGGAGAAAAAGATAAAAAAGCTTATTGGCGTATCAATATGCGAAAAAATCTTACCTCTGGGAACTTGGAATATCAACTTGTAAATGCTAATGATGGTAAACCTTTAGCGATAACACATCCTACAGATGCGAATGCCAAGGTAGAATGGTTTTTGTTAGATGCCAATGGAAGTCAAAATGCTTTGTATTTTTTAGTTGGCGCAAATCGTTATTATTTGACACCTGAAAACAAAAATAATATTTGGTATGTTGGTTGTGTGCAAGATAATAATGGAAAAGGTGCTGATGGTTTCAACGATGTTGAAATCGATGAAGAATCTATCTCTGTTAAAAATCTGAATGCTGAATTACAGAATGGTTTCCAGATTCAAATCGGTAAGAGTGGTAAGAAAGATTACGAAGAATTTGAAAACTGGGCTGAAACTAAAAAAGGATTCGGTAATGTGTTTGCTGGTAAACTGACTGCTGTAGATGTAAATGGTGAAACTAATACAGACGCAGAAGAATTCTATTTAAAGAGCGGTGATAAGTATATCGTATTGACAGATGCTCTTTGGGGTGGTACTAACTCTGATTTGAATGGTAAAGATGCTTATAAAGGTTACCAGTTCGAATTGGTTAGCGCACATACATTCCAAACAGAGTATGTAAGTAAGGGCTTGGCTAAAAATGCAACTTTCAAAATCGAAAAGACATACGATTTTGCTCAGGCTTATGGCGATTCTTTGATCGTTTCAATGCCGGATGCTCAAGTAGGTAAAATGGTAACAGATAGTTACACAGATGGTGTACGTTTGTTCGTCGCTGAAGTGAATGGTAAGAGCTATTTAACTATTATTGCAAACACTGAAGCTAACGATCGTTTAACTCAAGACGATGCTAAAGAATTACCTTACGTTCGTTTGGGAGCTAGCAACATCGTTGACTTCAAAGATTTTGCTGGTAAGGTTTGGAATATTACTAATCAGGGTAAATCATTATCTCCGGATGCCATTTCTAATGGAGAATTAGATAATTTCCTAAGCGAATTCGATCCTGAAGGTGAAGTTATGTTGAATGCTCCGGAAGGAGAATGGTTGCCTTATTATGAAACTGAGTATAATTATGGTTTCGTGAATCGTGAGTCTGGTGTTAAATGGAACTTAGCCGGTGACAATGATTACGCATGGGTAATTCGCCAAGTTGGTACAAATGCTTATCGAGTATGGAGTAGCAAATATGACACAGATGTAAATAATGATAACCAATTGAAGTATGTCATCAACATTACTGAAGCTACTTCTAAGGTTGGTAAACAAGCAGATGGTAGTTATAAGAGCTTCACGGAAGCTGGTTACGCTCGTTATGAAGATGCTGTAAAAGAATTGGAAGGTAAGTACATCACATTGAAGAATGGTGTAACAGGTGCTACTATGTATGTTGGTAAGAATGCGGATGATGAAGTCATCTTGACAGAAGATCAGACAGAGGCTATCGAATTCCGTGTGAAAGAATTAAAGCACGACTATATTGCTCATGATGGTTATGCAGCTGTAGATACTTTGCACCATTATACGACTTACTATGGTTATGACGCAGATGGTAACTTATCTACAAATGTACAAGATACTGTTCAGTTCCAGCACTTCAGATTGTTTGATCATTTCTCTGAAAAAGCTCTTGTATATACAGCTGGTAAGAGTAGTGAACATAAGTTTATCTTGAGTGAAATTGCATCACCGGAAAATGCACATGAAGATTTCAATGCTGTTATTAAAGGTGATAATAATAATGCCAACAATATTTTCTCAACCTTCGTATTGAAGAAGAAAGCTGATGGTAATTATAATCTTGTTTCTTGTTATGATATTCAATATCCGTCTTGTACAGGAAATCATAATTATGTAAATGGTGATTTTACTGATAACTTCATTGAAACTAATTTATATGATATCTATAGAGAATATGGATGGAGTGGTTATAGCATGAAGATGGAAGGCAACGTCGGTAAAGCAACTGTTGACAATACAGCTAATATCTACACGCATAAGAACGAAGATCGTTTTGCTTTAGTTGATATCGAAACTCCGGAATATTTGACATTAGAAGGGTTCCAAGATACTATCAAAGTATCTCCGGTAGGTGCTGAAAACTACTTCTTGTATGAACAAGGTAAGAACGGTACAAACTTCTTAGGTATTAATCATATTGCTGATGTGAAAGATATGGCTGCTGCTATCTTGGCTGAAGCTTCAAATGGTTCGATCGAAAACAACTTCAAACCTCAGTATTTATTAGGTGTTGATGCTGAATATATTCCAGAAGTTCGTGATAGTAAGAATCATTTGATTGAGCCAGACTCTACAGTAGGTCGTTTCTTAGTAAATATGGTTGATTCTGCATTTGCTTATGGAATTGATAAAAAGTCAAATCCTTACATTTTCGATTCTAAAGTGAAGTTCCGTTTAGGTTTCGTTGATGGTATCCGTACTGATAATAAATTGTTCTTAACAAAAGATGGTAAGAAGACTGGTCGTGTATTCGATTTGAACAACAATGACGATAAGGTTTGCACATTCGCATTCCGTTATGTTGACAATGCTCGTGAAGCTGTGAAGATTGAAACTCGTTACAATACTACAGCAGAAAACACTATTACACGTGGTTGGATTGAAATCTGCAATGGTGTTCCAGTAGTTGTTAATAACTATGATTTGGCTGACGACTTTATTGTCAATGCTGATGTTACTGGTGAAAACCCAACAGCTAACGAAAACATCACAGCTGGTAACGTAGTAGTTGCAGGTGTTAACGGTGCAGTAGTCGTTAAGGGTGCTGAAGGTAAGAACGTAATCGTATCTACAATCTTAGGTAAGGTCGTAGCTAACGAAGTAGTTTCTTCAGATAACGCAACCATCACTGCTCCGGCTGGTATCGTAGTTGTATCAGTTGATGGCGAAAGCTTCAAGGTAGTAGTAAAATAATTGACAATTGACGATTGATAATTGACAATTATAAAATCAGTAGAGACGTGGCGTGCCGCGTCTCTCTGATAAAAA
>OMCH01000424.1_pt1 | contig 22411 bp, 17 predicted proteins | sample 1674341 | NCBI WGS metagenome assembly OMCH01 (sample SAMEA103958164, study PRJEB25191) | human gut metagenome | biome: human-associated habitat [ENVO:00009003]; feature: intestine environment [ENVO:2100002]; material: feces | place: Germany | collected 2013/2015
CGGTACGTACGGTGCTGTGAGAGGACGGCGGTTAGTCACCGCCTCCTACTCGATTGTATAATTTTTTGAGAGGTGTATAATAGAAGAATAGTATATAAGTATCATTATTCATGTGGAGGAAATATCATGAAATTAGACATGTCAAAGTGGAAAGCACTTAGCATCAAAAATCGTTTAAAGAAAGGCTTCAGACTGACTACATTTGTAGCATCGGCATCGGGGGTTATCGCGGGTATTCTTATGATTCTTGTATCAATGAGATATTCCAGCGCACTAACCTTTTACGGATTTTCACAGGGAGATATAGGAAAGGTTATGGTAACCTTCTCAGAGACACGAAGCGCTACACGAGCTCTTATCGGTTATACAGCTTCTGACACATTAAGTAAGATGTCTGATACACATGATTCTAAAAAGGAATCATTTCAAAAATACTGGAAAGAGCTGCAAAGCTCTATAAAGACAGATGAGGAGCAGGCTATATATGATGATATAAACAGTAAGCTCGACTCATACTGGAGTCTCGATGATGAAATCGGACAGTTAGGTAGGAATGCTACAGATCCTGAGACACAGAAGGAGGCCGAGGAGAGAGCAGTAGCAGATCTTGCACCTGCATATGATGATATATATCAGCAGCTTGTTGCCCTTATGGATACAAAGGTAACAGATGGAGATAATTTAAGCAAGAGATTATCATTAGTATCATATGCCGTATTTGGTATTGTTATTGTTATCATTGTCAGTTCATATTTTATCTCGATGAAAATCGGGGACGAAGTTGCAGTTGGTATTTCTAAACCACTCGATGAGTTAAAACAGAGATTACGTACATTTGCACAGGGTGATCTTGAGGCTCCATTCCCGGCAGTTGATTCACAAGATGAAATTGCTGATATGGTAGGGGTTGCGAAAAACATGGCAGCAGACCTTAAGACTATCATATCTGACTCTGACAAGCTTCTTGGAAAGATGGCAGAAGGAGATTATACAGTTTCATCAGACATGGAAGATAAATATACCGGAGATTTTATTGGACTTCTCATGGCAATGCGTCAGATGAAGACACAGATGAATGATGTTATGTCACATATCAACGAGATATCATCACTTGTTACAGCAGGTTCTAACAACCTTGCTCAGGCATCACAGGAAATGGCAGAAGGTGCTATGGACCAGTCAGCAGCCATTGAGGAGCTTCAGGCTACATTTGCAGATATCACAGGCGGTGTTGAGAAAACATCTGAGAAGCTCAATGATACATACAGGATTGCACAGGAGTATGCTGAGGAAGCAGATCACAGCCATACAGAGATGCTGGGCATGGTTGATGTTATCGGACGCATCAATGATACATCTAAGCAGATTGAGAATATCATTTCTGAGATTGAGGATATTGCCAGTCAGACAAACCTTCTTTCACTCAATGCAGCTATCGAGGCAGCGCGTGCAGGTGAGGCAGGTAAAGGATTCGCAGTTGTTGCGGGACAAATCAGAAGTCTTTCAGAGCAGAGTGCCAAGGCTGCAGTTGACACACGTCAGCTTATAGAGAGTGCCATTGCGGTATCTAACGAGGGTAATGAAGCTGCAGAGCGCGTAAGTACTTCTATTGCAAAGGTTATCAATGGTATGAAGGAAGTTGCAGATTCTTCTCAAAAACTCAGCGAGATTGCAGAGGAGCAGGCAAAGGCTATGGAGCAGGCAGAGGCTGGCATTAATCAGATATCAGATGTTGTACAGTCAAACTCAGCAAATGCAGAGGAAACATCAGCAACAAGTGAGGAGCTTTCAGCACAGGCGGAGACAATGAACGAGCTGATTAGCAAATTTATATTGGAAAAGAAATAGAAAAATTGTACATACGAGTTTAGAAAAACTTTTTAACAAAAAGCCCCACAAGCATTATGGATATGCTGTGAGGCTTTTTGTTGTTGTGCGTTAGAGGGTTACTTTTTAAATCTAGTAAACATGTACTATGTGAACATAGTTTTTTGTGCGATACGTGGAAAATCTGAAAAGTAATGAAAATGAACAATTAAATGAGAATATTTAAATTTGCTCTTTTTGGCAGGGTGTGTTATAATCCTTGTATACAAAAAACAGAGGTAATACAATATGGGTAGTAATAACGATATTTCATTAAAAGCATTAGCCAAGATTAATCTGGGGCTGGATGTTGTGAGGCGCAGAGAGGACGGATATCATGAGGTCCGTATGATTATGCAGACCATTCATCTGTATGACAGGCTTGATATCAAAAGGACAAAGGAGCCTGGCATACAGATACAGACCAATCTGTCTTTTCTCCCTGTAAACGAGAACAATCTCATATACAAGGCTGCAAAGCTTCTGATGGATGAGTTTTCTATAACTGACGGTGTATCAGTGAAGCTGGACAAGCGTATTCCTGTTGCAGCAGGGATGGCGGGGGGCAGTACTGATGCGGCGGCTATGCTTATAGGTGTAAACAGGCTTTTTTCACTGGGACTGACAAAGAGAGAGCTTATGGAAAGAGGTGTGCAGATAGGGGCGGATGTACCATACTGTATTATGAGAGGCACGGCGCTGGCCGAGGGCATAGGAGAGGCGCTTAGTCCTCTTCCTCCAATGGTAAAGTGTCCGGTGCTTATTGCAAAGCCGTCCATCTCGGTATCCACAAAATTTGTGTACCAGAATCTGAAGCTTGATGATACGACTATTCATCCGGATATAGACCGCCTGATAGATGATATAAAGGCTAAGAATCTGCATGATATCGCAGCACATATGGGAAATGTCTTAGAGACCGTGACCATACCAAACTATCCGGTGATAGACGAGATAAAGAAGCATATGCTTTCAAATGGCGCGGTAGGAGCCATGATGAGCGGTAGTGGTCCGACGGTTTTTGGTCTGTTTGACGATGAAGATACTGCAAAGAAAGCGTACAAAGCCATGAGAAGCTCACATCTTGCCAGACAGGTGTATCTGACATCTGTATACAATAATCGCAAATAACGTGATATCCGGATAGCACAGCGGGTGCTTTATAGTTACTTTTTTCTTATATGTGAGAATGATAATACAAGAGATAGGAGAAGTTTGATGACTGATAATTTAACTTTAAATATGGATGCATATCTGCCACTGCGTGATGTGGTGTTTAACACACTTCGTGAGGCAATTTTAAAGGGTGAGCTCAAGCCGGGAGAGAGACTTATGGAGTTGCAGCTTGCGTCAAAGCTTGGAGTCAGCCGTACACCTATACGTGAAGCAATCAGAATGCTTGAGCAGGAGGGGCTTGCAGTCACAATGCCGAGAAAGGGCGCAGAGGTTGCCAAGATGACTCTCAAGGATATGGAGGATGTGCTTGAGGTGAGAGAGGCTCTTGATGAGCTTGCAGCCAAAATAGCCTGTAAGAAAATCAGTGATGAGCAGCTTGCGAATCTAAAAACCATAAAGGACGAGTTTAAGAGGAGCATGGATTCAGGAGATGTGAAAAAGATAGCTGAGGAGGATGTGAAGTTTCACGATGCTATCTATGAGGCAACAAACAATGCGAAGCTTGTATCTATGATGAACAATATCCGTGAGCAGATGTACCGCTACAGAGTGGAGTATTTGAAAGACCCAAAGAATTATCCGATGCTTGTGAAGGAGCATGATGCCATCTACAGGGCGCTTGAGGCAAGAAATATGGAGCTTGTGACTACAGAAATGCATACGCATGTGGCCAATCAGGCGGTTGCTGTGAAGGCTGTGATACAAAAGCAGGATGAAGAGAAGAAATAAAACAGAAATATAACAAGATTATAGCAGACAAAGATAATAAAATACAAAATAATATAACAAAACCAGGGGCTGCCGGTTGCACTGACGTGTGAACGGTGCCCTTTTTTAGTGGCTTAGATAGTTACAAAATAAACAATCAGGGATATTTGCGAGCTTGTATGGTCATACTATATCAGGGATTTTAAATCTGACGGGATTTATTGGGTATATAGGAGAGTTAAAGATGACCACAAACATAGATGAGAACATAAAAAGCTTCAGGCAGATATATTCTGACTGCTCAGATATCAAGATGCAGGAGATGTATCTGGGGCGTGATGCTTCCATAAAGTGTTTTGTTGCATATATTGAGGTGACATGTGCAGGCTCCGGTATCAATAACAGTGCGTTTGGACGATTTACATCATACCTTGAAGGGATAGACCGGGATCAGGTTAAGGAAGTACTTGACAAAAATCAGGCAGCTCTATCCGAATTTGCACATCTGCACACGGTTAATGAGGCAGCCCAGATGATGCTGACAGGAGACGTGATTTTTTTTGTGGATGGCTATCCGGATGCCTTCAAGCTTCCAGACAAGGGATATCCCGCCATGTCAATTCAGGAGATTGATTCGGAAAAGGTCATAAGAGGCTCAAATGAGGGCTTTGCTGATTCAATAAAGATAAATACTGCACTTATCAGGCGCAGGTTAAGGAGCACTCGCTTAAAGTGTAAAGAGGTGAAAAAGGGGCTTCGCGGACACAGCAATGTGGACATATTGTATGTGAGAGACCTCGTAAAACCGGGGCTTGTAGAGGATGTGGAAAAGAATCTGAACAGCTATGTGATAGACCATGTGGGTGACTCGGGAGTTCTTGAACAGTTTGCTGAGGCAAAATGGTATTCGCCGTTCCCACAGATTCAGACCACAAAGCGGCCGGATGTGGCGGTAAATGCGCTTCTAGAAGGGAGGGTGGTGGTGCTGTGCGATAATTCACCGATAGCAATAATACTGCCAACCACCATGAACAATTTTTTAAAAACCGCAGATGATTACTATAACAGAACGATAGCGGCAAGCTTTGCCAGGTTGATAAGGTACGTGGCTGCCTTTATGTCATTTACATTGCCGGGGCTTTATCTGGCGGTCACAAATTTTCATACACAGATACTGCCGACACCACTCATACTGGCGTTTTATGAAGCAAGACTCGGCTGCCCATTTCCACAGCTCATAGAGGTGCTCATGATGGAGCTGTCCTTTGAACTGCTTCGCGAAGCCGGCATAAGACTTCCCGGAGCCATGGGAAATACGATAGGCATAGTCGGAGGCCTCATAATCGGACAGGCAGCAGTGGATGCAAATTTAGTGAGCCCTATAGTGGTCATCCTGGTTGCATTCACCGCACTCTGCTCGTTTGCCATACCGAGTGAGGAGTTTGCATTTTCATTTAGGATACTCAAATTCGCTGTAATAATGATGTCGGCATGGCTTGGATATTTTGGATTTTTAATAAGTCTGATGGTGATACTTTTGCATCTTGCAAAGCTCAAAAGCTGTGGTTACCCATACATGATGCCATTCGTGGGCAGCGAGCTGACAGGAGGCGAGGATGAAAAGGACAGTATCATACGATTTCCGCTTCGCAGACTATGGAGGCGGCCTGTATTTACAAGGGAAAATGAGTGCAGAAAGCTGAAAGGAAATAAGGATGACTAAAAATATGAGCACAAGCTACACATTTGCACAAAACGAAAGCATATCGCCCCGCCAGCTATACAGGCTATACGTCTTTAATCTGCTTGGAGTCGGCACACTGGTGCTTCCAAACAATCTGGCGAAGCTTGGAAAGTATGCTTTTATCTCAATCGCACTCGGAGTTTTCATGGCATGGCTATTTATGTGGATAGTAAGCGAGGTTCGAGAACAGAAGAAAAGTATATATGACAGAAGCTTTGGTAAAACAGCACATGCAAAAATGTTAATTTATGATTTAATTATTGCAATATACGAGCTGTCACAGGCCGCATTTCTTGCATGGATATTTGTAAAGCTGATACGTGACAGCCTTATACCGGATGAGTCATTTACAGTTGTACTCCTTGTGATAATGGCGGTATGCGCTTATGCGCTAAGTGGCGGAGTGGAGTGCCGGGCCAGGGTATACGAGGTAGTATTTTTCTTTGTGCTGATACCGCTTGCTGCTATGCTTTTGTTTGCGCTATCGGATATGAGATTAGACTATCTGATGATTAAGGACAGAGTCGGTGTGGACTTTGGCATAGCGGATATATTTGCGGGTGCATACTATGTGTTTGCAGCATCAATTTCCGTGTTCAATATACTGTTTGTAAGGGAGCGCACTGCCTCACAGATACGAGGGAGTGTGAGTAAAGCAATATTCACATATGCAGGCATTCTTTTTTTATTGTATGCAGTATTGCTTGGAAACTTCGGAAAATATTCACTGTCGGAAATAGAGTTTCCGGCTGTCGTACTGATGAGTGATGTGAAGATAAAAGGCAGCTTCTTCAAGAGGGCAGATGCACTGATGCTGTCTGTGTGGTTTTTCACGCTGTTTTCAGTACTCAATATGAGCCTTTATTATGCGGTTTTAAGATGTGAGAATTTTGCTGAAAATACGGGAAAAATTATATTTACATTTAATAAAAACCGGCATTCCTGTAGCAATAAGCAATTTGGCTTTGACAGACAGAAAAGCCATGACAAGGAAAAGAGCACTATTAGAAGCTGGTGCATCATTTTTGTCATAGCAGTCACAGTGACCTTAGCATATATTCTTGAAAGTGGAGATGAAATCGTGAAAAAATATCTTGGATTTTTAATGTGCATAGCGATACCGGTCATAGTAGTGCTGACGATAGGTCTCATGCTCACCGGCTGCAGTGCAGTGGAACTTGAGGAGCGCTGTTTTCCGACACTTGCGGCGGTCGATATTATAGATGTAGATACTAACGAAATAACCGATAAAGAAGTAACTGATAACAAAGCATATGTTAGCCACAGAGATGATTTGGCAAATGAAAGTAGCGGATATATAGAGTTTTATTATAACATGGACAAATCCTATGAGCCCGAATATGCAGATGATATCAAAACAGCCGTGGACAGCTTCGAGGAGCGGCTGTCACAAAAAGCCGATACCAATCATCTGAAGGTGATATTAATAGGAAAAACGCTTAGAAATGATAAAGCAGCTTATGCAAGCTTCATGGAATACTGCAAGACATCCAAAAAATTTCCGAGAAACACATATGTGTGCATAGCAGATGATATAAACGATATCTTTGATAACATGGGTGATTATTATGAGCAGAAAATGAATAAGGAGAATCATGAGGATGGGGAACCGATAATTACACTTGGCACCTTATTGGATGACTATACGAATGAAACTCATGGAGCATGGTAAAAATTTCAAAAAGGATGAATAATCTTTTCAAATAAGGCAATACTTGTTTACATGAGAAAGAAAATAATAATAACAACCATAGCAATAATATCCATTACGGCAGCGATAGCTTCAAAAAATCATACACCTGCCGCAAACACCAATAGTATAGCGTGTACAGCCGACATGCAAAAATCCATCGCCGGCAAAATCCTGCGTTTTCACGTGCTGGCAAACAGCGACAGCGAAGCAGACCAGAATGTGAAAAAGCAGGTGCGCGATGCAGTAGGGGCTTACATAGAGCCATATCTGCTGGAGTGCGAAAATATCGAAGAAACCAGAGCCACCGTAAATGACCATATGGACGAAATAATAGCGGTATCAAAGGAGACGCTTGCAGCAAACGGTTTTACATATGGCGCATCGGCAGAGCTTACACACACCGATTTCCCGGAAAAGACGTATGGGGACTATACATTTCCTGAGGGAAATTACGAGGCGCTTGAAATAACACTGGGCGATGGAGCCGGTCATAACTGGTGGTGCGTGCTGTATCCAAACATGTGCTTTAGGGGCAGTGTGTACGAGGTGGTGGAGGACGAAGCAAAGGAAAATCTTAAGGAGGTACTCACTCCGGACGAGTATGAGAGCATATTTGACAGTGGAAAATATGAAATAAAACTAAAAATCCTTGATATTTTCAGATAAAACAGTTAGTATATTCATGCTGAAAAAATATATTAAAAGAAAATATGCGATGACAAATTATTAAAGCGTGAATTAATTTAGATATGCAAGAGGATAAGGAGAAAGAAATGACAAAGGATGTAGTAGTATCATTAAAGGGCCTGCAGCTCGCACCGGATCAGCAGTCGGATGCGGTAGAGGTGATTGCCCCGGGAGAGTATTATATAAGAAATAACAAACACTATGTGCTTTTTGAGGAGATAATGGAGGGTGAGACCCAGACACTCAAAAATATGCTTAAATTCAATGACAATTATCTTGAGTTCACCCGCAAGGGACCTATGAGTGTACATATGATATTTGAGAAGGGAAAGAAAAACCTGACATATTATTATACACCGTTTGGAAGTATCCAGATAGGTATTGATGCCACAAGCATAGAGGTAAAGGAGACTGAGGACGAGATAAGGGCAGAGGTAAAGTATGCACTTGATGTCAACTATGAATTTGTAGGCGACTGTCACATCAATATAGCTGTGAAGAAAAAAGGCGCAGCAGTCAAAATTGCATAAAAGTCTGCCAAGTCTATGGGGTAAAAAATATATAAAGCATATAAAAAACAGAGCATGTGAGGATGAAAGCCATCCCACATGCTCTGTTTATGTACATGAAAATTAAATCATGATATTATTTCTGCTTAGCCTTTTTGGCAGCCTCTTTAGCAGCTTTTCTTTCAGCCTTTGCAGCCTCCTCAGCCTTGAGCTGTTCGTTGGCCTTGCTGTAGTTTTCTGCCATTCTTGCACGGAAGCCTTTTTTCTTCTTAGGCTTCTCAAGAGGTCCTCTGATACCGCGGACAGCTGTGATGTAGATACCGCTGACAGAAGCCTTAACCTCTTTCTTTAAAGGAATCTCATCAAAGATCTGCTCGTCTGCGATAAGAGACATGACTCTTGGTCCGACCTTGGCCTTGACTACAGGAAGCTTTGAGCGGCGCATAAGCTTTGGTGTCTGCTCAATAATCTGCTGTGGGAGACCGGCATCCTTTAGCTTCATACGCTTTTTGTCAATGATTAGCATATTGACTGTCTGTGATGCAGCAGCTATCTGTTCGTCCTGCTCTTCCTTTCTTTTTTGTGCTTTTTTACCGAGGATTGTTAATACTATAAATGCTACCACAAGCACTACTGCGATAACAATAAGTACGATTAATGCTGGATTCAAAACGTATCCCTCCTAAAAATTTGCTTATTTAAATTAATTCTATCAAATATGCTAAAAAAAATCAATCTTTATTGCAAGAATAGGTAAAACCGTAGTATAATAGAACTATATCTTGGAAAAACTCTTTAGAAGACGCAAAGGGGTATTTATTAATGAAGAAAATTGCTCTTCTGGCTGATGGCTGGAGAAGATATGTAATATATTCGTGGGTTGAGGGTATCATGGGAGGCTCTAAAGAGCTGGGACTGGATGTGTGCCTGTATTTTTACAACACCAACGGAACCTGGAGTCAGGATTCAAAGTTTAACAAAGGCGAGTATGCGCTGAACGATTTGCCTGATTTAAACAGTTTCGACGGAGTGGTATTTGACTGCACCAATACGACCAACCTGGATGAGATACAGTATATGGTCAGAAAGCTTCAGTCGGTAAATGTGCCGGTAGTGAGTATCGGGTATAAGGTTGATGGGTTTTACTATGTAGGCAACGATAATAAGAGGCTGTTTCGCAAGGTAATGGATCATATGTACTATGCGCATGGCTGCAAAAGCTTTGTGTTTGCAGGTGGTCCGCCGTATCATTATGAGAACAGAATGCGTTTTGAGGCCTTCAAGGAGGCTTTAAGTGATTATGGCATACCACTTACAGCTGATATGTACATGTTTGGTGATTTTGATTATCAGACAGGTGTCAGGTATATGAGTGATTGGCACGAGAGCAAAAAGCCGTTACCGGATGTCTTTTTATGTGCAAATGACAATATAGCAGCAGGACTGTGTGCGACAGCAGAGGTTCTTGGATACAAGGTACCACAGGATTTTAAGGTCACAGGCTTTGACAATCTGGATAAGGCTGCGTATTTTAACCCACAGATTACAACAGTGGATAACAACAGGGGCAATATAGGCAGAAATGCTCTTGAGATATTTAAGGCGCTTTGGAATGGCACGGGCGATGCTTCTGATAAATACCTTGATTCTGAGTTTATACCGGCTGAGAGCTGCGGATGCCCTAATACCGGCAGAGTGGATTATCGTAATTACATAAAGAATATTATCAAAGGCTCCGTTGCAAGAGAGCAGGAGGAGGATGCAGTAATGATCCTCCAGAAAGAGCTCGAGGAGTGCAATGAATACTATGATTTGTTTGAGAGATACTCTGACTATATACAGAGCATGAAGTGTGACGGAGTGTATGTGGTCGGTGTTTCTGATCTGGCAGCTGCAAGGAACAATGCACACTTTAGGAAGCATGGCTATGATATTGACGACGAGGTTGTACTCTATGCGGATGACAAGGACAATGGAAAGCTTGAGTTTAAGAGTGTAAATGACCTTATGCAGTACATGCAGAGTGTAGATAAAAACACCTGCTATATGTATTGTTCGCTGCATTTCAGGGACGAGATAGTGGGCTATGTAATACTCAGGAATCCTGAGTTTTTGTACGACCATCCTGAGCAGTTTGATATACAGTCTGCCCTGCTCAAGAGGCTTGAGAATCTTTTTAAGCAAAAGGTACTTGAGAATACAAATAATGAGCTTAAGAATCTCTACAACCATGATGCGCTCACAGGCCTATACAATCGTGTGGCATGCAATGAGATGGTCATTCCTATGTTTGCTGAGCTTGAAGCTCAAAATGTCGGCTGCACCATAGTATTTCTCGATGTGGATGATTTCAAGGACATAAATGATACCTACGGACACCAGTACGGTGACGAGCTTTTAAAGACTGTGGCGAGGGTGCTTGATGAGCAAAAGCCTGAGGGAAGTATGGTATATAGATTCGGTGGAGATGAATTTATCGTGTTTATCCCTGGGGACAGACATGACACTGCTGAGAAGTATATAAAGCGCGTGTATGATATCATGGAGCAGCACAGCCTGTTTATCAGTCACGGCATCATATATACGAGGCCGGGCAGTGGTAAGAGTTTTGACGATTATCTCGTAAGTGCTGACACAAAGATGTATCAGCTTAAGCAGCAGCACAAGCAGAAAAAGGATAGCAATTTCTTAAAGGGAGTGGATATTTCATCCGTTCCTATGATGGTTGACAATAATATACAAATAATGGACAGGGAAGGTCATGTGTGCAGGGTATTTGATTTTTTAAAGCTGAATAATGTAAATTCAGTCCGTCTGCGCATATGGAATGAGCCTGATAAGGTGCCGGAGTCTAAGGGGTATTGCAGTCTTACATATGTTCTCGAGATGGCTCATGTCATTAAAAAATACAAAATGCATTTTCTGCTTGATTTTCATTATTCAGATTACTGGGCAGATCCGGGACAGCAGAATAAGCCTGATGCGTGGAAGAATTTAAGCTTTGATGAGCTGAAGGAGACAGTGCACAAGTACACATATGATGTGCTATACAGATTAAAAATCATGGATTGTGCGCCGGATATGGTTCAGATTGGTAATGAAATAAGGAGTGGTATGCTGTTTCCGGATGGTGCAGTGCCACAGTACAGGCAGCTGGCTGCGCTTGTAAATGAGGGAATCAGAGCTGTCAGGGAGCTGCTACCGGAGACAAAGGTCATGATTCATCTGGATCAGGGAGGCAGATATAACTGTATTATGCCTTGGTTTGATTCTATGTTTAATGCGGGCATGCTGCCGATTGACGCGATTGGCCTTTCCTTTTATTCGTTCTGGCATGGTACATTCATGGATTTGAAGGATACTATGAGCAGGCTCATAAAATTATATAATCTGCCGGTTTATATTGTGGAGACAGCTCATCCGTGGAGGCATTGCAAGGGAGATCATATCCCGAAGGAACTCATGGAGACTGCAGGCCTTGATGCAGGCAGCGCAGAGCAGAAGAAGTCTCTTGAAATAATCATGCAGATAGCAGCAGAGGTGTCAAAGGATACCGGAAAGACAGGTGTATACTACTGGGAGCCTGTCGGTGTGCCTGGTAAAGGCATGGGAACCTGGTTTGAGAATATGGGTATGTTTGACGAGCATGGCAGGGCTTTGCCGGGCTGGGATGCAATCAGGGACTTTGATCCGAAAAATCCGCCGATTAAAGAGCTTGACAAGTATATTGAATCACTTTATGAGTATGAAGAAACACCGGAGGTGGAGGATTTCATGAAGCTTCTTATGATTCATGGAAATCTAATCTCAAATCCTGAATTTAAGGATGGATTTAATAATTGGCAGATTGAGACAAGCCTCGAAGAAGGACAGTATACACTGGGTAAGGATGGAGTGTTTATCTCTTCAGATGCCAATTTTGACTATTCGATAAGCCAGACGGTGGATATTGAATATACCGGTGAGTATATAGCAGCGGTTGACTATAGAGGAACCAATACAACAGGTGTCGAGGTCGAGCTGTTTATGGATGTGGAGGATGAAAGCGGCGTTCATACATATACAAGCGACATTTTCCCGGATGATATCAGGTTTGTGACACATCTGCTTAAGCCGGTAAGGCTGCAAAAGAATGCCAGGGTGACAGTAGGGCTTAGGATGCATACTTCTCCGGTGTTTGCAAAGATAAAGAAATTTTCACTCGTTGTAATTTAACCTGATATGTGATATTGTAGACAGGTATAGTGTTTTGCGGATGCGTTTTTGCCGTGGCAGGGCATTGTACATATAAATAACATGACTTACAGATTTCAGGAGGATTCCAATGAGTGAGAAGAAGAATACAGGTAAGAAGGCAGTCATAGCAGTGATTGTGATTGCACTTATCGTGGTAATTATTGCGCTTGTTGCTGTAATAAGCGGCAAGAGCAAAAAGGGTGGCTCAAAGAGCGCAACAGAGGCAGGCACCGAGGCCGGCAGCGAGACGATGCGAAGCGGACAGTTTGACATAGACTACGCAAAGCAGGTTACAAAGCTTGCAGACTATTCAGGTGTTGCAATTACAGTCTCAAACGATTATGAGATAAACGATACAGCAAAGCAGAAATATCTGACCAATGTGCTTCAGTCATATGGTGCAGATGCGTACAAGCAGGTTACAGATCGTGATACAGTTGCAGATGGCGATTATGTCAAGGTTGATTACACAGGATATAAGGATGGCAAAGCATTTGATGGTGGCTCAGCTACAGATGTGATGCTTGATGTGACAAATAATAGCCAGGTCGGCGGTTCATCCTTTATTGATGGATTTACAAAGCCTATAATCGGAGCCAAGGTGGGTGACAAGGTTAAGGGTGACGTGACATTTCCTGAGGATTATGGCAATGACGACTTAAACGGACAGACAGTTACATTTGAGTATACAGTAAAGGGTATTTACTCAGCAGATCCTGTTGCACTTGCTGATATGACAGACGAGCAGGTCAACACAGTGTTTGGAAAGGCCGGAGTGACAACAAATGCCCAGCTTACCACACAGATTGAGAAAGATTTGAAGCAGCAGCTCTACAGCGCTGAGGTGGACAAGATAAAGAGCTACATGATTGACAACAGCACAGTTGAGATTCCTGATGAGTATCTACAGGCCAGACTCAATGAGTATATTGCTTCATTTACCAAGGAAAATGTCAAGGATGGACAGACACTTAAGAAATATTTAAAGTCCAACTACAACATGACAGTGGATCAGGCCACAGAGAAGTGGAAGGAGAATCTGACAGACCAGATAAAGACAGAGTTCATCTTTGGGCTTATCGCTGAGAAGGAAAATATCAAGATGGATGATGATGCCTTCAACAGCTATGTGGATTACATCGTATCAGCCAGCAATGGCCAGTTCAGCAAGGCTTCTGAGGTATACAAGTATTTTGGAAGCGGACACAAGGATGAGGGAAAGACATACCTTAAGAACCAGTACCTTGTAAACAAGGCTATTGATACAGTCACAGAGAAAGCAAATGTGACATTTGAGGATGGCAGTGCAGCGCCGGATACTTCAAGTGGCAGCGCGGATGCCGAATAATAACGATAAATATGCTGTCTGTGGTGATGCGCAGGTAGCTTAAATGGAGGATTAGATAATGGAACTTACAAACATACGCGAGATTTTCCGCAACAAGGACAAATTCGCTGACAAAGAGGTGACTATCGGAGGATGGGTCAGAAGCAATCGTAATTCAAAGAATTTTGGATTTATCGTGGTAAACGACGGTACATTTTTTGAGCCAATCCAGGTTGTATACGGAAATGGCTTAGACAACTATGATGAGGTTGGCAAGATCAATGTCGGAGCTGCAATTATCGTAAGAGGTACACTTGTGCTTACTCCGGATGCAAAGCAGCCATTTGAGATTCAAGCCGCAGAGGTGACTGTTGAGGGTGCATCCACACCGGATTATCCTCTGCAGAAGAAGAGACATACATTTGAGTATCTTCGTACAATCTCACACTTAAGACCTCGTACAAATACTTTTGAGGCAGTTTTCAGGGTGCGCTCACTCTGCGCATATGCTATTCACAAATTCTTCCAGGAGAGGGATTTTGTGTACGTGCACACACCGCTTATCACAGGAAGTGACTGTGAGGGTGCAGGAGAGATGTTCCAGGTGACCACACTTGATTTGAACAATCTCCCTATGACAGAGGAAGGAAAGGTGGATTTCTCAAAGGATTTCTTTAATAAGCCTACCAACCTTACTGTTTCAGGACAGTTAAACGGCGAGACATATGCTATGGCATTCAAGAATATCTACACCTTCGGACCTACCTTCCGTGCGGAGAATTCAAACACCACACGTCATGCGGCAGAGTTCTGGATGATTGAGCCTGAGATTGCTTTTGCAGACCTTGAGGATGATATGATGCTTGCAGAGAGCATGCTCAAGTATGTTATCAACTATGTGCTTGAAAATGCACCTGAGGAGATGGCATTTTTCAACAATTTCGTGGACAAGGGGCTGCTTGACAGATTAAGAAATGTTGTTGAAAATGATTTTGCCCGTGTGACATACACAGAGGCTATCGACATCCTTTCAAAGCACAATGACAAGTTTGATTACAAGGTATCATGGGGCTGTGATTTACAGACAGAGCATGAGAGATACCTTACAGAGCAGATTTACAAGCGCCCTGTATTTGTCACAGATTATCCGAAGGAGATAAAGGCCTTTTACATGAAGCTGAATGACGACGGAAAGACCGTTGCAGCAGTTGACTGTCTCGTGCCGGGAATCGGAGAAATCATCGGTGGAAGCCAGAGAGAGGATGACTATGACAAGCTTCTTGCCAGAATAAATGAGCTTGGACTTTCAGAGGATGACTACAAGTTCTACCTTGACTTAAGAAAATACGGCTCTGCAAGACACGCAGGCTTTGGATTGGGCTTTGAGAGATGCGTAATGTATCTTACCGGCATGGGCAATATCCGTGACGTTATCCCATTCCCTAGAACAGTTAATAACTGTGAGCTGTAATCACGAATGAATTTCATACATGAATAATTACCGCCCTTTGCACATATATATGATGTGTGGAGGGCGTTTTTATGTGGAGAAAAATCAAAGGTCCTGTGATAACAATATGTATTATGCATCTTACGGCGCTTTTGTGCCTTATCATACTTTCTATAGTACAGTGCTTTGTCGACATGGCGGAGTGGATAAAGTTTGCACTTGCCATGGCGGTCAATATAGTGGTGGGGTTTGTGTGCGGATTTTTGCTCAAATGCTGCTTTCACCGCAGACGTTTTATCAGGGTGACGGTCGTAGCATACTGGATAACGTATGTGATAGCAACAGTGGTCATAGATATAGGTGAATCAAAAAATATATTCGAGCTTTTGATAATACTCCTTCTGGTAATGTTTTCAGCGCTTGTTTTTCGCTAAAAAAGGACTTTTCATATTGATAATGCTGTGATATAATGTTGAAAGCAAATATGATGTGTCAATGAGACATCGTTAAATGAAAAGGAGATAAAAATGAAACACGTAAAGACATTAAATACAAGAAAATTACAGAACACTGTTAAAAAGGGCGGATGTGGCGAGTGCCAGACATCATGCCAGTCAGCTTGCAAGACATCTTGTACAGTTGGAAACCAGACTTGTGAGCAGTACAAATAGTCATAGGTGAAGCGGATTTAAAGAGTGTGCGCTGATAGGTGCACACTCTTTTCGCAGTGTAATTTTAAAATGTGTATAGAAAGAGAGGAATATTGTAGTGGTTCATCAGTACAAGAACAACGGCTATAATATTGTCTTAGATGTCAACAGTGGCGCAATCCATGTGGTGGATGATGTCACATATGACGTTATTGAGCTGTTTGAGGACAACTCAGCTAAGGAGATTATTGAAAAGCTTGTGGACAGGTATCCACAGACGGAGATAGAAGAAGCAATACAGGAAGTAAATGAGCTTAAGGATAATGAAGAGCTCTTCACAGAAGATACATACAAAGAGCGTATCATAGATTTCAAGAAGCGCCAGACAGTTGTAAAGGCACTTTGCCTTCACATCGCGCACGACTGCAACCTTGCCTGCAGATATTGTTTTGCAGAGGAGGGCGAGTATCACGGCAGACGAGCTCTCATGAGCTACGAGACAGGAAAACAGGCACTTGATTTCCTGATTGCCAATTCAGGCAGCAGGAGAAACTTAGAGGTAGACTTCTTTGGAGGAGAGCCTCTTATGAACTGGGATGTGGTGAAGCAGCTTGTGGCATATGGAAGAGAGCAGGAGAAGCTTCATGACAAGCATTTCAGGTTCACACTCACTACAAACGGTGTGCTCTTAAATGACGAGATTATGGAGTTCGCCAACAAAGAGATGGACAATGTAGTTCTTAGTATCGACGGACGCAAGGAGGTTCATGACCGCATGAGACCTTTCAGAAAGGGTGCCGGCAGTTATGACCTTATTGTTCCGAAATTCCAGAAGTTTGCGGAGAGCAGACATCAGGACAAGTACTATGTGAGAGGTACATACACACATTTCAATACTGATTTTTCAAAGGATGTGCTTCATCTGGCTGATTTAGGCTTCAAACAGATTTCGGTTGAGCCTGTGGTGGCACAGCCTACAGATGAGTATGCACTTAAGGAATCTGATTTACCTGTGCTCTTTGATGAGTACGACAGACTTGCAGCAGAGATGGTAAAGAGAAACAAGGCAGGAAACGGCTTCAATTTCTTCCATTTTATGATAGATTTAGAGGGAGGACCTTGTGTATATAAGCGTCTTTCCGGTTGTGGCTCAGGAACTGAGTACCTGGCAGTGACTCCATGGGGAGATTTATATCCATGCCACCAGTTTGTGGGCAATGAGGACTTCCTTATGGGTAATGTCTGGGATGGCATCAAGGCCACTGACATCCAGGATGAGTTTAAGTGCTGTAATGTTTATGCCAAGGAAAAATGTCGCAACTGTTTTGCCAGATTCTATTGCAGCGGTGGCTGTGCCGCCAACTCATACAACTTCCACGGCACAATCACTGATGCCTATGATTTAGGCTGCGAGCTGCAGAAGAAGCGTATAGAGTGCGCTATCATGATTAAGGCAGCAGAGGCTGATATGGCAGATGATGCACAATAATTTGAATTTGTCACGGGAAACGGATAGCGGTATTTGTGACCCGTGTGCGAATATATTTGCCATCTGTATACCTATATGGATGGTAGCAAAATGACAGGAAGGTATAAGAAAATGAAAAAAGGAAAGAGTTGGGTGATTATCCTTGTGGCAGTCATTTGTATCGGCTTGCTGGGCTGGTATTCCACTGCAGTAATCACCGACACAAAGCAAAAGCAGGAGGCAACTGCTAATGGTGAGAGCACCAAGGATAAGGATTATCAGAATATCAAGCTTGGTCTCGACCTCTCAGGTGGTGTTTCAATCACCTACCATATCAAGGACAAGAATCCTTCAGACAAGGATGTAAATGATACTATCGCAAAGCTCGAGGAGCGTGCAGAGAGCTACACAACAGAGTACTCTGTATACAAGAGCGGGGATGACCGTATCACTGTAGAGATTCCGGGTGTTGACGACCCTAACAAGGTACTCGAGGATCTTGGAAGTCCGGGATCACTGTACTTCATCGCCCAGTATGACAGTGACGGAAATGCCAACTATACACAGGACACATCGGTTGAGGGCGGCTACAAGCTCAACTATGATATTGACACCTTAAAGGCCAATGGCTCAGTCATCCTCGATGGTAACGATGTAAAGGATGCAAGCGCCCAGTATGACCAGTCATCATCTACATCAACCAAGGAGCCTGTTGTTTCATTAAAGCTCAAGGATAAGGCTATTGACACATGGGCAGATGCCACAAAGAAGGCAAAGGATGCAGGACAGTCAATCGGTATATACTATGATGATCATTTCATCAGCGTTCCTACAGTAAGCGCCGTTATCTCAGATGGTAACTGTGTAATCAACGGAATGAAGGATTACGACGAGGCAACAAGCCTTGCAACATTTATCCGTGTCGGAGCCATCAACCTCCAGCTCGAGGAGTTAGAGTCAAATGTTGTTGGCGCACAGCTCGGTGGAACAGCGCTCACAAATGCAGTAAAGGCTGCAATTATCGGAATTATCTTAATCATGATATTCATGATTGTGCTCTATGGTATACTCGGTGTGGTTGCATCTATCGGACTTGCACTCTACTCAATGCTTACAGTACTGTTTATTTACTGGTTTGAGATTACACTTACACTGCCGGGTATCGCGGGTATCATCCTTGGTATCGGTATGGCAGTAGATGCAAACGTTATCGTATTTGCCCGTATCCGTGAGGAAATCGCAGGTGGCAAATCAGTGCTTGCTGCAGTAAATGAGGGCTACAAGAAGGCTCTTTCAGCCATCCTCGATGGACAGGTTACAACCTTTATCGCAGCACTTGTGCTTATGGTGCTCGGTTCAGGTACAGTAAAGGGCTTTGCATACACACTTATGATTTCAATTATTCTGTCACTGTTTACAGCTCTTTTTATTGCAAAATACCTTACAAGAGCATTTTACGGTGTCGGTGTCAGAGCTGAGAAGTTCTACGGCAAGGCAAAGAAGAGAAAGGTTATCAGATTTGTACAGAACAGAGTTAAATACTTTGTTATCTCAGGTGTAGTTATACTTGCAGGTATTGGCGGCATGATTTATTTCGGTGCTACAAGCGGCAATGCATTAAACTACAGTCTTGAGTTTGTAGGTGGTACATCAACCACTGCAGACTTTGGCAAGGATTATACAGCCGCAGAGGTTGAGAAGGACATCGTGCCTTCAGTATCAAAGCTCCTTGGCAATAGTGCAGTGCAGGTTACTACAGTTCAGGGCAGCCATGATGTCACATTAAAGACACGTACACTTTCACTCGATGAGAGACAGGATCTCGCAGCTCTTCTTGAGAAGGATTTCAATGTTGATGCATCAACTATAGAGACTCAGAGTATCAGCTCAACAATCAGTGGTGAGATGAGAACAAACGCTGTAAAGGCAGTTATTATTTCATGTATTTTCATGCTGTTATATATCTGGTTCAGATTCAAGGACATCAGATTTGCTTCAAGTGCTATCCTTGCGCTGGTACATGATGTGCTTGTTGTAGTCACAGCATATGCACTTATCAGAATCTCAGTCGGCAGTACGTTTATTGCATGTATACTTACAATCGTAGGTTACTCAGTCAACGATACAATCGTTATCTTTGACCGTATCCGTGAGAACCTTCACGGTATCAAGAAGTACTCAGCAGATGAGCTTGCTGATATAGCAAACGAGTCCCTTACACAGACACTTTCACGAAGCATCAATACTTCGCTTACTACATTTGTTATGGTATTGTTACTCTTTATCTTTGGTCATACATCAATCAGAGAGTTCTCATTACCACTCATGGTAGGTGTGCTTTGCGGAACATATTCTTCAATCTGCATCGCTACAGAGCTGTGGTATGTGATGAAGCTTTATCTGGGCAAGAGCGCCATTAAAAAGCAGGCGGCTGCACCGGCTAAGGTTTCTAAAAAAGCTAAGAATTAATAATTAATTTATGGCCCGGCCTTTAAAGGCTGGGCTATTGTTTTTTGTGGACTTATTAATATATGCAGATATGTTTATATATTTATAAATTTATGTGCGGAGTAATAGAATGGAGCATTATTTATATGAAAATTTTTCTGATTTATCTGCTTCTTATGAATATAGCAGGCTTTGCTGCGATGGGAATTGACAAGTGTAAGGCCAAGGCACACGCATGGCGCATCCCGGAGAAGACATTATTTGGGCTCAGCCTGCTGGGCGGAAGCGCCGGTACCTGGGCTGGGATGTATGCCTTCAGGCACAAGACAAAGCATTGGTATTTTGTAAAGGGGATGCCGCTTATTTTCTTTATCCATGTGGTTATTGCATGTGTTATCTACAGGAATTTCTATTAGAAATTTAATTATACAAGGTAACAAAATACTTAATGTAGGTAAAAAGTAACAAAAAAATGTAGCATATAAGTACATAATTGTGTATAATAGATAACAGATAACAGGTACAAAACCACTACACAACTATCAAGGAGGGCAAAATAATGTGGGCATATGAAAGTGTATTTTATCAGATTTATCCGTTAGGCTTCTGTGGAGCACCATTTGAGAATGATGGTGTTTTGGAGCACAGAATTTTGAAAGTGAATGACTGGATACCTCATATCAAAAAGCTTGGGGCAGATGCAATCTATTTTTCACCGGTGTTTGAATCTGATACACACGGATATAATACAAGGGATTATACAAAAATAGACACAAGGCTTGGCACAAACGAGGACTTCGCACAGGTTTGTGACAATCTGCACAAGGACGGCATAAAGGTAGTGCTGGATGGTGTGTTCAATCATGTGGGAAGAGGCTTCTGGGCATTTCAGGATGTGCTTAAAAACAGAGAAAGCTCACCATATGTAAACTGGTTTGACCGTATAGCGTTCGATGGCAATTCAAACTATAATGATGGATTGTGGTACGAGGGCTGGGAAGGAAACTATGATCTGGTCAAGCTTAATCTGAGAAATGAGGATGTAATCCAGCATATCTTTTCAGCGATAAAGGGCTGGGTAGACGAGTTTGATATAGACGGGCTGAGACTTGATGTGGCATACTGCCTCGACCATGATTTCATCAGAAGACTAAGGGAGTTCTGCGACTCACTAAAGCCGGATTTCTTCCTGGTGGGAGAGACACTGCATGGTGACTACAACCAGATTATGAATGATGCAATGCTTCACTCGGTAACGAACTATGAGTGCTATAAGGGTCTGTACTCGAGCTTTAATTCCATGAATATGTTTGAGATAAATCATTCGCTTCTCAGACAGTTCGGACCGGAGCAGTGGACTCTCTACAAGGGTAAGCACCTGCTGTCATTTGTGGACAATCATGATGTGACAAGAGTGGCAAGCATACTGACCAATGAAAAGCATCTGCCACTAATCTATGCAATTGCATTTGGTATGCCGGGCATCCCTTGTGTGTACTATGGCAGTGAGTGGGGAGAGAAGGCAAAAAAAGAAGACGGTGACCCGGCTCTGAGGGCATGCTTTGAAGCGCCACAGTACAATGAGCTGACTGAATGGATTTCAAAGCTCGCAGAGGCAAAGAAGCAGTCAAAGGCACTCTGCTACGGTAATTTCTATTCGGTTGTGCTCACAAACGGCCAGTGCGTTTTCGGTCGTGAATGTGATGGCGAAAAGGTATTCGTGTGCATCAATGCCGCAGACCAGTCGTTTTTCGCGGGCTTTGATATGGGAAAGGGTGATGCCACAGACCTGATTACAGGTGAGCAGGTTACATTAAACGGTGGCCTTGAGCTGCCACCTTACAGTGCATACTTTTTGAGATAACATTTGTATGGACAATAAAAGAAATAATAGAAGAAAAAATGAAAGAAAAGAGCTCATATGTGCTGCCACAGCCGTAGTGGTACTTTACACAGCTATGGAGTCGATAGGCATCACATGCCCCATTAAGTTCATCACCGGAATATCATGTGCAGGCTGTGGCATGTCGAGGGCATGGATGGCATTTTTACAGCTTGATATAGCAAAGGCATTTGCATACCATCCGCTTTTTTGGCTTGTGCCTATTGCGGTAATAGTGCTTTTGTGTAAATCTAAAATAAATATTAAATTTTATAAAATTTTTATGTTAGATTGGAAGAATAACGATGAATCATACTGTTTTTCAGATTGACCCGGCTGACAGCCGTTTTACAGATACATTTACACGTTTTTTTACAGACTGCGGGGAATATGAACTTTTTTCGGACTGTGACACACCGTATTTTGCCGTATTTTCAGATATAGACCGCACGCATTGTACCGGACTGCTGACTTTTCTTATCAGTGAAAATGAATCCTTTACAGAAGCGGAGGTGGCAGCTTTCGTACTGCCGGACTATCGCAGAC